>Ga0078972_1002495_pt1 | contig 60484 bp, 51 predicted proteins | sample YelNatPaOPGAMG01_FD_67568 | JGI IMG/M metagenome (GOLD analysis project Ga0078972, IMG submission 67568) | Hot spring thermophilic microbial communities from Obsidian Pool, Yellowstone National Park, USA - OP-RAMG-01 (SPADES assembly) (version 2) | ecosystem: Environmental > Aquatic > Thermal... | reverse complement strand
GTCAGGAACATCGGGGTTGACTGTCAACTCCACGGGTGCTTTCTTCAATGATGATCGAGGCGGTGGACTTGGCACGAACATCACCGGGGGAACGGACGCGGCGGAGGCATTCATCGTGCTGCATGAACTGGCGCATCTCACTGGGGCTGTGGGTTTCCTCCCGAATGATCGGAGCGCTGTGGACGCTCACCCGCAAGTACGGGATAGATACCTGGCGTGGTAAAGGGAATAGCAATCGGATTTATCGGGGCGGAAGCCACAACGGGTGAGTTCACGTTCGGATTGTCAGGGTTGGCTGGGGCGGCTTTCGGGGGAACTTTCGGGAGCATAATGGGGGCGGGCAGTGGCGTCTTCTATGGATTTGCTTTCGCCGAGGCTTGTCAAGCCGCGGGAGCGTACAACTAGCTATGCGATTCTTACGGCGACGCGTTCCGGATATGACATTCAAGGAGCGTTTTCTCCACACGGTGGTCTTTTGGGGTGGCCCAATGGTGTGCCTTGAGCTCATCGGTATCCCGTTTAGCTCGTGGGGCTTCGTTATACTCTTCTCAATACCCGCTACGCTGCTGGGCGTTCTTGTTTATACGACAATCGAACATTGGTTCTATACTGGTGGAAAATAGATGAGTACGGGTTGGGCCCCTTGAGGCATCTGCGTTTGACACGGGTTCGGGCACTGGATTGGCGAGCAGTTCATCGACCGACACACCCCGTTGATCACGGGGTTTAAACCACTTGAACGCGCGGCGTTGGGCAGGCGTACAAGGCCGGTGCCTGCTCCGATGGTACTCGCATAAGTGCAGTATCGCTGCGGGCGACCCCAGGTATCTAATTCTGCTTCTTCACCGTCTCGCCCGGCTTGAGCAGCGTGGGCTTCTTCTTGTCCTTCGCTTCCTGCTCCTTCTGCTTGGCTTCGGCTGCTTTCTTGGCTTCAAGGTCCTTGGGCTGCATCATGCCTTCGAGTTGCTTCTGCTCCTCGGCATTGCGCGCCTGGACCTCGGCGGCGCGGGCGCCCAGATCTTCCAGCGACGCGTCGAGGCTGTCCTGGGTAGAGTCGATCGCCTGGTCGAGCACGAACTCGTAGCGGGCGAGGTCGGCGGGCTTGCTGTCGCGCACCTTTTTGAGCGCGGGCAGGAATTCCTTCTCGGCGGCGGCGACGGCCTTGGTGCCTTCGGCGATGTCGAGTTTGCGCTGCAGCGCGTCGTCGGCTACGGTGTCGATGGCGTCGATGATCTGGCTGTACTGATCGATCAGGTCGTGGATCATTCCGGCGCGGCCGGGCTGATTATCCTTCACCAGCGTCTTGATCTGGTCCAGGCGCTGCCGCGCGAACTCGAGGTAAAGCTTCAGGCGCGCATTCGGGTCCTGCGCCGTCAGCCGGACGCGGTCGATCTCGTCGGGGGTGAGGAAGTCGCGCTGCGCGAACAGCGGCGCCGCGCAACCGAGCAGTGCGATTGCGAGCACAACCGTCTTCATAGAAAAGCTCCCGCAGCGGCGCCGGCGTCGGGGGACGCCCGGGTCACTGCTTCTGTTTAAGACCCATGATACCCGCGAGCAGCTGGTCGTGAATTTTCTGGACGGCCGCCCGCACCTGTTCGATCTGATCCCGATCGAGCGCGCTCATCCGGTCGCGGAAATCCGTCAATTGCCGCACCAACTCGCGGGTCCGGATCTCCGCCTTCTTGAACTGCTTGGAATGCTTGCTGGGATTTTTCCCGGTGTCGATCAGCGACTTGTATGCGAGCGCCACCGATTCGTTCAACTCCTGCAAGGCCGCCTGGGTGGCGCCCAGGTCGCTCTTCTTGAAGTAGCTTTCCTGCGCGGTCCCCAGAACGAGATAGGCGTTATCCAGCGCTTTGGCCGCGCGCTTTTCGAGGTTTTTCTCGGCCATGGCCGCCGACAGGTCCGCGCGCAGCGGCAGCGCCATCGCGATCGTGACAAGAACAACGGTGCATTTGGTCAGCAAAATTCACCTCTTGTTCAGTTCCCTCTCGAGAATCCGTACCCGTTGTCGCGCCTTGAATTCCTCGTCCGGATGTTTGCCTCCGTCCGCCGCGAGGAATTTCTGGTAGCTTTCGAGCGCGCCCTTCTGGTCCCGTACTCTGTCGAGGACGATTGCGCGGAGATAAAGATGGCCCGCCGTTTCGCCTCCGAGAGCGCGGACGCGGTCGAGCGCAGCGATCGCCTGCGGGTACTGTTCGAGCGAGATGAGCATCCCCGTGAGCTCGTTCCAGGCCTCGATCGAATTAGGACGCGCCTGAGTGACTTTGTAAAACTGACGCGCCGCAGCGGCATATTGTTTCTGATCTCTCAGCTCGCGGCCGTAGGCCATCGCAAGATCGAGGTCGTCGGGCGCGGCCTGGACGGCCTGGTCGAGCAGAGGCAGCACCTTGTCCAACTGCCCGGCCTTCTTGTATGCGAGCGCCAGCGCGAGGCGGTTTGCCGAGGTGGGCGAGTCCTTCACCGCCCATTCCAGGTTGGGGATCGCATCCGCCGGCCGGCCCGTTTCCACCAGCAGTTGCCCCAGCCGCTCGCGCGCGCCGGGATTGTCCGGAAACTCCTGGTAAATCGCGATGGCTTCGGCCTTTTGCCCGTTCTTCTCATACATCGGGCCGAGCTCGAGCATCTCGCTCTTCAGCTTCGGATCGAGCGCGACGGCCTTGCGGAAATGCGCTTCGGCTTCTTTCGGCTGGTTCCGGCGCAACGCGCAGCGCGCGATGCCGGCCTCGGCGGGCGCGGATTTCGGGTCGAGCGCCGCGGCGCGCTCGTAGGCCGGCCCGGCCTTCTCGAAATCGCCGCTGTCGAACAGCGCGTCGGCCAGATACATCCGCGGACGAAATTCTTCCGGCCTCTGGTCGGCCGCCGCTTGAAGATAAGGAACAGCCTGCTGTGCCTGCTTCGCCCCGAGCAGCACCATGCCGAGGTTCAACTGCGCCTGGTACAGCCCGGGCTTCAGATCGAGCACCTTCTTATAATCCGCGATGGCCTGATCCTTCTTGCCGAGCATGGTCTCGGCCAGCGCCAGGTTGAAATATGCCGCGTAGTCGTTGGGATCGGCCTCGATGGCCTTGGCGAAGTATTGAGCGGCCAGGTCGTATTTCTGCGCATCGAGCGCCTTCAGGCCCTCGGCGCTGTAGTCCGGGTTTTGAAAAGCAAGCAACAGCAACGCCGCAACCACCGGCCACATGCATTCATTCTAGCGTGAGGTGGCGTGAGGTGGACCGAAACGTGCCTGCTCGCGGCGCGCATCGTACAATGGAAAGCAACTACTCACTTTGTGACTCGGAGGGTTCTGGGGATGGAATGGACGACTCCCGATTTCGTAGAAATCCCGTGCAATTGCGAAATTAATTGCTACGCCAGCGCCGCGATGTAAATGTAAGCGATGCGGGTGAAGGTGCTGGGAACGGCCGCGGGCGGCGGATTTCCGCAGTGGAACTGCCGGTGCTCGAACTGCCGGCGGTTTCGCGAGGGCGCATTCGCGGGGCCGGCGCGCACTGAGGCGCAGGTCGCCTTGAGCGCCGACGGCGTTTCCTGGCACCTGTTGAACGCTTCGCCGGATCTTCGCGCGCAGATTGAAGCGGAGCCGGCGCTACACCCCGCGCGCGGGCTGCGGCATTCGCCGATCGCTTCCGTTGTGCTCACTTCGGCCGACATCGACCAGGCGCTCGGGCTCCTGTTGCTGCGCGAGTGGCATTCCTTCGAGGTCTACGCGACACCAGCGGTGCGGCGCACGCTCCTCGATCGCAACGCGATGTTCCAGGCGCTTCAACGCGTGCCGGGGCAGGTTTCCTGGATCGACATCATGCCGTGCGAGCCGTTCGAACCGGCGCGTTCGGGAATTACGGTGACGGCGATTCCGGCGGCGGGCGAGGCGGTTTCCGCGCTGATCGTACGGCACGCCGGCGGCGCGCTCGCCTACATTCCGGGCGCTCCTTCGGCGCCAGACGCCTGGCTGGAATGGCTGGACTCGTGCGATCTGGTCTTCTTCGACGGCACGTTCTGGTCCGACGATGAGTTGATCCGCATTCACGGCGGCGGGCGCACCGCGCGCGAGATCGGGCATCTGCCCGTGCCGGCCGCGATCGAACGCCTCGCGCGCTTGCAGCATCCGCGCAAGTTTTTCATCCACGTCAACAACACGAATCCGATGCTCGACGAGGACGGCCCCGAGCGCCGCCAGGTGCGCGCGGCGGGCTGGGAACTGGCGTCGGACGGAATGGAGTTCGCGATATGAACCGCGAGGAATTCGAGCGCTGCCTGCGCGCCGCCGGCGAGGAGCGCTACCACCACCGGCACCCGTTCCACCTGCTGATGCACGAGGGCAAGCTGACGCGCGGGCAACTGCAGGCCTGGGCGCTGAACCGCTATTACTACCAGAGCCGCATTCCGATGAAGGACGCGCTGGTGCTGGCGCACAGCGACGATCCCGAGTTTCGCCGCACGTGGCGGAAGCGGATCGTGGATCACGACGGCGACAGTGGCGCCGGAGGCGGCATCGAGCGATGGCTCGCGCTTGCCGAGGCGACGGGCCTCGATCGCGCGCGCGTCGCCTCGGGCGCGGAGGTGCTGCCGGCCGTGCGCTACGCGGTGGATGCGTATCTCGAGCTGGTCTCGCGCCGCACGATGCTCGAAGCCGTGGCCTCCTCGCTCACCGAGATGTTCTCCGGCCATCTGATCGCGCTGCGGATGGAGCGGTTGCGGAAGCACTATCCGTGGCTCGAAGGAGGGCTCGCGTATTTCGAGGCGAGGCTCACGCAGGCCCCCGAGGATGCGCGGTTCGCGCTGGAGTGGGTTCTGCGGCACGCGGTCACGGCCGAGCAGCAGGAACTCGCGATCGGCGCGCTGCGCGCCAAGTGCGACATCCTCTGGGCGCAGCTCGACGCGATTCATTTCGCGTACGTGGAGCCCGGCTGGCCGCCTCCGGGCGCGTTCCGCATGGAGGCGTCGTGAGCCCGCAGGCGATTCCGCGGCTCGCGCCCGGCTGCCGGCTGAGCGAAGATCCGCGCCGGCCCGGGCTGCTGCTGATTCCCGAAGGCGAGCTGCGGCTGCTCGGGCCGGGGCCCGAAATCCTGAGGCGCGTGGATGGCCGCCGCACGCTCGCCGCGATCGTCGAGGACCTGCGCGCCGCTTATCCGCAGGCCGACCCGGCGCGGATGGAGCGCGAAACCGCCGCGTTTCTCGAACGCCTGTGGGAAAGGGGGCTGCTGCGCGTGGAATGACCGGACCGCGCGCGCTCATCGCGGAGCTCACGCACCGCTGCCCGCTGCGGTGCGCGTACTGCTCGAATCCTCTGCGCCTGGAGCGAAACGAACTCGGAACGGCAAGCTGGACGCGCGTGTTCGGCGAGGCGGCCGCGCTCGGAGCGGTGCACGCGCACCTCACGGGAGGCGAGCCGCTGGCGCGCGCCGATCTCGCCGCGCTGGTGCGGGGCGCGCGCGAGGCCCAGCTCTATGTCAACCTGATCACGTCGGGGATCGGGCTGTCGGAACGCCGGATGGAAGAGCTTGTGGCCGCGGGCCTCGATCATATACAGCTCAGCTTCCAGGACGTCGATGAGGGCGCGGCCGATGAAATCGCCGGCGCGCGCGTGCATGCGCGCAAGCTGGCCGCGGCGGAGATCGTCCGGCGATATCCGGTCGCGTTCACGGTGAACATCGTCGTGCACCGGCGGAATCTGGACCGGCTCGATCGCATGATTCGCCTTGCGGAGGAACTCGGCGCGTCCCGTCTCGAAGCGGCCCACGTGCAGTATTACGGCTGGGCATTGGAAAACCGTCCGGCGCTGATGCCCACGCGCGCGCAGGTGGAGCGTTCGCTCGCGCTGCTGGCGCGCGAGCAGGAGCGGCGGAAGGGCCGCATGCGGATCGACTACGTCGTGCCGGACTACTACGCGCGCTATCCGAAGGCGTGCGCGGGCGGATGGGGAAGATCGATCATGGTCATCGACCCCGCGGGGCGCGCGCTGCCGTGCCACGCCGCGGGCGTGATTCCGGGCCTCGAGTTCGACAACGTGGAACAGCGCCCGCTCGAGTGGATCTGGGAGAAGTCGCCTGCGTTCCGCCGCTTCCGCGGAGAGGACTGGATGCGCGAGCCCTGTCGCAGTTGCGACCGCCGCGCGATTGATTTCGGAGGCTGCCGCTGTCAGGCGTTTCTGCTGACCGGATGCGCGGAAAACGCCGACCCGGTGTGCTCGCTGTCGCCGGCGCACAGCCTCGTGCAGGCCATCGTGGAAGCGACGAACAGCGGGGAGCCGGCCTTGGGCTGGGTGTATCGCTCGCAACCGTGATTTGGGCAGGCGGAAGCGCCTGCCCCACCCCACCTCACCTCGCAGCCAGCATCTCGGCCAGGAATTTCCCGGTGTACGAGCCTTCCACCGCGGCCACATCCTCCGGCGCGCCTTGAGCGACAATGCGCCCGCCGCGGTCGCCGCCTTCCGGGCCGAGGTCGATCACCCAGTCGGCGTTGCGGATCACTTCGAGGTTGTGCTCGATGATCAGAATGCTGCCGCCGTTGTTGATGAGCTTCTGAAAAGCATCGAGCAGTTGCGCAATGTCCTCGAAGTGCAGGCCGGTGGTGGGCTCGTCGAAGATGTAGAGCGTGCCCTTGGCAGCGGCGTCGGACAGGTGCGCGGCGAGTTTGACGCGCTGCGCCTCGCCGCCGGACAGCGTCGTGGCGGACTGGCCCAGCCGCAGGTAGCCGAGCCCCACCTGGTCGAGCACGCGCAGCTTGGAAACCAGCCGCGGCGTGTCGGCGAAAAGCGTGAGCGCCTCCTTCACGGTAAGCTGGAGCACCTCGTGGATGTTCAGCCCGCGGTAGCGGATATCGAGCGTGCTGCTCTTGAAACGCGTGCCCTTGCACTCGTCGCAGATCAGCTCCACGTCGGCCAGGAACTGCATCTCGACCGTGACCGTGCCGTCGCCCTGGCAGACCTCGCAGCGCCCGCCCGGCACGTTGAACGAGAAGTGGCCGGCGGCATAGCCGCGCCGCTGGGCCTCGGGCGTGGACGCGAACAGGTCGCGAATGATGTCGAACGCCTTGATGTAGGTGATCGGGTTCGAACGCGGCGTGCGGCCGATGGGAGATTGATCGACGAGCACCGCCTGCTCGATCCGCTCCGCGCCCTCGATGCGCCGGCACGTCAACGCCGCGCCGGGCCGCCGCATCGCCTCCAGCGATTTGTAAATCACCTCGTGCACCAGCGTGGACTTGCCCGAGCCGGAAACGCCCGTGACGGCCACCATCATGTCGAGCGGAATCTCGACATCCAGGTTCTGCAGGTTGTGCACGTTCGCGCCGCGGAACGTCAGCTTCCGCCGCGGGTTCACCTTCCGCCGGCTGCGCGCGCGCTCAGTCGAGCGCTCGCCGCGCAGGTACGCGGCCGTGAGCGAGCCGGCGCCGTCGGAGATGAGCTGCGGATAGGAGCCCGCGAACGTGACGCGCCCGCCGTTCTCGCCCGCACCGGGGCCGAGGTCCACGATGTAATCGGCCGCGCGCATCACGTCGGCATCGTGCTCGACGACGATGATCGTGTTGCCGAGGTCGCGCAGTTCTTCGAGGATGCGGATGAGCCGGCCGGTGTCGCGCGTGTGCAGCCCGATCGAGGGCTCGTCGAGCACGTAGCAGGCGCCCACGAGCCGCGAGCCGAGGCACGTGGCGAGCTGTATGCGCTGCGCTTCGCCGCCCGAGAGCGTGGCCGAGAGCCGGTCCAGCGTCAGGTAATCCAGGCCCACGTCGTTCAGGAATTTCAGCCGCTGGCGGATCTCGAGCAGCACCTTATCGGCGATTCCCAACTCCTCGGGGCCGAGGTCGAGCGCTTCGAAGAACAGGGCGGCCTGGCCGATATTCATGCGCGACACCTCGGCGAGGTTGCGCCCGCCCACGCGCACGTTCAGCGCTTCCGGCCGCAGCCGCGCGCCGTGGCAGACGGGGCACTCGGCGTAGCCGCGATACCGGCTCAGGAACACGCGCACGTGCAGCTTGTACTTTTTCGTCTCGAGGTAATCGAAGAAGTCGCGGAGGCCCTTGCCGACCGCGTCGCGCTCGGCCGGGGTGAGATTGCAGTACGGCACGTCGAAGCGCACCTTGCCGCGCGCGCGTTTCTTGAAGGCGGCGAGGTAGCTGGAATACTGCGGCTTGGTCCAGGGGTCGATGGCGCCCTCGTCGAGCGACAGCGACGCGTTCGGGATCACCAGGTTGATATCGTAGTCGATCGTGTTGCCGAAGCCCTGGCAACGCGGGCACGCGCCGAACGGGCTGTTGAAGCTGAACAGGCGCGGCTCGGGCTCCAGGAACTCGATGTTGCACTGCTTGCAGGCGAAGCGCTCGCTGAAGCGGAGGCGGCGCGGCTGTTCCGAGGCCTGCTCGAAGATGACCTCGCCGGCCTCGCGGTAGGCGATCTCGATCGAGTCCACCACGCGCTGATGCAGCTCCGGGCCGATCACGAGCCGGTCCACGAGCGTGTAGAGCGGCTGCGCGAAGTCGATGTCGAGCAGCGACTCGGGGCTCGAGAACTCGAACATGCGCCCGTTCTGGAACAGGCGGTTGAAGCCTTTGCCGCGCAGCTCGAAGAGGCGGTCGCGCAGATCGGCGGCCTTCACTTCTCCGAGGCTCACCGGGAAGAGCACGTACCAGCGCGAGCCCGCGGGCTCAGCGAGAACGGCCCGCGCCACCAGGTCCACCGTGTCGCGCTGCACGCGCCGGCCGCAGCCGGGGCAGTACGTCTGCCCGACGCGCGCGAACAGCAGGCGCAGGAAATCGTAGAGCTCGGTCGCGGTCGCGACGGTGGAGCGCGGGTTGCGCGTCGTGTTCTTCTGCCGGATGGCGATCGGAGGGGCGATGCCGTCGATCTCGTCCACCTCGGGCTTCTCCATCCGCTCCAGGAACTGCCGCGCGTACGCCGACAACGATTCCACGTAGCGCCGCTGGCCCTCGGCGTAGATGGTGTCGAAAACGAGCGACGATTTGCCCGACCCCGACAGGCCGGTCACGACCGTCAGGCAGTTGTGCGGAATCGCGAGCGAGAGATTCTTGAGGTTGTGAATCCTCGCCCCCCGAATGATGATTGTGTCTTCCACGGGACCGATGGCCCTCAGGCGGGTTCGCGGGAGGGCGGCTATCATTTCAGTATATCGTGCGCGTTAAATGGATCCAGCATTCGCTAGAGCGGTGGTACGAGGGCGCGCGGCGCGACCTGCCGTGGCGCCGCACCGCCGACCCATACCGCATCTGGATCTCCGAGGTCATGCTGCAGCAGACGCGTGTAGCGGCGGCGGCGCCGTATTACGAGCGCTTCCTGGCGCGGTTTCCGGACGTGGACGCGCTGGCGCGGGCGCCGGAGGCGGAGGTGCTCGTGTGCTGGAGCGGGCTCGGTTACTACTCGCGCGCCCGGAACCTGCACCGCGCCGCGAAGCTGATCGCGGCCCGCGGCGAGTTCCCGCGGGATTATGCTGCGCTTCGCGAGCTGCCGGGCGTCGGCGAGTACACGGCCGCGGCGATCGCGAGCATCGCCTTCGGCCAGCCGCATGCCGTGCTCGACGGCAACGTGCTGCGCGTGCTCGCGCGCCTGCTGGGCGAGCGCGGCGATATCGGCTCGGCGTCCGCGCGCGGGCGCCTGCGCGCGGCAGCGGACACCCTGCTCGACCGCAAGCGGCCGGGCGCCTGGAACCAGGCGCTGATGGAGCTTGGCGCGACCGTGTGCGTGCCGCGCGAGCCGGCCTGCGCCGCGTGCCCGCTCGCGCAGTTTTGCGAGGCGCGGCGCCGCGGATTGGAACGCGAACTTCCCGTGAAGCTGCGGCGCGCCAAGCCTGAACGCGTCGAGAAAACCGTGCTGCTCGTCGAGCGCGCGGGCCGCATCCTGCTCTGGCAGCGCGACAGTGCTTCGCCGCGGCTGGCCGGATTCTGGGACCTTCCCGAGCCGCACCAGTTGCCGCGCGCCGCGCTGGGCGATGCCGTCGCCGGCCTGCGCCACAGCATCGTCAATCACCGCTACTTCATCACGGTGCTGCGGGCGGCCGTGCCGCGTGCGCCCGCCGGATTCCGCTGGTTCCCCGTTGCCGCGCTGGGCGAAATCCCGCTGAGCACGGTGGCGCGGAAAGTGGTTAAATTGGGGATTTCGTAGCCTGTCCCCGAAATACGATGAAACACTATTCGCGTGCAACCGGCTTGTGGCTGGCCCTGGCGCTGGCGGCTTCGATGGCGCTCGCGCAGGCGCCCGAAGGCAGCATCGCTTTCACGGTCTCGATGGACCAGCCGAACACCCACTATCTCCATGTCGTCATGCGCTGCGACGGCTTCCACGGCGACGCGCAGGATTTCAAGTTGCCCGTGTGGACGCCCGGCTATTACCAGATCATGGATTACGCGCGGAACGTGGTGAACTTCCGGGCGGAAGACGGGGCGGGGAAGCCGCTCGCGTGGGAGAAGACGGCGAAGAACGACTGGCGCGTGCGCGCGGCCGGCGCGCCGTCGATTGTGGTCAGCTACGACGTGTACGCGTTCGCGCGTTCCGTGGCCGACAGCTACCTCGACGACACGCACGCGTTCATCTCGCCCACCGGCGTCTTCATGCACCTCGCGGGCCGCATACAGCATCCCGCGATCCTCACCGTGAAGCCGTACCGGGGCTGGGAGCGCGTTTCGACCGGCCTCGATCCGGTGGAAGGCCGCGCGAACACGTTTACCGCGCCGGATTTCGACGTCCTCTACGATTGCCCGCTGCTTGTCGGCAACCAGGAGATCATGCGCTTCGAAGTGCAGGGCGTTCCGCATACCATCGCGATGTTCAATCCCGGCAGCTTCGACCGCGGGAAGTTCGTCGCCGACCTGAAGCGTGTGGTGGAATCGGCGGTGTCGACCATCGGCGAGATCCCGTACAAGCATTACACCTTCCTGTGCATCGGGCCGGGGGGCGGCGGGCTCGAGCACCTGGACTCGGCCGCGCTCACGCTGAACACGGCCAGCCTGAACAATCCCAACGGCTATCGAAGCTGGCTCAGCTTCGTCGCGCACGAGTACTTTCACAATTACAACGTGAAGCGCATCCGGCCGATCGCGCTCGGCCCCTTCGATTACGACAAAGAGAACTACACGAACATGCTCTGGGTCTCGGAGGGTATCAGCGTTTACTACCAGGACCTGATCCTGGTGCGGGCCGGGCTGATCACGCGCGAGCAGTACTTCGACCGGGTGCGCGCATTCATCTCGCGGTATGAGAACGCCTCCGGCCACCTCTTCCAGTCCGCGACGCAGTCGAGCTTCGATACCTGGATCAACTTCTTCAGCCGCAGCGAGCACCTGGCCAACACCACGATTTCCTACTACGACAAGGGCGCGGCGCTCGGCCTGATGCTCGACTACGCGATCCGGCACGAAACCAGGAACAAGGCCTCGCTCGACGACGTGATGCGCGCGCTCTACCGCAAATATTACAAGGAGGCGAAGCGCGGCTTCACGGACCAGGAATTCCGGGAGGTATGCGAAGCGACGGCCGGCGCGCGGCTGCCTGAGATCTTCGACGTCTACGCACCGACGACGAAGGATATCGATTACCGGAAGTATTTTGCCTACGCCGGGCTCGATATCGACGTCGAGAGCCGGGACGCCGCCACGCCGTGGTTCGGCGCGATCACGGGCGAGCAGGGCGGCAGCCCGGTTATCTTGCGCGTTGAATGGGATTCGCCTGCCTCGCACGCCGGCCTGAGCGCGCAGGACGAGATCGTAGCGCTCGACGGCGGGCGCGTCACCGCCCGCAACATCAACGAGATGCTCAACGCGAAGAAGCCGGGCAACACGGTGCGCGTGCTGGTCGCGCGCCGCGGTGAAATGCGGGAGTTCGAGGTCACGCTGGGCAAGCGCGCCGAGCGCAGTTTCCGCATCACGCCGATGGCGAATCCTGATCCGCTGCAAGCCGAGATTCTGAACGCAGTGCTGCGCGTTCAGAACTTGCCGTAGAACGGCTGGAGCATGGGATAGAGCGCGCGGTAGACTTCGTAGCCCTTCGCGTAGGCTGCGGCTTCCGCCGGTTGCGGCGTGCGCCGGTCCGCCTCGCGGATCGTGGCGCCGCATGCTTCGGCGATGGACCCGTACGCCCCCGTCGCGACCATCGCCAGCAGCGCCGCTCCGTACGCCGAGCCCTCCTGCGTTTCGAGCGCGGCCACGGGCTTCTCGAACACATCGGCCAGCATCTGGCGCCAGAACGCGCTGCGCGAGCCGCCGCCCGACACGCGCACCGCTTCCGGCTCCGCGCCCAGCTTGCGGATGATCTCGAGGCAGTCCTTCTGGCTGTAGCTGACGCCTTCGAGGATCGAGCGGATCAGATCGGCGCGCGTATTTTTCGCGGTGAGGCCGATCCACCCGCCGCGCGCCGAGGCGTCCAGGTGTGGCGTGCGCTCGCCCATGAGGTACGGCAGCCACCAGAGGCCCTGCGAGCCGGCCGGCGCGATGGCGGCCTCCGCCGTGAGCTGGTCGTATTCCGCCCCCGGCGCAAGCTGGTCGCGGAACCAGCGCAGGCTCAATCCGGCGCCTTGCGTCACGCCCATAACGTGCCACTTACCCGGCACGGCGTGGCAAAACGTGTGCACGCGCCCGCGTGGATCGTATGCGGGCCTCTCCATATGCGCGAAGACCACGCCGGAGGTGCCCAGCGTGCACGAGACCAGGCCCGGCGCGACGATGCCGCTGCCGACCGCGCTCGCCGCCTGATCTCCCGCGCCGCCCGCTACCGGCGTTCCTGCTTCGATGCCGGTGGCCTGGGCAACTTCCGCCGAAACGCAGCCGCTGATCGCGGTGGACTCAACGACCGCCGGCAGGATGCCCGCGTCCAGATCCAGCGCCGATGCCATTTCCCGCGACCACTCGCGCCGCACCACGTCGAACAGCGCGGTGCCGGAGGCGTCCGACGGATCGGTAACATACTCGCCGGTGAGGCGGTAACGGATGTAGTCCTTCGGCAGAAGCACCTTGCGCACGCGCGCGAACAGCTCCGGCTCGTTGTCGCGGACCCAGAGGAGCTTGGGCAAGGTGAAGCCGGTCAGCACGGGGTTCGCGATGCAGCCGAGGATGCGCTCGCGGCCGAGTTTCGCTTCGATGGCGTCCACCTGCGGCTGGCTGCGCTGGTCGCACCAGATGAGCGCGGGACGCAGCACCTCGCCGCGCGCGTCGAGCAGCACCAGCCCGTGCATCTGGCCCGAGAGCCCAAGGCCCGCGATGTCCGCGCCCGTGACATTGGCCTCGGCCAGCACGCCGCGGATCGCGTGCCGCGCCGCGTTCCACCAGTCTTCGGGATGCTGCTCGGCCCACATCGGCCGCTCCATCCGCATTTCTTCGTGCGGGGCGGTGCAGGTGGCCTTCACCTTGCCGCGCTCGTCGGCGACGAGCGCGCGCGTGCCGCCCGTCCCGACGTCGATGCCAAGCCAGTACATGGCTTCATTCTAGGGCCGCGCGCAATTTCGGGGACAGGCTACGTAATCCCCAAATTCATCTGCCGCTGCCGGAATTCGGTGAAAGCGTAGCCTGTCCCCGAATTAGCGGGCTTTCGACAGAATCGTCTGCAGGATGTCGGGAATCTCGAACACGGCCCGGTTGTCGATGGCCGCGGCGTTCGCCCGGAAGCGGGCGAAGTTGTCCGGTGCGAGCAGGGTCCGGACGGCCTCGCCGATGCGGCGGAAGTTCGGCACCACCAGCCCCACTTCCCGCTCGCGCACCCACTCGGCGTTGTAGCGCTCCTGCGGCAGCGTCCACGCGTTGCGCTCGATGATCACCGGAAGCTTCATCGCCAGCGCCTCGCTGATGCTGCCCGGACCGGGCTTGCCGATGAAGAAGTCCGACAAGTGCATGTAGTAAGGCACCTCGGTGGTGAAGCCCTCGACGAAGCGCGGCATCTTGTGCGCCGCGCCGCGCAGGCGCGCCGCCAGTTTTTCGTTGCGCCCGCAGATCAGGATGAGCTGCATCGGAATGCCCGGCGCGTCCAGGCGCGCGGCGATCTCGAGCATGACGCTGCTGCCCTGGCCGCCGAAGAGCACGAGCCCGGTCGGCAGGTCCGGGTCGAGCCCCAGCCGCCGGCGCTCCGCGCGGCGATCCACGCCGACGGGTTCGTAAAAACGGGGGTGGAGAATCATCCCGGAGGTACGGAAAATCCGGCTATCGGGGTGCCCGAGTGCGCGCGCCTGCGCGACGGCGCGCTCCGATCCGCAGATGAGGTACTCCGATTCCCGTTCGATCCAGAAATGCGGCGGGTAATCGGCGATGTCGGTGAGAATGGTGACGAACGGCACGCCCGGCGCCGCGCGCCGGAGCGCCTCCGCCATCGCGCGGTTGAAATTCGGCACCACGGAAACCACCATCCGCGGCCGCGCGCCGCGCCAGAACTTCTCCAGCAGGGCAACCTGCTTGCGGTGGTACAGGCGGATGACGACGTGCATTCCCGCGGTGAGCTGAGGCGAGCCGAGCGTCCATCCTTTCTTCAGCATCAGGTTGTAAACGTCCTGAAGCCGCAACCCGGTCAGCTTGCGGAAGATATCGAGCGAATCGAGAAGCTCCTGCAGATTCACGAGCTGAATTTCCCAGGGCCGCTGCTGGCGTTCGATCACCAGGCGCAGGGCGTTGGCCGCGCTGCGATGCCCGCCGCCCGCATCGAAATAAACCAAATGGACCAGCATTCCCGTAAACTGCCTAGTGTAAGCGATGACTGCCGCACTGATAATTTTCGCCGCCACCTATTTTGTGATTGCCATCGGGCGGCTGCCCGGATTCCGCGTGGATCGCACAGGAGCGGCGATCATCGGGGCCGCGCTGATGATCGCCTTTAACGTGCTTACGATCGAGGAGGCGTACGCAGCCATCGATTACGACACCATTATCCTGCTCTTCGGCATGATGATCGTGGTCGCGAACCTGCGGCTGTCGGGATTCTTCAGCGCGGTGAGCGCGTGGGTGGTGGAACGCGCGCACGGCCCCGTTGTGCTGCTGGGAGCGATCGTGCTCGTCTCGGGGATCTTCTCCGCGTTTTTCGTCAACGACACGATGTGCATCGCGATGACGCCGCTGGTGCTCGAACTCGCGGCAGCGCTGCGGCGCAATCCGGCGCCGTACCTGCTGGGGGTGGCGATGGGCGCGAACGTAGGCAGCACGGCGACCATCACCGGCAACCCGCAAAACATGGTGATCGGCAGCGTATCGCGGATCAACTATCTCACGTTCGCGGCGGCGCTGGGTCCGGTGGCGGCCGCCGGCCTGGCATTGACAATCCTGGTGCTCGTTGCCGTCTATCGGAAGGATTTGCGCCCCCACCAGAAGATCCGGATCGAACACGAGCGCGTGCGTGTGAACCGCGTGCTGATGTGGAAAGCGGTCGTGGTTTCGGCGGGCATGGTGGCGTTCTTTTTTGCCGGGTGGCCGGTTCCGAAGGTCGCGCTGGTGGCCGGAGCGGTCCTGCTGATCACGCGGCGCGTAAAGCCCGAGAGGGTGTACCGCGAGATCGACTGGGGGCTGCTGGTGATGTTCATCGGCCTGTTCATCGTGGTTGCGGGCGTGGACCGAACGCCGCTGGCGGCGTCGCTGCTGAACGAGGCCTCGCGCTTCCGCCTGAACAATCCGGTTGTGCTCACCGGAGCCTCGGCGATCCTGTCGAACCTGGTCAGCAATGTGCCTGCCGTGCTGCTGTTCAAGCCGTTCATCCCCCATCTGCCGGATGCGACCCGCGCATGGCTGATCCTGGCTATGTCATCGACCCTGGCCGGCAATTTGACCCTGCTTGGCTCGATCGCGAATCTGATTGTGGTCCAGCGCGCGGCCAGGGACGGCGTGAACATCGGTTTTTGGGAGTATCTGAAAGCCGGGCTGCCGCTGACTGTACTTACGATCGCCGTAGGCGTGCTGCTGCTCCGCTGAACGAGCCATCGCGAAACTTCTACCAGCGGCAGTTTTTACCACTGCTGCACTGGAGCCGGCCTGTTCTAACCGCAAACAGGATTTGCACTTATGGAATGGCACGGCGGGTGCAAATTCTTTCACCGAGGAGTGGAGGTGTTATGCCGGAAGAAATTCGACGGGAAGAAACCCCTGGACCACGCGGCTCCATTTACGAGGAGAGGCGGGTAGAGGGCCGGGTGGGCGAACTCCGGCCGGAGGGCAGGGGCTATATCTCTTGGGGCGCGGTTTGGGGCGGCGTGATGGGCGCGCTGGGGATGGAGATTCTGCTGATGTTGTTCGGGCTGTTCATCTATTTCATCATGTTCAATCCCGCGGCCCCCGGCACCGGCGGCGCCAACGTTTGGGGAGCGGCCTGGTTCCTGGTGACCAGCTTTTTCTCCTTGCTTTTCGGGGGCTGGATAGCGGGAAGGCTGGCAGGCAGCATGACTAAAAACAACGGCAAGTATCACGGCTGGGTTACCTGGGGTCTGACGACGCTGAGCACGTGGCTGCTGTTGCTGTTCACGGCTTCTCCGATTCTGGCCAGTGTGGCGACGGTTGCCAGCGGCGCGGTAGCGGGAGCACCGGGGGCGGCCGCAGGGCGCGTGAATCCGATGGCGATCGGCGGCGCGATTACCGGCAACGCGGTAATGCTGTTCCTGTTCTGGTGGATTGGCACCTGCCTGGGCCTTCTCGGAAGCACGATCGGCGGATCAAAAGCGGTTCCCGCAGGTCCTGCCAGGGGCGCCGAAGCCGTTCCGCCGGGTGGCCGTCTGGCTGCCTGACGTCGTGAAGGACAATTTTGCGGCCCTCAACGGGCCTTGAGCCCCGGTGCGCCATGCCGGGGCTTTTTTTGCCTGCTTGTTGAAGCGGACTACCGGAAGCGATTTGCTAAAATGCATGTCAGTCATGCATCGCGCCGGAAAAATCATCGCAGCGCTCGACGTTCCGGTCGCCTCGATATCGGCTGAAGAATGCGTGCTGAATGCATGGGCCGCGGCGGTCGGCAAGCGGCTGGCCAGCCGCACGCGCGCCGTCGCGCTCTCGTGCGGCCGGCTCACGGTCGAGGTCGAGGACGCCATCTGGCAGCGCCAGCTCGAGACTCTTTCCGGGCAGATCCTGAAAAGACTGAAGGCACTGGCCGGCGACGCGAAGCTCGAACGGATCGAGTTTCGCATCGGCATCCCGCGCCGGCAGCCGCAGCGGGCCGGACAGGCGGGCATTCCCTCCGATGAAGCCGACGGAATCCCGGACCCCGGCCTGCGGCGCGTTTACCGTATTGCGCGCAGGAAGGCGCTGGCTTAGAGGGCTCATTGAAACTGACCGAAGAAGAAGTCCGGTATGTAGCCGGCCTGGCGAATCTGGAACTTTCCGAAGACGAAGTGCGCCGGATGTGCGAGGACCTGGGCGAGGTGCTTGCCCACATGGACAAGCTGAACGAGCTCGACACCGGCAACGTCGAGCCGATGGCGCAGGTGCTCTACGATGCCGGGGAAACCGCGACGCTGCGCGACGACCTCGTGCGCCCCTCGATAGGCCAGGAGGCTGCCCTGGCGAACGCGCCGGCCGCGCGCGCCGGGTTGTTCAAGGTCCCGAAGGTGATCGAGCGATGACGGGCGGGATCGCTTCCCTGACGATCGCGGGCGTTCGCGAAGGATTGGCGAAGAGGTGTTTCAGCGCGGAAGAACTCGCGCGCGAGGCGCTCGGCTTCGCCGAAGCCGAAAACCCGAAGACGAACGCCTATCTGCGCTTCGCGCCGGAACGCGCTCTCGAAGCGGCCCGCCGGGTGGACGAAAAACTCGCGCGGGGCGAGGATCCGGGGCTGCTGGCCGGCGTGCCCATCGCGGTGAAAGACGTCATCGTCACCAGGGGCGTGCGCACCACGGCGGCTTCGCGCATGCTCGCCGATTACATCCCGCCCTACGACGCGACCGCGGTGGCGCGAATCGAGCAGGCCGGGGGCGTCATTATCGGCAAGACGAACTGCGACGAATTCGCCATGGGGTCGTCGAACGAGAACTCCGCCTTCGGGCCGGTGCGGAACCCGGTGGCGCCGGAGCGCGTGCCCGGCGGATCGAGCGGCGGCTCGGCCGCGGCGGTGGCGCAGGGAACGGCGGTGGTGGCGCTGGGCTCGGACACGGGCGGATCGATCCGGCAGCCGGCTTCGTTTTGCGGGGTCGTGGGCGTGACGCCCACCTACGGGCGCGTGTCGCGTTATGGCCTGATCGCTTTCGCCAGCTCGCTCGACCACATCGGCCCGTTCGGCCGGACGGTGCGCGACGCGGCGACGCTGCTCCAGGCCATCGCCGGGCGCGACGAGTGCGACTCGACCTCGGCCTTCGCGCCCGTGCCCGATTACCTGGCCGCGCTGGACGGACCCGTGAAGGGCATGCGCATCGGGCTACCGCGCGAATATTTCCGCGATGCGGCGAGCGAGACGGCGGACCTGGTCATGCGCGGGGTTGAAACGCTGCGGTCGCTCGGCTGCGAAGTGCGCGAGGTCAGCCTGCCGCATACCGATTACGCGGTCGGCTGCTATTACATCATCTGCACCGCCGAGGCCAGCTCCAACCTGGCGCGCTACGACGGCGTGCGCTACACCTGCCGCTCGCCGCACTCGGAGACCCTGGCCGCCATGTACAGGAACACGCGCGGCGAGGGCTTCGGCGCGGAATGCAAGCGGCGTATCATGCTCGGCACCTATGTGCTGAGCTCCGGCTACTACGACGCTTACTACCTCAAGGCGCAGAAGGTCCGCGCGCTCATCGCAAGAGATTTCGCCGAGGCGTTCGGCGAAGTGGACGCGATCGTCACGCCCGTCTCGCCTTCGCCCGCCTTCAGGCTGGGCGAGAAGCTCGACGATCCGCTCCAGATGTATCTGTCCGACATTTACACGATTACCGGGGATCTGGCCGGCATCCCGTGCATGAGCGTTCCGTGCGGGACCACCGGCGAGGGGCTTCCGGTGGGGATGCAGATTCTGACGAGGCACTTCGACGAAGCGGGCATGTTCCGCCTCGCGAACGCCTACGAACAGTCCGGCGGCCGCTAAGCGGCGGCGCCATGGAAGATTTTCGCAACTTCCAGGGTGATAGCTGAATCAATTCAGAGGACATATGGCACACAAAATCGAAGCCAAGAAGTACGACTATCTCACGCGCGACCTGGATGGCATCACGGCGCGCACCCTCGGGGAACACTACAAGCTCTATCAGGGCTACGTCAACAAGTACAACGAGATCATGGGCAAGCTCGAGAACGTGGACCGCAGCACGGCCAACGCGACTTACAGCGACATTCGGGCCATGAAGGTCGAACTGAGCTTCGCGATCGGCGGCGTGAAAGGCCACGAGCTGTACTTCGACTACCTGGGAGGCAAGGGCGGCGAGCCGCCGGCCGAGCTGAAGCGCCAGATCGAGAAAGATTTCGGTTCACTGGAGGCGTGGCGCAACGATTTGAAGGCCACCGGCATGGCGTCGCGCGGCTGGGCGTGGACGGCATGGGACCGCGACTGGAACTACCTGTTCAACTACGGCGGCGACGCGCATAACATGTACCCGATCTGGAACGCCGTGCCGATTCTTGCACTGGACGTGTACGAGCACGCCTACTTCATCGATTACGGCACCAACCGGAGCGGCTACATCGACAGCTTCTTCAAGAACATCAACTGGGAAGCGGTTGGCCAGAAGTTCGAGAAGATCCTCAGCGCGGCGAAGCCTCTGACGGGCCGGCCGTAAATCGCAGGTGGAGGGCGAGGCCCTCGTCCTCCGGACCGCGGGTCCGCCCTCCTACTGCGCCCGCTCGCTCAGCTCCGATACCGGGCCGTCCAGCTCCTCGATGCGCAGCCGCAGCCCTTTGCGGCTTTTCAGCAGCGCTTCAGGCAGATCGAACCGCACGGCCAGCATTCTGTCCATCGACTGGTGCGCGCTGATTCGCGTGCGATCCACCAGACTCTCGTTGAACTTCTGGCCCAGCATGGGGAAGTACTGGAACAGCCGGTTCGCGTCCACGTCCGAGATCGGCTCGCCCTCGAGCGTCTGCCCGCCCGGGTCGGTGAGATAAACGCTCGTCTTTCGTACGATGAACGGATAATCGGAGGGATTGAGCACGCGAAAATCGAGGATGATCGCCGAGCTTTGCTCGTCGAGCGCCAGCGTCCGCACCTTCAGGATGGAGCCCGTCAATTCGACGTGCGCGCCGCGCTGTATGTAAAAGATCCAGACAATCGCAATCGCGACAACGATCAGGCCGATGCCGACAAACGGCGCCAGCTTCATGTACGGCTCAAGCGCTTTTTTCACTGCCTTACTTCTCCATGACTCGCGAACGGGCCAAAATACAATGATATCAATCGCCGAGGAACCGCCCGTAGGGCTGCAACTGCTCTACGTTGTCGCAGACGGCTTTCAGGCCGGCCGTGAGCGGGATGGCGAGGATCAGACCCGGCGCGCCCCAGATGACGCTCCAGAACATCAGCGCCACGGTGACGGCAAGCGGATTCAGATGCACGCGCGGGCCGACGATTTTCGGATAGAGCAGGTTCACCGCGATCAGGTGCAGCCCGGCGACGATCGACAGGATCAGGATAAACTGCGCCATGCCCGTGTAGACCGCCAGCGCGCTCATGAACGGCGGCAGCATCGCCAGCGGCAGCCCGATGTACGGCACCAGGCTGAAGAACCCGCTCAGCGGGCCCACAAGCAACGGGTAGGGCAGCTTGAAGAACCAGAAAACGACGGTGCTGATGATCGCCAGCAGCAGGCCCAGCAGAAAATTCCCGGTCACGAAGGCGCGCACGACGGCCGCGATGCGGTCCACGCTCCGGGCGGCCGCTACCCTGCCGTTATCCTCGAAAAACTGCAGGAAGCTGACGTAGATGTGCTCGCGCCAGCTCAGCATGAAGTAGACCAGGAACGGAATGAACGAGACCAGCAGCACGATTTCGTACACGGATCCGAAGTGGGAGTAAATGAAATCGAGCAGCGGGGGATGCTCGGGCCGGATGCGCACCTCCTGGACGGACGGCGCCGCGGGCACCGGCATGGGCGGTTCCGGCGTGCGGCGGCCGCGGCGCGCGGCCGGGGCGGGTCTCGGCGGCTGCGCCTGCTGCTGGTCCTCGCGGAACCGTTTCGGCACCACGATCTCGTAGGCCGCGCGCTCCATGCCCTCCAGTTTCGCCACCACCTGGTCGCTGATATCGTTGATCCGCAGCGCGTACTTCGGCAGATCGTCGACCAGCCCCGCGGCCTGCGTGTACGCTCCCAGCCCGGCCAGATATACGACGCAGATCGCGAACGAGCACACGATGACGCTGGCCACCGCGCGCGGGATCCGCAGCCGCATCAACAGCCCGACGAAGGGCTCGAGAATGAACGCCAGGATGACCGCGGTGATCAGCGTGATCAGAAACGAGCGGCCGAAGTACAGCAGCGCGACGGCGCACGCAAGCCCCACCACCGTTCCGCTCGCGTTCACCGGCCTGAACCTCGGGATGATGCCCGTCTCCACGCCCATTTGATGGCAACTGCAATCGGCAAATTGCAGCGAATTATAATAATAACGAAAGCTTAGGCCGGCTCCTAGCCGGATTTCCATTCGTGCCGGAATCAACACCCGCTCGGGTAATGGCTCTCGACGTCGGCAAACGTCGCATCGGAGTCGCCGTCAGCGACGAGTTGGGGCTCACGGCCCAGGGCCTGGAAACCGTCGAGCGTACCAACAAGAGGGAGGATCTCGCGAGGCTTGCGCGCCTGGCGGAGGAGCGCGGCGTGTCCTTGTTTCTCGTCGGCAACCCGGTGAACATGAGCGGCACGGAAGGCCGGCAGGCCGCGTGGGTGCGGCAGTTCGCCGAGGAGCTCGGCGCGCGCACGGGCATCCCCTACCGGCTGTGGGATGAGCGGCTGACGACCGTGGAGGCGGGGCGCGTGCTGCGGTCGAGCGGCATCAGCATCGAGAAGCGCGCCCGCGCCATCGACAGGCTCTCCGCCGTCATCCTGCTGCAAAGCTACCTGGACGCGATCCGCCTGCGGGCGGGGGCGGAGGACCAACCCGAATGACCGTGAAGCGTGCCGTAGCCGCGGGCGCCGTTCTGCTGGGCCTGTTTGGCCTCTATGCGATCGAAGCTCCGTACGCGGGCTTCGGCGGCGAGGTGTTCGTGGACATTCCCAAAGGCGCGGGCACGGCCGCCATCTCGCGCCTGCTCGCCGATGCCGGCGTGGTCCGCTACGGCTGGGAATTTCTGCTGGTGCGCGCGATCCACCCGCGAGCGAAACTGATGGCCGGCGAGTATCTATTCCGCAAACCGGCCACGCCGGAGGAAGTGTTCCGCCGCATCATGCGCGGCGACGTTTTCTTCTACACTCTCACCGTGCCCGAGGGCAGCAACATGTTCGACATCGCGGCCGAGCTCGAACGGCAGGACATCATGCCCGCCCAGGACTTTCTGAAGGCGGCGCACGATACCGCCCCGCTCCGCGACCTCGATCCGCGCGCCCCCTCGCTCGAGGGCTATCTCTTTCCCGATACCTATCGCGTCACGCGGCACACGACGGCGCGGCAGCTCTGCCTGCAAATGGTCGCGCGGTTCCGGGCGGCGTGGCGGGAGCTCGGCGCGGCGGAAGCGGAGGCGCACGACGTGGTGACGCTGGCGTCGCTGGTCGAGAAGGAGGCGAAGCTGCCCGCCGAGCGTCCGGTGATCGCCTCGGTATTCCGCAACCGCCTGCGCATCGGCATGGCGCTGCAGTGCGACCCGACGACGATCTACGCCGCGCTGCTCGACGACCGCTATCGCGGCGCGATCTACCGTTCGGACCTCGACAGCAAGCAGCTTTACAACACCTACCAGCACACCGGCCTGCCGCCCGGGCCGATCGCGAATCCGGGCATGGCCGCGCTCGAAGCCGCGCTCCATCCGGCCGACACGAAATACCTCTACTTCGTCCGCCGCGCCGACGATTCCGGCGCCCACCAGTTCTCCGAAGGCCTGGCCGAGCACGCCCGCGCCGTCCAAAAATACCGCAAATTCGGGGACAGGCTACGTAATCACTAAATTCTTCGTGCGCGAAAACCGGTGACAGGCGCCTCTGTCCACGCGCACAAGGCGCTTGGGACAGAGGAGCCAGTCACCGCGAATCACGCGCGAAAGGCGCTTGGGCAAACCGGTGACAGGCACCTCTGTCCACGCGCACAAGGCGCTTGGGACAGAGGTGCCAGTCACCGCGAATCACGCGCGAAAGGCGCTTGGGAAAACCGGTGACAGGCGCCTCTGTCCACGCGCAAAAGGCGCTTGGGACAGAGGTGCCAGTCACCGCGAAGCGCAAAAGGCGCTTGGGACAGAGGTGCCAGTCACCGCGAAGCGCAAAAGACGCTTGGGACAGAGGAGCCAGTCACCGGGGCGGCGCTTCGCTACGCTGTGTATGGTGGACAGACGAAACCGGCAGGCGGAACTGCGAGCGCGGCTGGAGGAGATGCGCCCGTCCGTCATTACCGAGCGGGAGCGCGACGCGCTTGCGCACTTGCTCGCGCCGGTATCGCAGGGCTACTTACGGAAGCTGCTCCGCGCCTGCGGCGTCCCGCTGGCGCCACTGGTCGAGGGGGTCCGCCAGGATTCGCTCGCAGAGCTCGAAAGAACGCTGCTCGCATTGGAGCGCGAGTATTCGGCGGGCCGGCACAGCGAGTGCCGCGCGCTGGTTATCGAGGCCAAAAATCACGCGCGCTGGGCGTTGCGCAGCCCGAAGCTCACGCCGGAGCAGAAGGCCCTCAGGGAGGAGATGGTCCTGTGGATGCTGACCTGGCTTGAGAACCCGCCCGCTTTCCCGGCGTGGCTCCGGCTGCGCAAAGCTTACATCTCCACCAACCCGGCCGCCTTCAACACCTCCAGGTAGTTCAACACATCCTGCAGGTCCGTCTTGGTCGGGTTCTGCGCGTCGAGCATTTCTTTGATCTCGAGCGCATTGTGCTTGCCGTTGATGAGCAATTGCAGCTCGCCCGTGTACCGCGTCTTTACCGGATACTTATTGCGCACCTCCGCCGGAACCTTCCCGATCAGCTCGGCGTAGCCGCGGTATCCGTTCTCCTTCACCTTCGCCGTGGGCTTCGGGACGATCTTCGAGGCGGTCTTCTCGATGTCGGTCAACTGCAATGCGACCGGCTGGGTCCCGAGCTTCTTCGCGACCGCCTTCATGTGCGCGTCCAGCGCGGCGAAATTCGCCTTGCCGACCTCGTCCACGCTCTTCTGCATCGAGGCCACGTAATCGTCCACGGCCTTCTTGTCGGTGGCAAGCTGGTCCACCGTGGCGAGCGTTTCCTTCTCGTTCGTGACGGACGAGGAAACGTAAGCGCGCGCGGTGCGGTAAGCCTCCGCGAGAGTCTCCGGAGTGGCATTGTTCAGCTCTTCGAGGCCGCGCACGAGCTGATGGCCCATGCGAGCGGTGGCGTTGCTCGTGATCTCGCCGGCGATCTTGATCGCCATGTCGTCGTCGGCGCTGGCGATCGTATACGCGCTGGCGGCCGCGATGATGGCGACGCGCTTCAGTTGGGTCGGATCGGACTTGTCCACGTGGTCGCCCGAGGTGTGATACCAGCGGTCGGGCCACGCGATCATCATCACGCCGGGAACGCGCACGGCCCAGTCGTTGAACACTTCATGATCGGAAGCGCCGTAATGCGTCTCGATGCTGTAGTAGAACGGCTCGTCCGCGCCGGTCGGGGCCACGATGCGCCGCGGCACGGGGTAGAAGTTGCTCCGGTTCTGCACGTGCTCACGGTTCGATTCGCCGATGTAGCGGTAGTAGTTCTCCACCACGTCGTTTACGTAGTGCGGATTGCCGTAAGTAGTGCGCATCAGGCACATGAAGGACTGGTTCTTGCTGAGCCACTCGCCCACCATGTCGAGGTTGATGTTGCAGAGCGTCTTCTCCATGAGCGCCTTGTTCGCCTTCACCCACATGCCCGTGCCGGAGATCTCCGGACCCATGATGAAGCGGATGGTGCGTTTGGGCCGCGGGATGCGGTTCTCCGTGATGAGCGTATTCAGCACGCGCGCGACTTCCATCAGGCTGGCGCAGCCGGAGATGTCGTCATTGCCGCCCTGCTTCACGAATCCCTCAAACAGGTGCGCGGAGAAGATGATCTCGCCCGCGTTCGGGTCGGTGCCCGGAATCTCGAAGACGATGTTCTGAAAATCCGCGTCCACCTGCTCGGAAATCACCTGCGCGTGCACTTTGATCTTTTGCCCCGCGAGCAGCCGGCGCTTCAGGTAATCGCCGTCTCGAGGCGGAATCTGGAATGCGAACTTGAGCCGCACGGTGCCCCAGGGGAGTTGAAGGGGATCGAAGTACGGGCGGCTGGAGTTCATCGAGATGACGCCGGCGGCGCCCTTGTCGCCGCAGGCCAGGCTCGACACCATGCCGGCCGGCCCGTCGGTGACCACGATCTTATCCTTTACATCCTTTCCTTCCAGGTCCTCTTTCGTGCCCCGGCCTACCCAGATCAGCTCGGCCGTAACGTCCGCGTTCTGGCTGCCGGTGGCCAGCATCGCCGCCATGTCGCGATAGGAAGCCAGCTTTTGCCGGATCGGCTCTACTTCCCACAATTCGCCCTTCACGGCGTCCCACGCCTTGTTGGTCGGGAAGCGTACGAGTTCGACGCCGGGGATGTTGTATTCCTTGAGCTTGTCCATGTAGAACTTCGTTTCGTGGAACATGGACGTCGGGCCGTACTCGGACGCCGGCCGGTCCTTGTCGTAGCCGCCCGTTTCCATGATGGCGTTCCACGCGTTCTCGCCGGACGTCTCGCCGATGATCTCATCCAGGATTTTCGGCGGCAGGAACGACCATTGCAGCCACGGCGTCATTTGGGCTATACCGGCGGCGGCCAGAACGGCTAGCCCCGCCACGGAGAAGAGAACCTTTCTCCTGAGCATTGAGAGCCTCCTCGGTTGTGTTCGGGAATGCAAAGGTTCCAGTCTACTCCAGAGTGCGCTTGGGTGTGGGGGCGCTCGAAGCCCCGCGGCACGCGAATTGCATAACCAGAGAGAGGGGGGCGGAGGTGCTGAAAGAGATCGCCGAATACCAGGCGCGCGGCGAAATCGACCGCGTTTACCACGAAATCAAGCAGGTTCTGCGCGTCACGGGCGTCGATTTCCCCTTTCGCGTATGGGCCGGTTATGGCGAACTTCTTCCGGTTTTGTGGGATGCCATGCGGCCGAACCTGGAAACGCTGGCGTTTGAGGAGGCCGCCGGGAAGCTGCGGGCGGAAGGCGTCCGCCTGGCGGCCGAACTCGGCAACCTCGACGGGCTCGCGCGAGTTCCTTTGGGCGAGAGCCAGGCCTGGCAGATCCGCGCGGCGCTCGACCTCTACCATTACATCAACCCCAAGCTGCTCGTAATGATCTCGGCCGTGCGGCTCGCGATCGAGGGCGAGCGCATCGGCCGCGCGGAATCCAGGGGCGAGCCGCTGATCGAGCTGGGCATTCCCGAAGGCATGTACCCGATGGAGATGGTCGAGGAAGACTCGGCGAACCCGGTGATCTCGCAGACCTTCGACGACATCCGTCGGACGCTCGACTTGAAAAAGATCGGCAGCGATTACCGCACTCTGGCTCTTTGGCCGCATTACCTGGCGCCGGCGTGGCAACGGCTGAAGCCGATCATTCAACAGGCGCAGCACAGCCAGGCGGCGGAACGGATGCGCCGGCTTTCGCGTGAACTGGCCCTTGCGCTTCCGCTCGAGCTGCCCTTGTCGGCGCAGCGCATCGAGGCGGCCGGCGAGAGCGCCCGGCGCGCGCTCAAGCTTGCCAGGCAGTTCGAACAGATCCTGCCGGGTTTGATTTTGAACATGAGCCTGATCGCGCTCTCCTGGCAGCCGGCCGACGCCCTGATGATCTCCCCCTTTCCCGCGAAGACCCGCCGCGAGCGTGTCGTGATTTCCGGAGGCCGGGCATGAACTGGCGTGAATTTCAAGCCATGCAAAAGATCGCGAGAGCCGGCGGCCGATTCATCAGCTATATCGACGAGGGCGCCAGCGAACCGGTCGTGCTGCTGCACGGCATGGCGGCGTGGGGATACGTATGGCACCGCCAGATCGGGCCGCTCTCGCGCACCAACCGCGTGCTGGTTCCCGACCTGCCCGGCTACGGTTTCTCCGACAAGAGCGACGCCTTCGACCGTTCGCTCGCCGCCCAGGCGGAGTTCATCGCCCAGTGGATGGACGGGCTGGGCATTCCGAGCGCCACCCTGGTGGGTAACGGCACCGGCGGCGGCATTGCGCTGCGCATGGCGGTGCTCATGCCGGATCGCGTCGCGCGGCTGTGCCTGATGAATTGCGCCTGTTACGACAACTTCCCGGGCGAGGACATCGTCGAGATCAGCGCGCCTGAGGTGTACCGGCGCGTCGATGCAGCGGGCCTGATTGAGGTGATGGAGGGCATTTTGAAACTCGAGGTGGCCGCGCACGACCTGCACGTTCTCGAGGCGCTGCTGGCCCCGTACACGACGGAGGTGGGGAAGCTCTCGCTGATCCGCAATGCGTCGGCGCTGAATACGAATCACACGACGGAACTGACGCCGCGGTTGCCGCGGCTGAACGTGCCGGCGCTTGTCATCTGGGGCGCCGACGACCGCGCGGCTTCGGTCGCTTACGGCCGCAGGCTTGCACGCGATATTCCTGGGGCGCAACTCCAGGTCGTTCCGCACGCCGGGCACTTCGTCATGCTCGACAAGCCCGGCGAGACCCTGGGATATCTGGCCGTCTTTCTCAACACGCCGCCGGCCGCGATGGCCGCGTGAAGCCGGGCGCACTCGAAATGCGCCCGGCGGAAGCGTTCCGGATCAAGCCTGGCGGAACCAGCTCGTGGTCTGGTTCCAGTAGTCGCCGATCTGCGCAGCCGCCTGCTGCGGCGGTTGCTGCCCGACCTTCTGCGAATACGAACGAACCTGCTGCTCCAGCGCGCGCGCCTGGGACGCATGGGTTCCGCCGGAACTCGCGTAGCTCGCCAGTCCCGAAGCCGCGGCATTGAGCGCCGCCGAGGCGTCCCGGCTCCGGCCTTGCTTTGCGTAAGTCTCCGCCAGCGCCAGATTCTGCCGCGCCCGAAGCAGCGGCATGTCCTTGGAAACCTGCGCCGTGATGACGTTGTCCTCCACCGTGCGGAGCGCGTCGTCGGCGGCTACCGGGTTATTGTTGTCCAGCGCCGCCTTGGCCGCCTCGAGTTGTTTGACCGAGTTCGCCGTGTCTATGCCGATGAAGGTGAACTGGCCGCGCGTCCTCTGAACTACGACGCCCTCGGCCGGAGGCTGGGCCTGGGACTCATCGGTGCGCGGCGCGGCCTGCGTCTGGCCCCTTGCTTCGAGCACCGGCTGCAGCACGGATTTCGATTCCAGTTCGGCATAAATCGGAATGATGTTCTTATTCGGCTCCAGCCGCTTGATCTGCCGCGCCAGGCTCAATGCATTATTGATATGCTGATCCGCCTGCGTCCGGTTATTAGCGGCGATCGCCTTGCGCGCCATATCCGTCTCCATGATCATACGGGCGGCAAGCCGCGATACCTCCTCGTTCCGCGCCGGACTGAAGGCGCCCGAAGTCGGGGAGGCCCCCTGATCCGGCTGCGCCGGCGGCTGTTGTATCGGCGGGATTCCCTGCGCCAGGCTCAGCCGGCCTGCGAGCAGAGCGACGCCAAAGATAAGTGTGCTTAATTTCATCCCCAACACCTCTGAGTAAATTCGGCCGCAATTCGGCCTTTGATGAAAGGACGTGCTGTATATTGCAATAGTTTCCGGCAGACCCGGCCGTGACTGGCTGTTCACTTGCTCCGCTTGAGCGCCACGGGAAGGTAAATCGCGAATTTGCTGCCGGCGCCGGGCCGGCTTTCCACGGTGATATGGCCACCGCTCTGCTTTACGACGCCGTAAGCGGTGGAAAGACCGAGGCCCTTGGCCTTCTCCGTGCGCTTGGTGGTGAAGAACGGATCGAAAGCGCGCCGGGCTGTCTCTGCGTCCATGCCCTGGCCGGTGTCGGCCAGCTCGAGGACGCAATAGCGGCCGGGCGTGAGGCCGCCGAAGCGGTCTGACTCGGCCGGTTCGATCTCGGCCGTTCGCGTAGTGATCGTAAGCTTGCCGCCGCGGGCCATGGCGTCGCGGGCATTGGCGACCAGATTCATGACGGCGCGCTGCATGTGTCCCGGATCCGCTTTGACGCGCTCGGGCTCGGGCGAGAGTTCGATCGCGAGCGTAATCCGTTCGCCGAGGGTGCGGCGGATGAGCGGTTCGAGGCCGCGGACGACCGCGTTCAGGTCCAGCACTTTCGGTTGCAGCACCTGCTTGCGGCTGAACGCCAGCAATTGCTGCGTCAGCCAGGCCGCGCGTTTGGCCGCGCGTTCGATTGCTTCGAGCTCCGGATCGAACCGGCTGCCCGGTTCCAATTCCTCGCGAATGATGCTGCTGTAGCCGGCGATCACCATCAGTAAATTATTGAAGTCGTGCGCAATGCCGCCGGCCAGCGCGCCGACGGCTTCCATCTTCTGGGCCTGCCGAAGCTGCTCCTCCAGCCGCTTGCGGTCGGTAGTGTCCTCGATGAAGGAGAAGAACCCTATCACCTGTCCGTGCTCGTCGAAATGGGGCGTGTACGTGCAGGCGAGGGAGCGCCTCTCTCCATCCGACGGCCTCGGCATCTCCATTTCGAAGCACACGGCTCGGCCCGCCAGCGCGGCCTCGACGTATGGGGAAGCCTCTTCGTAAACCGCCCCGCCCACCACGTCCCAGGTGTGCCTGCCGACGATCTGCTCGCGCGGTTTCCCGAACCATTCCTCGCACCGGCGGTTGACGAAGCGATAGCGATGCTCCTGGTCGATATAGGCAAGGCGGGAGGGCAGCAGGTCCATCATGCGGCTGATGAACGCCTCGTGCTCGCGGAGCGCTTCCTCAGCCGCCTTCCGATTCGTGATATCGCGGTCGATTCCACGATAGCCGCGGAACTGGCCGGACGCGTCGAAGAACGGCACGCCGCTGGTTTCCAGGATCACGCGCCGGCCGGACTTGTGCAGGTTCACGTTTTCCAGGGCCACGAACGGCTCCCGCCGGTCCCGCGTCTGGGAGGCCGCCGCCGCGAGGCGAGCGGCTTCGTCTACAGGCATGAAATCGAACGGGGTTTTGCCGAGCACCTCCTCGGGCTCATACCCAAGCAGGTCGCGCACCCGGGGGCTCGCGTAGGTGTAGATGAAGTTTTCGTCCACCTGCCAGACCCAGTCGTGGCTGGTTTCGACGAGACTGCGGAATCGTTCCTCGCTCTGCCGGAGCGCCTCCTGGGCGCGCTTGGATTCGCTGATGTCGCTCAGCGTGGTAACCGCTTCCCGCGCGCGGCCGGATGCCTTGTCGAGAATGGGCCTGCTGTCCACCAGGATCCAGCGGGGCGCTTTCCAGAGCGGGGAGGCCAGGCCGAGCGTAGTGCCCGTACAGGGTGTGCCCGTGGCGAGCGCCAGCGCCGGGGGGAGCTCGTTTCCGGAAACGGCGCTGCCGTCCTCTCGCATCGCGCGGATGTTCGGACCGGGGAATTCGTGCCCCAGGAGTTCGGCGGGCTGGGCGCCGAGGATCTCGCAGGCGGCTTTGTTGGCGGAGACAATCCGCCCGTCGGCGCCATGCACGATCACGCCGGCGGATTCATACTGGCAATACTCGCTCAGTCCGTTTCCGAGTTCGCAGCCGCCCGCGCTCGGCATGTGGACATAATACTGGAATTTTTCCGGAAAACAAGTGGAATTTCGAGTAATGGGGCAGGCCCCCGCTGTCAAGGCGCTGCCCCAGGCCCGCTCAGGCGACCTGGAGGATCGCGGTAATCACCGACAGCGCGGGCACGGCGACGCGCACGCGCGCGCCTTCGACGGCCACTTCGTGGGGCTTCGGGACGATTGTGTTCGGGTTGTCGAAACCGTTGTAAGCGTTTAAGTCGGGGTGGTGCAGCAGTTCCGCCCGGCCCTGCCTGGCCGTCGCGCCCCGCAGTTCGCAATCCACTTCCAAGTTGTTCTTATCGCTGGGGTTCACGAAACTCACCACCAGTTCGGAGCCGCTTCGGGAAGCGGATACGGAGAGGCCCAGCGGATCCGTGCTTCCGGTCTCCACGCGGACCGCCGTCTTCGCGCGGTGCGGCTTGAACAGTAGAAACGCGTAGTAGGTGGAGGTGCGGACGCAGTTCCTGCCTTCCGGCCCGTCGGTCAGCAGAATCGATTGAAGTACGTTCACCATTTGCGCGATATTCGCCATGTACAGCTTGTCGGCCTGCCGGTTAAAAATGTTCAGCCCGAGCCCGGCCGCGACCGCGCTGCGCATCGTGCTCTGCTGCCAGAGCCGGCCGTAGCGCTTCTCGTCCTCGCGCGGGATCGCGTCCCACACGCCCCACTCGTCGAGGACGATGCCGCAGCGGCGCTGCGGGTCGTAGCTGTCGAGCAGAGCGCGCTGCTGGATCAGCGCCTGCTCCACGCGGGGGAAGATACGGAACTGCTCGTTCATCGCATCCACGGTGAACTGCGTCGAAGGCTTGCTGCCGCCCTCGTAAAAATGCATCGACCAGCCCTGCGGCAGCCGCGCCTGGGGGGCGCCGCCGGTCAGCGTGTTCAGCAGGCCGCGCGACCAGCGCATGTCGTTGCCGTTCGGGCCGCAGGCCACCAGGAACAGCCGCGGCTCGCTGAACGTGCGCATGTAATTGGTGAAATTCTTGTACAGGTCGCCGTAGCGCTCCGGCGTCATCGGGCCGCCACAGCCCCAGTTCTCGTTGCCCACGCCCCAGTAGCGCACCTTGAACGGCTCGGGTGAGCCGTTGGCGGCGCGCTCGTCCGACAGCGTGCTTCCGGAGGGGAAGTTGCAGTATTCCACCCAGTCCCGAAGCTCTTCCGGCGTGCCGCTGCCGACGTTTCCGGCGAGGTAAGGCTCGGCGCCGATCTTGCGGCACAGTCCGATGAACTCGTGAACGCCGAAGCTGTTGTCCTCGACGTAGCCGCCCCAGTGGATGTTGACGCGCTTCGGGCGCTTCTCGACGGGGCCGATGCCGTCGCGCCAGTGATAGTCGTCGGCGAAGCAGCCGCCGGGCCACCGCAGCACGGGGATGCCGAGCTCCTTCAGGTAATCGAGCGCCGCTTTGCGGTAGCCGTCTTCATTGGGGATCGGTGACTTCTTCCCGACCCAAAGCCCGCCGTAGACGCACGAGCCGAGATGCTCGGCGAAGTGGCTGTGGAACTCGGGGCGCACGGTTCCGATCTCGGAATCGGCGCGGATCAGGACCTTTTGCGGCGCGGGCGATTGCGCGAAAACGCCCCGGGGCAGCAGGGCGGAAAGAGAGGCGGCAGCGGCGCTGCGGGCGAACTGCCGGCGGGAGATGTCGATGCTCATTCGGACTCCTCGTTCAATGGCCAGATGAAAGCACAACAGAACAGGATACCCGTTTTGCAGGCTTTCTGTAAGCGCTTGCAAACCAGCCCTGAACCTCGCCCGTCGCAAATCGGCTGGGCCGCCGTCGCCGGCAGAGAGTATGAAAGCCGAATGGAGCGGAGGGGCCAGAGGAAACGTCCCGTCTGTCCCCGGTTTGCGGGCGCCGTTACTGCCAGCCGCCGCCGAGAGCTTTGTAGAGCCCGACGAACGATTCGAGTTCCTGCAGGCGCAGTTGCGCCAGCACGAGGCGGCCCTGGAACAGGCTGCGCTCGGCGTCGAGCACCTGGAGGTAGCTGTCGAGCCCGCCCTGGTAGCGCAGGTTCGAGAGGCGGTCGGTTTCCATCAGCGCGTGCACCAACTGGTCCTGCTGCAGGCGCTGCTCGCGCGTGCGCGAATAGGCGACCAGGGCGTCGGACACCTCTTTGAAGCCGTTGTAAATCGACTTGCGGTAGGCCGCGATCATCTCGCGCTTCTGCGCTTCGGTCAGCTTCACGCCCACCTTCACCGCGCCGGCGTTGAAGATGGGCAGCACGGCCGAAGGCGTCCCGGTCCAGAACCGCGCCGGGCCGGTGAACAGATTCGTGAGCGCGCGGCTCTGCCCGCCGAGGAATCCGGTGAGCGAGATCTGCGGGAAGTAATACGACTTCGCGACTCCGATCTGCGCGTTGGCGGCGATCAGATTCTGCTCGGCTTGCCGGATGTCGGGACGGCGCTCGAGCAGGGAAGAGGGCAGGCCGGCCGGCACCTCCGGCGGCAGGCCGAAATCGTCCACCGCCTTGCCGCGCGGGATGTCGGTGGGCGCTTCGCCGATGAGCAGGCTGAGCGCGTTCTCCGCCTGGCCGATGTCGCGCTGGGCGCTGGCGATCTGCGCGGTCGCCGTATAGAGGAACTCCTCGGCCTGGTGCACGTCGAGGCCGGTCGCCGCGCCATGGTCGTGGCGCAACTTGACGAGGTCCAGGTTATGCTGGGCAATGTCGCGCGTGCCGCGCGCGATTTCCAGTTCCAGGTCGCGCTCGCGAAGATAGAAGTAATTGTTGGCGACCTCCGCGATCAGCGACACGATCACGCCGCGGCGCGCTTCCTCCGTCGCCAGATACTGCGCGCGCGCCGATTCCGTCATGCGCCGCAACTGGCCCCAGAGGTCCAGTTCCCAGGACAGCGCCCCGCCCGCCTGGGCGTAGCTGGTGTCGGTGAGAGCATTCGGAGAGAGGCGGTTCGCCCCCACCAGCGAAGTGCGCGTGGCGGTCATCTGGCCGGCGGCGTTGAGCACCGGATACTGATCGGCGCCGGTGATGCGGAAGCGCGCCCGCGCTTCCTCCACGCGCTCGGAGGCGATTTCGAGATCGAAGTTCTGCTTGAGCGCCGTGGCGATGAGCTGCTTCAGGACGTCGTCCTGAAACAGCTCGGACCACTTGGTGTCTGCGAGCGATGCGGCTCCCGCAGCGCCGGCGGGGGCATTGCGAAACTCGGGAGGCGGCGCCACCTGCGGCCGCTTGTAGTTGGAGCCGACGGCGCACCCGGCCATCAGTACCGCCGGCAGGAGTAAGAGGAATCGTGTTCTCATTCGCCCTGCTCCGCAAGAGTATCGGTGTCCGGCAACGGCGCCGGCTTGCGCTCCACAATCCGCTGGATCACCACGAAGAGCACCGGCACGATGAAGATGGCCAGCAAGGTCGCGGCGTTCATTCCGCCGAATACCGCGGTGCCGAGCGCGCGCCGGGAGGCGCCGCCCGCGCCATTCGCAATCAGCAGCGGGGTGACGCCGAGGATGAACGCGAACGAGGTCATCAGGATGGGCCGCAGCCGGAGCCGGGCCGCTTCCATCGCCGCATCTTCGATCGAGTGCCCGGTCTCGTGCCTGGCCCGCGCGAACTCGACGATCAGAATGGCGTTCTTCGCGGCCAGCCCGATCAGCGTGACGATTCCGATCTGGGTGTAGATGTCGTAAGGGTAGTGGCGCAGCCAGATTGCCGTCAGCGCGCCGAATAAGCCGAGCGGCAGCGCCAGCAGCACCGCGAATGGAATCGACCAGCTTTCATACAGCGCCGCAAGTAAGAGGAAGACGAGCACCGCGGCGAAGCCGAAGAGCACGCCTTCGTGGCCCTGCGCCAGTTTTTCCTGGAACGTCGTGCCGGTCCACTCGTAACCGTATCCCGAGGGCAGAGTCGATGCGGCCAGCTCCTCCATCGCGTTGGACGCCTGGCCGCTGCTGTAGCCGGGCGCGGGTCCGCCGAGCAACTGAACGGCGCGGAAGCGGTTGTAGCGGTAGACGACGTCGGGCCCGGCGCCGGGCTTCACGGTCGCCAGCGTGCCCAGCGGAACCATGTCGCCGTTCGAAGTGCGCGTAAAGAACCGGTTGATATCGGAGGGCTCGTTGCGGTACTCGGGTTCGGCCTGCACCAGCACCTGCCAGGTGTGGCCGAACACGTTGAAGTCGTTGACGTACATGCCGCCGAGGAAAGTCTGGAGCGTGTTGTAGGCGTCGGTGACGGGAATGCCCAGCGTCTGAAGCTTCGCGAGGTCCACATCGACGTTGTAATTCGGCACCGTGGAGCGGAACGTGTTCACCACCGGCCCGAGCTCAGGGCGGCGGCGCGCGGCCTGCACCAGCAGGTCGGCCGCCTGCGAGAGGTTTTCGACGCTGCCGCCGGCCAGGTCCTCGAGCATGAACTGAAAACCGCCGGTGGTGCTCAAGCCCATGATGGGCGGCAGGCCGAAGGCCGAGACCGTCGCTTCGGGAACACGGAAGAAGGCGCGGCGCATGTGGGCGAGGATGGCATCGAGCTGCTGGTCTTTGCTGGTCCGGTCGTCCCACGGCTTCAGGCGCGTAATGACCGTCGCCGCGTTCGAGCTGGCCGTGCGCGTGGTGATGTCCATTCCGCCGATGGTGAAGGTGCCCTCGACGCCAGGCGTGTCGGCGATAATTTTCTCGATCTTGCGCGTGACGGCGTCGGTGCGTTCGCTGGAGGCGGCGTCCGGCAGGCGGAGCGCTACGAAAATGGTGCCCTGGTCCTCGTCGGGCAGGAAGCCGGTCGGGAGTTGATGGAAGAGCACCCCGGCCGCGAACCAGAAACAGGCGAGGCCCAGCAAGGCGAGCGCCGACTTGCGAACCAGCACGCCGACTCCCAGCAGATAGCGGTTCCGTGCCCATTCAAACCCACGATCGAAGCCGCCGAAAAACCGGGCGGCGAGGCCGCGTGTCTTCATCTTGGGGCGAAGCAGAATCGCGCTCAGCGCGGGGCTGAGCGAGAGCGCGTTGAAAGCGGACAGCAGCACGGATACCGCGATTGTCAGCGCGAACTGCTTGTAGATCTGGCCGCTGATGCCGCCCATGAACGCCACGGGAATGAACACCGCGGCCAGAATGCAGGCGATCGCGACGACGGGCGCGGAAACCTCGGACATGGCGAGGATCGTGGCCTCGCGCGGCGGTTTGCCCTCGTCGATGTGACGCTGCACGGCCTCGACCACCACGATCGCGTCATCCACCACGATGCCGATGGCCAGCACCAGGCCGAACATGCTGGTCATGTTGATGGAGAAGCCGAGGAGCGGGAACACGGCGAAGGCGCCCAGGATCGCGACCGGCACCGTGAGCAGCGGAATCAGCGTGGCGCGCCAGTTCTGCAGGAATACGAAGACGACGACGATCACGAGGCCGATGGCCTCGAGCAGCGTCACCAGCACTTCCTTGATGGCTGCGCGGACGAACACGGTGGAGTCGTATGGAATCAGGTAGTCCATGCCGGCCGGGAAGTTCTTCTTGGCCTGCTCCATGAAGTCGCGCACTCGCTGCGCGGTCGCGACGGCGTTGGCGCCCGGAGACAGATAGACGATGAGGTTGCCCGAAGGCATGCCGTTCACGCGGCTGAAGCCGCTATAGCTCTGCGCTCCGAGCTGCGTGTGGCCGATGTCGCGAATACGCAGCAGCGAGGTGTCGGGCCGGGCGCGCACGACGATGTCGTCGAACTGCGAAGGATCGGTGAGGCGGCCGGGCGCGGCGACCGAATATTGGAACGCCGTGCCGCTGGGCGCCGGCGGCGTGCCGAACGAACCGGCGGGATTCTGCCGGTTCTGCGCCTGGATGGCGTTGCTCACGTCGGTGGCGGTCACGCCCAGTTCGGCCATGCGGTCCGGGTTCACCCAGACGCGCATCGAATAGACCTGGGCCGCGCCGAGGCGGCACTCGCCCACGCCGTCCAGGCTCCCGATCTGGTTCAGCAAATTGATCTGCGCATAGTTGGTCAGGAACAGCGTGTCGTAGCGGTTGTCCTTCGAGACCAGGCTGACGGAGGTGAGGAACGCGGTCGAAACCTTCTTCACCACCACGCCCTGCCGCTGCACTTCCGGCGGCAGGCGCGGCATGGCGATGTTGACGCGATTCTGCGTCTGGACGGTGGCGGTGTCGGGGTTGGTGCCCAGCTTGAACGTCACCTGGATGTTCAGCGATCCGTCATTGCCGCTGGTGGAGAGGTAATACAACATGCCGTCCAGGCCGATCAACTGCTCCTCGATCGGCTGCGCTACGGTCTTTTCCAGGTCCTGCGAGTTGCCGCCGAGATAGTTCGCCGTGATCTGAACCACCGGGGGCACGACTTCGGGATAACTGGCCACCGGCAGACTCGGAATCGAGACGGCGCCGAGGATGACGATGATGATGGCCGTCACCATCGCGAAGACGGGGTGGTCGATGAAGAATCGGGCCATGGGCTAGATTCCCGCTTTCTCGCCGGCCCCGGCGGCGCGCTCCGGCTGCGGCGCGACGACCGCGCCCGGCCGGACCTTCAACTGGCCTTCGACGATGACGCGATCGCCGGGCTTCAGGCCCTGCTCGACGACCCAGTCCGTGCCGATCCGGCTGCCGGTCACCACGATGCGCATGGCCACCTTGTTATCCGGGCCGACGGTGTAGACGGTCCGCATGTTCTGGAGCTGCTGCACGGCTTTCTGCGGCACCAGCAGCGCGTTCCGGCGCTGCTCGACCTGGACGCGCACGCGGCCGAACTGCCCCGGCAGCACCGTGTGCCTGGGGTTCGGGAAGCGCGCCTGCACCTCGAGCGTGCCGGTCTTCGGGTCCACCTGGTTCAGCTCGTTTTCGATATGGCCCTGGTAGGGGAATTCGGTCTGGTCGGCGAGCAGCAGCGTGACGGGCAGCTTGCCGCCGGGCAGCGACTGGCCTCGCTTGGCCCACGTGAGATAGTCGGATTCGGTTACTTTGAAGCGCACCCAGATGGGATCGAGCGGAACGATGGTGGTGAGCGGCTGGGCCGAGTTGGGGTTGACGAGGCCGCCGACGGGAACGAGCGTATCGCCCACGCGACCGGCGATCGGGGCGCGGATGGTGGCGTATTGCAGGTTCAGTTCGGCCGTCCGCAATGCGCCGCGCAGCGCCTCCACTTTACCCTGCATCGCGTCGATCTGTGTGCGCGTCTGGAGGCCGACCTGCTCGACGTTGGCTTTCAGCGCCTTCACGTTCGCCTCGCCCGCCTTGAGCGCGGCGGTCGCGGCGTCCAGGTCCTGCTTCGAAGCGGCATCGGCCTTCACCAGCGGCGTGAGGCGGTCGTAGTCCTGCTGCGCTTTGACGAGGTTGGCCTCGGCGGACGCCAGGTTGGCCTGCGCCTGCAGCAGCGCCACCTGCTTGCGCGCGAACTCCAGGTCGGCCTCGCTTTGCGCCAGGTTGCCTTTGGCCTGCTGGACGGCGGCCTCGTAAGGCCTGAGGTCGAGGACATAGAGCACCTGGCCGGCATCGACTTCCGCGCCCGGTTTGAACAGCCATTTGTCGAGATAGCCTTCGACCCGCCCGCGGACCTCCACCATGTCGCGCGCGTAGGTCTGCGCGGGGAATTCCACGAAGACGGGGACGTCCCGGGGCTGCAATTCGCTTACGACTACGGGCACGGCCGGAGTCCCAACTGCGGCCGGCTTCTGCCCCGATGCAGCGCAACCCGCAAGCAGGATGCTGCTCAGCAGGGCGGCTGAAAGACAAACTTGTCGAGGAACGCGAATTCTACTCTGTGGCGTTTCCATATCTTTTCCGAATCAGGCCGCCGCCCGCGCTTGCGGTCAGGGGGGCCATTCCACTCCAGATCAAATCGAACAAGAACTGAATGTCCTCTTCAGCCGTAGTCTTCGACCAGCCGAGCAGGCGCTGTGTGATGATGCCGCGCGTCATTTCGTAAATGGCGAAGGCGGCGGCGCCGGTGCGCATCGGGCGGATCTGCCCCTGCGCGGCGGCCTGCTCGAGCATGGCTTCGAGGACCTGGGCCTGTTCGAGGTAGAGAGCTTTGAACTTCTTGTTGGCGCACGAAGGGCCGATATTTCCGAACTCGGCGTGGAAGATCGAGATGAAGTCTTTGTTCTGCTCCGCGTAGCGGATGCGGGTTTCGATGAACGCCCGGAGCTTCGCGGCCGGGTCGGGCGCGGCCTCCACGCTGCGCCGCGTTTCCTCGATGAGCGTGGCCCAGCCGAGCCGGAACGCAGCGAGGTAGATCTCCCGCTTTGAGGGGAAATAGAGATAAACGGTGCCTTTGGCGACATTGGCCGCCTCTGCGATCTCATCCACGGTGGCGCCGCTGAACCCTTTGCGAGCGAAGACCTTCCGCGCGGCCGCAAGGATCTCCCCGCAGCGGTACTCCGAGACGACTTCCTGTTTCGTTCTTCTCACGAGTGACTGATCGGTCAGTGTACCAGACTTGCGGGTCTTGTGGTGGAAGGCGATCCTGCGGCCCATGGCCGGAATTCGCGTGTTTTTCCGCAACGGCGGGGCTCCTCTCGCTTCCGCTTTCGACGAGACACTATATCCCAAGAAATGTTCGCGAGATGACCGGACGGATGACGCGCGCCTGCGGCGCGGAAGATGTCGAGGGTGCGGGTCGCGTTCAGAAAACTAGGTTTTCAGATGATCGATAACAGACGGTGCGCATCTACGGCCTTGCTGTGTCCCCTGTGAAGGGTATTTCGGCGGGATGCAAAGCCGATCTACAATCTTCCGTGGAAATTCACGAGGCCGTCGTTGCGATGCTTCATTCGTAGCCTTCGGCAGGCATGGGGAATGAACGGGCTATAAGATCTCGTCGGCGGTAGACCGAACTGAGGAGAGTGCGAAGACCGTTGTTGCAGCGGTCGAGAGGAGGGTGTGTGAATCGTGCGAACGAGTGGCGAGGCATGAGGTCCACGGTTCAGCGCGTTGGTTTTGCGGTCGGCTTTCTTTCGCTCGTCCTGTCGAACGTGGTGATATTGCGCGCTAACAGGCAGCTGAATGAGGTTGTCGAGAACCTACGATCACTGGTGGTTTTGCAAAAAGGCGCAAGGGTTCCGGAGTTGCGTGCCAAGAGCCTCGACGGCAAAGAAGTCGTGCTCAGATACGGTGCGGACGTGCGGAGGACGCTCTTCCTTGTCTACACGCCGGGGTGTCCCGGTTGTGAGCAAAACTGGCCCTCCTGGTCCTCGGTGATTGATGCGATGAAAGGAAGCCGGGTCAGAGTTGTGGCGGTCGATATGCCTGGGCTGAGCCGGCCGGATTATATTTCTGCGCACGGACTCGATCGAGTTCTGATTGTGTCCAAAATTGACCCTGCGACGGCAATCGCGTACCGGTTCGGCTTGACGCCCCAAACGCTTCTCGTTGGTGCGGACGGCAAAGTTGAGGAGTCTTGGATCGGGCTTCTCGACCGCAATGCCGTCCAACGGCTGAAGGAAATAGCCGAGAGCTCGCGAGATTAACGCTCGCATGATATCTTTGTCGCGTTTTGCGCGTAAGGTGCTGATCTTTTCCGTGGTCCTGGCGATTCTGACGGTGGCATCGGCTATTGTTGGTATGTTTAGCCACCCCCACGCCGAGTCAGTGAAACGGTTTCGCCCGCTGTGCGACGGCTTGCCGTGTCGAAACAAGTGGGAGTGTGGGACCAAGTGCACATGCGAGTTCAGGGCCGGTAGCCCGACCGGCATCTGCGTTGTGAAGTGAGCTCGGGCAGAAAGGAGGTGACGCAAGATGAGGAAAGCGTTATCAGTGCTGACTGGCCTTACCTCGGCTGGTGTGCTGCTCACTGGCGCCTTGATACTGGGTGCGGCGTCTTCCGCGGCCCTGGAGACCAGAGCGATCGCTGCGCCGTTGAGCCCCCCGTTCTGCGAGGGGTTCCCATGTGGGCCTTGCGGTAGCAAGTGCGTCTGCAACGAGCCCACGCAAATCTGCCTTGACAATACGCAAAACGACTGAGGAGGGTAGCGGCGGCCGGAGCCTGGAACCGCGCGGGCGGGCCCCGGCCTCAAGCACCGCTGCATCTCATCGAGGCGAGCTCCTGTTGGCAGACATCATCGATGTAACCAACGTGGGCGACGCCCGTACTCACCGTAGCCCGTGCCCTCCTTCGGAAGCAGCAAAGGGCGCGCTCGGGCCAGAGGAGAAGAAATCGAATGCGCGTCATCATCTCTGATCTGCACTACGCGGTCCGCAACCTGGGTCGATACCCTGCATTCGTATTGGCGGCCGTTCTATCGCTTGCCTTCGGATTCGGCTTGAATGCGTTGCTGCTTTCGGGCGCTGGCCGGATACTCACGGCGCCACTCCCGTTCGCTGCGGCGGACCGTCTGGTCACGGTCTGGGAATCCAACCTGCGACAGGGGCTGCCTGAAGTGACGCTTTCGCGCGGCAACTTTCTTGACGTCCGAGGGTCAGCAAAGTCCTTTGAGATGCTCACCAGCTATGTCATCTTTCGACCGGTGCTCCGACAGGAAGACGTTCCCGAGGAGATTGCTGCCGTTCTTGTCACCCCGAATTGGCTCGAGATGACCGGAGTACACCCGCTCCTTGGCAGAGGATTCACGGAGGAAGAGTACCTGCCCGCGGCCCACCCGGTTGTAATAATCAGTCATCGATGCTGGCGGACTCGATTTGGCGGGGATAAGGGCATTATCGGCAAGTCGGTCGAGCTTGACCGCGTTCTCTACCAGGTAGTTGGCGTGCTGCCGCCCGGCTTCGACTTCCCCCGCCCTCTGATACCGGAGCTAATTGACGCGTGGGTGCCTTCACGGATCTCTCCAGCCGAAGCAACTCGGAAATTTCATGGTTTGTACACGGTAGGACGGCTTCGGCCGGGCGTTACTATCGAGCAAGCCAACGCCGAACTCTCGGATATCGGACTGCGGTTGCGGCAAATGTATCCTGCAACGAATTCGGGCTGGACGTTATTCGGCGTGCGATTGCGTGACCAGGTCACGCGTGATAGCAGGCGCCTCCTGGTACTCCTCGGATCTGTTTCGATCTTGATCCTGCTCATCGCGACCGCCAATGTTAGCATCATGTGGTTCGCTCGAGCGATTGCGCGCAGGAGGGACGTTTCACTCAGACTTGCACTCGGTGCTTCGGGCTGGTCCGCGATTCGTCCGTTGCTCATTGAGACTGTTCTGCTGGCCTCGGCAGGCGCTCTGACAGGTTTACTCGTGGTTTCAACCAGCACCGAACTGATCGGCACATTCGCCGCCACCAACAGGCTCATTTATGATCCTAACCTCTTCCGAACGACTGCCGCGACCACCTCAGCGATTGCCTTTTTGGCACTGCTCACCGGGTTGGCCGCCGGGGCCGGACCGGCGCTCTACATCGTTCGGCGCGCCGCTACAGATCCCGCCGGGCAAATGCAGCGGACCCAAATCGCCGACGGCTGGTTTGGCGCGCATAGCGCTTTGGCTATGCTCCAGATCGCGCTCTCCGTAACGGTGCTGACCGGATCGGGGCTGCTTGGCATAAACTACTGGCTTCTCGTACATTCCGATTTCGGACGCCGTTCCAGCAATGTCGTCGTCGCACGTATCCGTCCGCCGATTCGGGCGTATGCCGACCCTTCGGATCGCCGCCGGCTGTACTCGTCTCTTGTTGAGGGAGTCCGGTCGTTGCCGGGTGTTTATGCAGCCGGACTTGCGAGTGCGCTTTCGCTCCCGGAGGGTGGGGAGCTTCATATTCACACTGAGGGCGTTGGGGCCGGCGCACAGAAACCACAGCTTGCCGATGTCTACATTGTGAGCCCCGGATTCTTCCCCGCTTTAGGCGCTGTCATTGACCAGGGGCGCGACTTCGGGGACGCTGACACTGAGGATCGCCCTCCGGTGATCATCGTCAATTCCAGCTTGGCGCGTCGCTACTGGCCCGGCGAGAATCCAATCGGGAAGCGGGTGGTGATCGAAAATATGGGCAAGGCACCACATACCATCGTTGGCGTGGTTCAGGATATAGAGCACTTCAATCTGACGCGGACACACCAACCGGAAATCTATGCGCCGTTCCTTCAGAGGCCTTACGTGCAAATGTGGGCGATTGCCGCCACAAGCACGGATCCGGCCGCTTTATTCAACGCCGTTCAGCACCTCACATGGGCAATTGACCGAGACGTCTATGTCACGAATTTTGGCACCTTCGAGGAACTTCATGCCAGCACGATCTCCAAGCCTCGACTTCAGACGTTCGCGATTTCGGCGATGGGCGGCATTGCGCTTCTGCTCACCGTCTTGGGTGTGTACGCGGTGGTCGCTTATCAGTCTGCTCAGAGACTCCGCGAGTTCGCAATTAGAACCGCGATGGGCGCGAGTCCTTTGAAACTGTTTGCCTGCATTATGAACAAGGTTGGCGTTCTGGTCACCGTCGGGGCGTTTATCGGTCTTGTCGGGGCCCTGGCGGCCAGCCGTTTGGTACGGTGGTTTCTCTTTGGCGCCTCCGCTCTGACTCCGCTCGCGATGATCGGTTCCGTGGCGTTGGTGTCGCTCGCGATAGCATGCGGAGCTTCAGTACCAGCATTCAAAGCGACGCGGGTACCACCAATGGAGGTGCTTAAGGAGCAATAGCTGCAAGCCTCCTACCGCCAGGATCTTCTGCGCCTACTTGAGCGAAGCGAGATCCAGGAGGAATCGATATCATGGAACACCGTCTGAAAGATGCCGGCCAGGCGGAAGCGCATCCAGCGTGACCGCATTGTGCCGTTCGATCCGCGGTGGCTGGATAGCGTGTGGATTGCGGCGATGGCGATTCTGATCGCGTTTCTGGCGACGCTGTATCCGGCGCGGAATGCGAGCCGGATCGCGCCGGCAGAGGCGCTGCGATGAATAGCGCGTAATATTAATGCCCACCTCGGGCTGGCAGAGGTAACACTTTCCGTGATAAAGAAGAATTGACGGTATTATTGACACCGTTGATGATCCGTGAATTAAGGCTGACGAGCCGAGGGAAAAGCGGGTACTCGAGAAATGTGGGGTGCGCCACCCTGCATGGTGGTGGACCAGGAGTCGCCGTATGCCAGACGGGATGCAGACAGGCCGTGCCACGATAACTCTGCAGGAAGCGCTTCGACGGCTCCCATCCAGCATGGCCCAACTCGTATTTCTTTCCGGGCTCCGTGATCTGAATCGCGGTACCTACCAGGTTCCCACAGCTTCCGAATCCGAAGCTGCGGAGGTCGACCGGCTTTTGCGGAGTATGCACGAGCAGGCCTTTTCCAGATGGCTGAACTACCGGCTGGAGGAACAAAAGGCCGACCTGGATCTCTACTTCTCCGGACTCGATTGCGATAGAACGACCGCGGTGCGAACGTGGCTGCGTTTGGAATCCTATCGCTCGCTTATTCCGGCCTCGGCGACTCTGTGGAGAAACACCTGTTCCTCAGCGACCTTGAACTCCTGCTTCACTTGATGGCTCACGATGAGCCTGGTTGCGCTCGAGATGTTGCGCAGTTCGTGGCGGCCGACTCGCTTCTGAACGTGAACGAGCTGTCCAGGTGGCTTGGGGTGTCCCGCCGGGCTTTGTGCCTGTGGGCCGAGTGCCGCAAGATGCCGGCAGTCAAGGTCGGAAGGCAGTGGCGGTTCTCGATCATCGATATTCGGGAATGGTTACAGGCGTACCGAGCAGACAGCGCTGCTAGTCGTCCACCGGATACTGCATCCGACGTGCGTGGGGGCGCCCTCCAGCCGCAGACATCCTCTTGTGAGCTGAAGTGCTCCGAAAGGGGGATTTCCGACTTGACGCCCAGGGAGCAAGAGGTGTTGACGTGGATCGGCCACGGCAAAGGCAACAAAGAAATCGCCGTGCTGATGATCATCAGCGAGACTACGGTGAGCGAATATCGGAAGCGCATCTGTAGAAAACTGGGACTGCACTCCACTGGCGAGCTAGTAGCTTGCGCCGTAGGCCGATTAAGTGGAATTTGCCACCAAGGCGACCAGAATGCCTCCGATCCGACGGTGTGTCGCCGATCACGCAAAAACGTATAAATTTGAACATCAGCCGGTCGCGGCGTCGGCGAGTTTCCGCAGCTTGAGGCGGAGGTAATCGCGTGCAATCCGAGTTCGGCGGCGATGGTGCCGATCTTCCAATGCTCGGCATAGAAGCAGCGGCGCCCGGTCCGTCCGCAGATTCGACATCGCAGCAGCGGAGCCGGCCGGATTTCGACCACTGCGGCCTCCCCTGGACGTGAAAGCGCCCTGTGATCTGGAGGCCGCCGGGCTGCCCGTGGACATGTATGAGTGCCGGATTGCGGACGGCTATATGGCGATGCTCGATGTTGTTTCGCGGTATTTGCGCTTTTATTGCGCCCAGCATTCCGACGGCATCTCCTGCTCCGAAGTGATGGGGCGGTAGCAGGCCGCCGGCTATCAGCATTCCTTCATGATGATCGCGGCCGGAACACGAGTGTTGCGCCAGATCGGAATTGCCGATGCCGCGGCAATCACGATCGTAAACAGCACCGCGACGCCGGCGAGCGCAGGATAACTCACCGATCCCGACGATGCGATCATCCACGATCGCAGCCAACGGGCTGCCACCGCCGCAGAGAACAGCCCGCCACCCACACCGAGGCCCGCGATAACGGCCGTTTGCCGGGCGAACAGAGACACGATCTGGCCGCGGCTCGCTCCCAGCGCCATGCGGATCGCCGTCTCCCGCGTTCTTTGCGCGGACTGGTATGCGACCACTCCGCAGATCCCGATCAGCGCGAGCGCAAGGGAGAGAACGCTGAACGACGACAAAAGCTGAAGCTGCAACCGCGGCCGTAAAAACTGGTTTTCGTGGAGTTGTTCAAACGTTGAGAAAGAAGTTACCGAAGCTTCCGGTTCCAGTTCCCGAATCGTGTGCTGCAATGCGCCCGGCAGTCCGCCTGGTTTCGAGGACCTCACCAGAAGCCACGTCTTGATCCACGGACGCTGCCTGAACGGCACGTACACATCTTCCGGGCGCTCCCGCGTGAGCACGAAATGATCGATGTCTTTGACGACTCCAATTATCGTGTGCGGGCCGGTTCCCGTGTTTTGAATGGCGATCTGCCTTCCTACGGCATCCTGGTCCGGCCAAAGGCGGCGGGAGAGGGATTCGTTGATGATGGCGACCGGCGATTCCTCGCTTCCGTCCATCCCGGTGAAATCCCGGCCCTTCAAAATGGTGGCGCCAATTGTGCGGAAGTAATGCGGTGTGACTATGAAATAGTTCACCTGCTCGGTGTGCATCGGGCCGGCGGGCGCGCCGGGCAGCGACAGATTCAGTTGCATGCCTTCCGTCAATGTGCCGCCGCCGACAACGGCGGCATCGCGCACAGAAGGGACCGCCTGAATGCGATCGAGCAACGACGAGTAGAATGCGACGCGCTGCGGCTGCAAGCGGTACTTCGCATCGGGCGGGCCGATCTTCGCGACGGCAATCTCATCTGTCCTGCGGCCGAAGTCGGAGGCGCGCGCATGGAAATAGTCGAGCGCCAGGGCCGCCCCGGCCAACAGCAGGGTTATAGATAACGCGGTCTGAAAGGCGGCCATGGCGGCATGAAACACGAATGATCTGCGGCCGGTGGTGTGGGCCCCGTGAAGCCGGCCCATTGGATCGCGCATCGCCGCATTGACTGCAAAGAGGGCCGGCGCCAACCCGGCCAGGATACCGACCAACACGCACAGGCATGTGATGACGGCGGCAACGGCCCAGTTCATCTGTAAAGCGGCGGGGCCCGCCCCCATCGTGCGCACCTCCATGAATCGGGCGATCAACGGTCTGGCCGCGAGACTCAACACAACTCCGCCAATTGCGCCTGCCAGCGCGAGTACCGCGCTTTCGGCCAGCACTCCCCGCACGGCCTGCCAGCGTGAGGCGCCCAGGGAGAGCTCGGCAGCGAACAGTCGAATATTCTTTAGATCTCGCGATAGCCACATGATGCTGGTGTTCGCGGACGCGATCATAAGCACCAGCAGCGACGCGGTTAAAAGAAGCGCTAGTAAGTGACGCAAGTCATGCACTACCTGCTCGCGCAGTTCGACGACTGAAAATTCCCAATCCTTGTTTGTTGCCGGATACGCGATTTGTAAATGCCGGGATAATTTCGCCAATTCCCGCCGCGCGCGATCGGCGGTTACACCGGGAGCCAGCTTGCCAACTACATAGAGGCCATGGAATTTCCGGATGCGAGAGGGCTCGCCCTTGTCCGGTGCCCAGATCTTCACGGGATCCGCCAGCAGCGGATAGGGGAACGAGAACCCAGGAGGCATGACGCCGATCACGGTTACGAATCTGCCGCCCAGCCGAATGGAACCGCCGAGGACGTCCGGCCTGCCGCCGAACCACTCACGCCATATCGCGTCGCTCAGTAAGACGACGGGCGCCGCCTGCGGCATGAAGTCACCTGGCTGAAAGCCCCGCCCCATAGCCGGCCGGATCCCCGTGATGCCGGACAGACTGCCGGACACAGACGCAGCGGGGATCTCGTCCTCTCGCTCACCCACCTTTAGAATGGGCAGGGAACGGGTGAAATATATAAGGTTGGAGAATAGATGCCCTGCGTCACGCAGGTCCAGGAAATTGCCTTCCGAGACGGAAGACTGAGGAATGGCCTGCCGCTCGTTTTTTTCCCAGATAGTAACCAGCCGGTCCAACTCGGGAAACGGCAACGGCCGAACGACAGCGTTCCAGCCCACTGCAAGGATGGTAGTGCTGAGGCCGAAGCCAATCGCCAGAGACAAGCCGGATACGCACGAGAAGATGGGAGTCCGGACCAATCGCCGGCCCGCAAACCTGATATCGCTCAACAGTCCCGCCATTTTTGTCTCCTCACCTGGCCAGCCGCCGTTATACGCCCGGCGGCGCCGGGGTCTCAGCGCCTTTTGAAGTACGCGCGCGCTTTGACGAAAGTTACACAGTTCGCTCAGCCAAACTGAGCCCGACCCCGCCGGTTACGATCCCATGCGCTGTTGGCTCTCGCTATTCGTAACGCGCGCGCTCAGTTGTGCGAGCCACCGCAAGCGCGCCGGAGGAAGACCAAACGCCGCCTTCACGTGCCTGGTGAAATCGCTCACGTGACGGTAACCAACAGCAAACGCGACCTCTTTGATAGGCAAATCTGTCGTGCCAAGCAGTTCTTTGGCGCGGTCGAGCCGCCTGGATCGAACATACGTACGAAAACAGACACCCACCCTGGCATGGAACAGATGAGATAGATACGAAGGGGATACGCCTACCGCCCGGCTCACCAGATCCAAACTAAGATCGCTCTCGGCGAGGTGCGCGTCTACAGCCCGCAAGGCGTCCGTAATCCTGTCCGCCTGGACGTCGGGACGGCTGTTCGCTGGCATCGTTACAAATGTACTTGGGCTGCGTCCCGGTTGCAAGCATTTTGAGGCTATCGAAGGTGACATATTTTACTAAGCGCTGAACGCCGGGCAGGCCATGTCGCAATAATCCGCCAGTCAAACGAAAGAAACGACAAGAGATATACCGATCGGGCACGGATTTTCCGCCGGCCGGCGAATCGCAACAACTCCCAAAAGAATTCATTTCCGAAAGTTTTGCATTCGTGCAATGATTCCAAGCGAGCACTTTAAGACTACTTAAGGAATGGGCGTTGGGGGTTGTACGTGAATGGCAGAACAAATTCCGCCGCATTCATCCGATACAGCATAGTATGGGCGTGCTTCTTGTTGCTTGCCTCGAATATCGTCCTCTTGAGAGCAAACCGCCGCCTCGCCGCCGCGCGTGACGAATTCCAGGCCAAAATCGAGTTGCAAAAAGGCGCGCGATTGTCTGCCCTGACGGCAAAGACTTTCGATGATAAAGACGCAACTGTTTCATTCGGCAGGGATGAGCGCCGGACGCTGATCCTGATTTACAGTCCAGCGTGTGTATTTTGTGAAGAGAATTGGCCGAACTGGGATCGCATCGTGGCCGCGATCAAAGGGGACAAAGTGCGGCTAGTGGCGGTGGATCTTTCTAACCTGACCCAACCGGATTACGCGGCGGCGCACAAACTCGACCGGTTTCTTCTCCTAAGACACCCGGCCCCACAGACCATTCTCGACTACCGGTTACGCAGCACGCCCCAGACGATACTCGCTGACTCGTCTGGCAAGGTGGAACTGTCCCGGGTTGGGCTGCTCGAGAACCGTGATGTCGCCGAGATTCTCAGTGCGCTCCGGTCAAATCAGGAGGAGGCACGCCGGTGATCGCGCTACTCCGCAGGATCGCCACCAGGGTCGTGATGCTTTCGATTGCCGCGGTACTGATGGCGCTGGCTCTTGGGCTGCTCGATGGGCTGCTGGTGAAACAGCACCGCATGGGAAAGACCAATTTCAAGCCCGCCTGTAACGGTCTTGCCTGCCAGGGGGACTCGGACTGCGGATCGCTCTGCACGTGCGAGCCGGTCCCCGGGCGCGCGCTGGGGGCTTGCGTCGCCAAGGTGCGATAGCGGTTTCGGGCAGCGGCTTTTTCGCCTCACCAGAGGCGCGTTTTCTTGCGGCACTGATCAGCTTTCGGAAACTTACAACGAAAGGAGGTGAGGCGTAATGATGAAGCTATGCGAGACCCTTCGCCGAATCGTGGCACTCAGCCTGCTGTGCAGCGGAATCGCAGTAGCCGGCGCTGTCACGGCAGCGGTCTTGTCGCAGAACGCCTTCGCGCAATTGCCTGCGTGCGACGGCCTGAGCTGCGCGAACGACCAACCCTGCGGCACTTTGTGCGTCTGCAACAAGAACGGACCGACGTGTGTCTACAACGGCCCAGTTGAGAATTAGTCCTCTCGGAAAAGTTCGCCACCAGGAACCGGCGAGCCCTGGTGGCGCCTCTGCCGTGCTCCCTTTGCGCCTGTCCCTCCGGCTGCGCCCGGTCGGTTGCGTTCCCGCGAGCGCCGCTTTCCTGTTCTCGACGAACGTTGTAGCCCGGCCGGCTCCTCCCTTCCCCTGTGTTCGGCAAACGCTCCAACCCGGGGCGTCGGTAAAATATTGTTGTGACCGTTGAAATTGAAGGCGTTTCGCTGCACCTGGCGCATCCGGACGAAATTCCTGTGCGCTGGGTGGGGCAGGAAGAGGTGATGCGGCAGCTTCTGGCGGCCTGGCTGGTGGTGGATCCCCAGGATACGCCGATGAATCCGCGGCTGATCGGAAAGCCGGGCGTCGGCAAGACCACCCTGGCCTACGCCGCCGCGAAACGCCTGGGGCGCGACGTGTACATCATGCAGGCTACCGTCGATACGCGCCCGGAGGACCTGATCGTGCAGCCGGTGATCGAGGGCGAAGCGCGCCTGCGCTATGTCGCCTCGCCGCTGCTCACCGCGATGATTCGCGGCGCGGTCGCCATCCTCGACGAGGGCAACCGCATGAGCGAGAAGAGCTGGGCCAGTCTGGCGCCGCTCCTCGACGCGCGCCGCTACGTCGAATCCGTGGTGGCCGGAATCAAGATCAAGGCGCACCCGGAGTTCCGGCTGGTCACCACGATGAACGACGACGCTTCCACGTTCGATCTGCCCGAGTACATCCACTCGCGCCTGCAGCCGCAGATCCTGATCGACTTTCCCGAGCGCGACGAGGAGTACCAGATCCTCAAGGAAACGCTGCCGTTCGGCGAGGACCGCATCCTGCAATACGTCACCGACTTCCTGCAACTGGCGCACGCGGCCGACGAGCGCTACACCGTCCGCGACGGCATCAACATCGCGCGGTTCGCGATGAAGCTGCGCCACCTCGCGACGGACCAGGTGCACGAGACCGGCGCGCTCCAGGTTTCGATCCTCGAGACGCTGGGCGAAGAGGCGCTGCGCTACTTCCCGAGGATGTGAGCATGCCGGAGCAGTTCGACGGCGCCCTGCCCGATTTCGCCAGCCTGAAGCGCGGCCGGTTCCGCTATCTGCCGGTGGCGCCCGGGCGGATGGAGTTCGCCCTCGAGGTGCGGCAGGCGATCCTTCGCGAGCGCCCGGGCGTGGTGGCCGTCGAGCTTCCCGCGGGCCTGGAGGCCGCGTACCTCAAGGCCGTCGCGCGGCTGCCGCAGATGACCGTGCTGCTTTATCCCGAGGACGGCGAAAGCGAGCGCGCGGTCTACGTGCCGGTCGAGCCGGCGGACCCGTTCACCGAGGCGATCCGCACGGCGCAGGAAACCGGCGCGGAGGTCGTGTTCGCCGATCCCGATCTCGGCGAGCGCCCGCATCTGGAGGACCGCTATCCCGATCCCTATTCGCTGCGGCACATCGGCATCGAAAAATACATCGAGGCATACCGCGTGTATCCGCAGCCGCGCTCGGATGAGATCGCCGAGCACGCCGCCGGCATCGCCTGGAAGCTGCAGGGGGCGAACCCGCTCGCGGACGTGCTGGTGGTGGTCTCGCTGAACCTGCTCGACCCGGTGCTCGACGCGATGGAGGAGCCGCAGGAGGCGCCGCGGAAGCACCGCCGGCGGCGCCGGATCGAGCTGCTGAATCCGCACCCGGATTGCCTTGCCGAGATCACGGCCGAGTATCCGTACCTCGAATACCGCTACGAACAATTTCGTGTGGAAATGTTGGATACGCTTTCGATCGACCGGCCGCGCGTGCAGGCCGCGCTGCTCCGGGAAGCGGAGGCGGGCTACGAGGCGAGCGCGGGCGAAACCGTGGCGCACTGGCGGCGGAGCCTGCTCGCGCGCTACACGCGCAATCTGGCGATGACCGCGGGCGACCTGACGGCCGGCATCTTCGACCTCACGGTAGCGGCGCGATCGGTGGTGGACGACAACTACGGCTGGGAAGTATGGACCGCGGCGAATCGCTATCCGCCGCAGCAGGCCGAGAGCGATCTCGAAACCGTGAACCTCTCGGGCGAGGAGATCTGGCGCAACACGCGCCGCATCCGCATACGCCGGAGGCTGCCGCGCCCCAAGCAGCGGTTGCGGCCCGGCAATCTCAAGCCGCACAAGAAGGAACAGTTCGAGGGCGAGTGGGCGCACGAGTTTCACGGCGAGTCGATCTGCTCCTATCCGCCCGAAGATATCGTCGTCGAGGACTACGGCCGGTTCCTGAAGAAGAAGGCCCGCAGCCTGCTTTCCGAAGAGCGGACGCGCGTGGAGCCGTTCACCACCTCGCTGCTCGACGGCATCGACCTGCGCGAGACGATTCGCAACTGGTACGACTCGAAAATCTACGTGCGGCAGTTCGAGAAGATCGCGGGCGACGTCGGGTCGATCGTGGTCATCTTCGATCCGGACCGCGAGGACCGGTACACTTACCTGACGACGTGGCTTGGCGAGCACCAGAACGAATCCGACATGGCGTTTTACTCCACGAATCCGTTCGAGCACCTGGTGGGGCCCGGCATCGGCCGCGCCGAGTATGGCGGATTCCTCATGAGCCTGCCGCCGCGCCGGATGATCGACGTGTGGAGCGATCCGGATTACGATTTCGCCGAGAGCAAGCCGGAGCGGCTGCTGATGGCGGGATTGGACTATTCGGTGCAGAAGCACGTGGTCTACGTTGCGGCGCGTCCGCCGCGCTCGGTCTTTCGCTCGATCGCGGCGCGCTTCGGGCGCAATATCCTGTACATTCCCATCGGCCAGCTTTCGCCGCAGAAGCTGAAGCGGATTCGCGTGGTGCACGTGCTCGACAGCTACTCGCGCCGGCGGGAAGCCAAAGATTACATCTGGTGAACCATCCGAAGCGGTGGAAAAATCCTGGGGACACGCCTGCCGATTTCCGGATCCGCAGGATTTACCGGGGCTCGCCCGGAGTGTCCCCGGATTTTCGCGTAACCTGGAATCAGCAGGGGGCGGGATGCACATGTATTACTGGGGCTGGTGGTGGTGGGGCTGGATCTGGGTGTGGGTCATCATCGCAATCATCGTCATCATGGTGCTGACAGCGCGCCGCGGCGGATACCGCGGGCGCGAGTACCGCGATCCGGCCGAGGATATCGTCAGGCAGCGGTACGCGCGCGGCGAGATCAGCAAGGAGCAGTTCGAACAGCTTCTCGAGGATTTGCGGTCACACTGAAGATGTTGAAGCCCCAAGGGCCCAGATCGACGTACAAGCCCGGATCCCGCATTTCGTTGCCGTCGCGAGGAGTGTACACCGCTCCGGAAAACTCGTCCGTGAGGCGCCAGGATTGGCCGCCGAGATCGTCCCAGGGCAGCTTGACCCGCGCCTGTACGGGCGAGTTCGACAGGTTCACCGCGATGAGCGTTCGGCGGGTAGTGTCCTGCCAGCACCACGCGACGAGGTTGCGGTAAGACGAGTTGTCCGGCCAGCCGGAATGGTCGCAGAGCCGCCATTCGCCGCTCACCTCGATCTTCAGCAGACGCCGGTAAAAGTCGAGCAGGTCTGTGTCCACAGGTTCATCGGGGCGCCGGCCGAGCTGCACGGGCAGCTTCACGCGCCTGCCCTCGATCTCTCCCTCGTAGATCAGTTTCGCTCCCGGCAGCGTCATCACCGTAACCGCGGCCGCGCGGTGTTTCGGCTTCGGGAACGTCGCCGCGGCGCGCGGCTCGTCGTGATTTTCCAGAAACCGCACGAGCTTGTTTTGATACGAGACGTCCGCGAGCAAGTGCAGCCGGACGGATTCGGCGTCGTCGTGCACCAGGCGGTCGTAGAGGCGCTTGTCGTAACAGTAATCGAAGCCGAGCTGCTGAAGCTGCCATTCGAGATCCCAGTAGGCCTCGGCGATGAAGGTAAAGCCGGGGTGCGCGCGCTTTACCGCGCCGATGACGTCCTGCCAAAACTCGGCGGGCGGCGGAACGCCGGCGCGCTCTCCCCAGGTTCGCGCGAATACCTCGTTCAGCATCAACATGGCCATGTCGCAGCGCACGCCGTCGCACATGCCGGCGATCTGGCCCAGCGTGTCGATAAATGCGCGGCGCAGCGCCGGGCTGAAGGCGTTCAGTTGCGCCGTGTCGGGCCAGGGCGCGAAATACGGGTCGCGCCCGCGCGCGAAGACGTTGCCGCCGTATTCGAAGTACGCTTCGCCGATGTCGGAGGCGGTGCCGCGCACGTAGTAGTCCGGGTGTTCGAGAAGCCAGGGATGGTCGGGCGCGGTGTGGTTCGGCACGAAATCGAGAATCAGGCCGAGTTTCCGGCCGGCCAGCGCCTCGCGCGCCTTTGCGAGACTTTGCGGGCCGCCGAGGTGGCTGTCCACGGTGTAGTCGTGGATGCAATACGGCGAACCGGGAACGTCGCTGGGAGTGTAGTCCGGCAGCACGCGGCGGAACTCGGGCTCGAGCCCCTGTTTCTCGCGCGCGATGATGACGCCCGCGGGGCTGCGCTCCCACACGCCCATGAGCCAGACCGTGTCGAAACCCAGTCCGGCGATCGCGTCCCACTCGGCGGCTGGAACCTCTGCGAGCGTGATCCGCCGGCCATGTTTGCGGCCCAGTTCGTTGAGCCACACCCAGGTGCTGATTTCGTAGATCCGCATAAGCCTTGGACAGGCGAAAGCGCCTGTCCCACCCGCTGCATCGCGCGGCCGGCGGGACAGGCTTCAGGCTGTCGCCGTCCTACGCCGCCCGCTCGACCACGCCGAACGTGGCCGGCTGCTTGCCCGTCTCGAGAAAGGTCTTCGCGTCCAGACGCCCGAACAGTTGGATCGCCGTGGCGACCAAACCCGTCCAGCCCGTCTGATGGCTGGCCCCAATCCCCGCGCCATTGTCCCCATGGAAGTACTCGTAAAACAGGATGAGGTCCTTCCAGTGCGGATCCGTCTGGAATTTTTCCGCGCCTCCATGGACCGGCCGCCGCCCGTGCGCGTCGCGCTCGAAGATACTCGTGAGCCGGCGCGCGATTTCCTGAGCCACCTCGAAGAGATTCATCATACGGCCCGAACCCGTGGGGCACTCGACCTTGAACGAGTCGCCGTAATAGGCGTAAAACTGGAGCAGCGCGCGCAGCAGCAGCGCGTTCACCGGCATCCAGACCGGCCCGCGCCAGTTCGAGTTGCCGCCGAACATGCCGGTGTCGGATTCGGCCGGCAGATAGTTCACCTTGTACTCCTGGCCATGGACCCAGAAACTGTACGGGTGATCGAGATGCCAGCGCGAGAGCGAGCGTATGCCGTGCGGGCTCAGGAACTCGTCCTCATCCAGCATGCGCGCCAGAATGCGGCGAAGGCGATCCGGCTTGACGAGGGCCAGGAGGCCCCGGCCCGCGTATCCGAAGTGGCCGCGGCCGGTCGGATGGATCGACTCGATGAGGTCGGGCGTATGGCGGATGCGTTCCTCCATATGCGCGACGAGCCGCGGAACGCGTTCCCGCTGCCACGGCTCGACCACCGACGTCGCGCAAAGCGGCAGGAGGCCGACCATCGAGCGGACCTTCAGGCGTGTGGACTGGCCGTCGGGCGTTCGCAGCACGTCGTAGTAGAATCCGTCTTCCTCGTCCCACATGCCCTCGTCGCCGATGCGGTTCATGGCGCGCGCGATCCACAGGAAGTGGTCGATGAACTTCGCCGCGAGGTCTTCGTACGGCGGATCGTACGCGGCGATTTCGACAGCTATCTCGAGCATGTTCTGGCAGAACAGCGCCATCCAGGCGGTGCCGTCGGCCTGCTCCAGGTAGCCGCCGGTGGGCAGCGGCGCGGAGCGGTCGAACACGCCGATGTTGTCGAGGCCCAGGAAGCCGCCTTCGAACACGTTCCGGCCGTAGCGATCCTTGCGGTTTACCCACCAGGTGAAGTTCGCCAGCAGCTTGCCGAACGAGCGCTTCATGAACTCGATGTCGCCCTGGCCGCGGAAGGCCTGCTCCATGCGGTACAGGAAAATGGTGGCCCACGGGTGCACGGGCGGATTCACGTCGCCGAAGTTCCACTCGTACGCCGGGATTTGCCCGTTCGGGTGCAGGTAGAATTCGCGCAGCATCAGGTCGAGCTGGTCCTTCGCGAAATCCACGTCTACGCCGGCGAGCGCGATCGCGTGAAAGGCGAGATCCCAGGCCGCGTACCAGGGATATTCCCACTTGTCGGGCATGGAGATGACATGGTCGTTGATCATGTGGCCCCATTCGCGATCGCGGATGGGACGGCTTTCGCGCGCGAAGGGATCGACGCCGTGCTCTTCCAGCCACTTCTCTGCGTCGAAGTAGTAATACTGCTTGGTCCACAGCATGCCCGCAAGGGCCTGCCGCATTACGCTCGCCATATCCGCGCCGGCGGCGCGTGGCGTGATGGCGCGGTAGAATTCGTCCGACTCGCGCAGGCGCTCATCGAAGAGCGCGTCCGCGCCGTGGAAGGGAGCGTGCATCTTTTCGGGTGGGAGGTCCGTGAGCCGGAGATGCAGAACCGCCGTTTGTCCGGCCGGCACCATGAGATTATAGTGCGCCGCCGATTTCGTGCCGGCCCCCGCCGGATTCACGGCGTCGCTCTGCCGGTTGACAATGTAGTTGTTGATGCCGTCCTTGACGTATGGCCCGGCGTTCGGCTTGCCGAAGAGCCGCTCGTTATTCGTTTCGTTCTCGGTGAAGAGCAGCGTGGGTTCGCCCTCGAAGTAGAGCCAGCGCGCGCCTAGGATCAAGTGCGAGGCTGCGACGGCCTGCACCCCATCGGAGACGGATGCCTGCCGCAGTTCCGGCTTGTGACCGCCCTTCCACCAGCTCCAGTCATTGCGAAACCAGAGAGTGGGCAGCACGTCGAGCGGAGCCGCCTCCGGCCCGCGGTTGGCGACTGTGATGCGGATGAGAACATCCTCCGGTTTCGCCTTCGCGTATTCGACGAAGACATCGAAGTAGCGGTTATCGTCGAAGATGCCGGTGTCGAGCAGTTCATATTCCGGTTCGTTCCGCGTGCGCCGCCGGTTCGTCTGTACCAGGTCCAGGTAGGGATAAGCGCGCTGCGGGTACTTGTATAGATACTTCATATAAGAGTGCGTCGGAGTTGAGTCTATGTAGAAGTAATACTCTTTTACATCTTCTCCATGATTCCCTTCCGGGTTAGTAAGTCCGAAAAGACGCTCTTTGAGGATAGGATCCTGACGGTTCCACAGGGCAAGCGCGAAGCACAGTCGCTGCTTGTCGTCGGAAAAGCCCGCCAGGCCATCTTCGCCCCAGTGATACGCGCGGGAGCGCGATGCATCGTGGCTGATATAATTCCAGGCGTCGCCGTTGTCGCTATAGTCCTCGCGTACCGTTCCCCATTGGCGCTCGCTGAGGTAGGGACCCCACTTGCGCCACGGAAACCGCGGATCGAGCGCCTCTTCAAGGCGTGCGAACTCCGCCCCGGCCGATTGGTTTTCCATGTTGATGATCTCCCAGTCGATCTATGCAGTTCGAGGGGCAGGCTTCGTGCGGCGAAGCCTATGTTGCATCCAACTTATCAGTGAATGTACTTTCGATCAACTGACAGCGGCAACTGGTTTGCGGGCGCCGCGCGCGTCAGCCGGGGCGCGCCTGCCGGCCGGCGGCGCTGCGCGAAACGCCGGCTGGGTCCGCCATCTTCGGCAACGCCTCGTGGCATTCCCGGATTGAAATCCCGCGCATCAGACGCCGGAACTCGGGCTCGATCCCCAGTTTCTTGCGCGCGATGATCGCGCCGGCGGGGCTGCCCTCCCAGGCGCCCATGAGCCGGACCGTGTCGAAGCCCAGTCCGGCGATCGGGTCCCAGCCCCCCGCCGGAACCTCTCCGATGCGTCGCCCGTGATAGCGGCTCGGATCGTTAGGCCGGACCCAGGTGTCTCCGATCCGGGGCAGACCCCCTGGTTTGCAGCCGGACCGCCAGGAGGCCGGCCGCCGCCGCCCGAGCTCGTGCGGCAGGATGCGGCGGAGGCCCCCCCTGGTACGGTTGCTCGTACGCGGCAAGGTAAGTTCGGCCGGCATCCCGGAGCCGGCGTGAACAAATCGGGGGGACATGCCTGCGACAGATTGAGCGCGCGGGAGTTGCGCGAGGGTGCGCCGCGGATGAATGACCGCAGATGGCCCCGGGTGATCCCCCCAATAGTGTGTTTTCAAAGGCTGTGGTACCGTTTTTTTCTTGATTCGTGGCCCGTGGCAATCTTATGATGAACCGAGGGTGGAGCAAATGAATCTGTTTCTCGATTTCTGCGCCAGTGAGTCCGGCCAGGACCTCACCGAATACGGGTTGCTCGCCGCATTAGTGTCGCTGGCCTCGATCCTCGCCTTGACGTCGTTCGGCACTACGCTCAGCAATTACTGGAATTCGCAGGTCGAAATCCTCAAGAGCCACCTCGGCTAACGCCGGCTGCCGGCCTCGCCCAACGCAGTCCGGGGCCGGAGTCTGCGCAATAAGCAGCAAAGAGTGGCTTGTAGTGCGGTTCCGAGTTCCCCGGCGCCGCGGCTTGCGCAGATGAGTCCGCGGGTGTCGTACCCAAATTCCGCAGTCTCCCTTCGCAAACCGTCATCCCACCAGCGATCTTTAAAGGCAGGTGAGCGAGTGGCTGGCGAGCCACCGAATCGGCGTTGCTGTTCGCCTGTCCCGGGGAGTGCGGACCAAGCTAACGTGCAACGATCGGTTCCGGCTTTGGCGCCACTGCGCGCAGTAGGTCCCGAATGGCCGGTAGGGACCAGGCCATGCCGAAGGCCAACAGCGGGTTTGTGATAGCCCCCCAAGCCAGATCAACCGGCAAGCCAACGACGCTGAAGGCTGCCATATAGGCCGCGACGACAGCGCCGACTAGCGGCCCGATGCCCGTCTTCCAGCCGCCGATCCCGAGCAGTGCGACGGAGAGGCAGATCGCAGAAACCCAATTGGGCAGCACAATCAGCACACTCATCCGGACCGTTTCCACCAGAAAGCGTGGCCCGGCGAACTGGATCCAACTGACATGCAACGCGATGTCCCGCGGGTTCATGTGTGCTATCGCGGCCTGCGCGTGGGCCAGAAAGTAAATAGTCCAGGCACACAGCCCGGCGCTCCAAGCCAGAATCTCCGGCTTATGGCGTCGCTTTATCGCGAACAGCAGACCAATGCAGGCGTAGGGTAGGGCCAACTCGCGAAAAAATAACGCGGCCACACCGGCCCCAACTGCTATGGGCCAACGGCGGAAGCTGTACGCCGCGACCGAGATGAGAATCAAGATGCCAGCCCAGACCTCGGCTACCAAGTGAATGTCAGAACTCGGGTCCAGGAGAAAGCATTCCGCTAGAGCGGTAAACAGGAGTTGAATGCCTTCCGGTCCGCCAGCGTGTCTGGTACTGATGCATGCCATAATGATGGCAGTAAATACCAGTGCTGCTAAAACAACGTGGGACACGGGCTCGCTTAGTAGACCAATAATCGTCAGGTGTGCGGGGGTGCGCCAGTTAAACACGGACCTCGATGCGTAGTGGCCCTGGCGCAGCTCAGCGCCGAGCGCGGCATAGTAGGATTCACCGGAGCGCAACCGTTCCACGACTCGATGGTACATCCCGAGGTCGGTGTATTCTGGGTTACTGCTCGTGACTTCGAGCTTGCGGCCGTGGATGGCCGCGACCGACCAAGTGAGAAAAGCCGCTGTGCAGGCGAGCACTATCAACGCCCGGGTACGGGTCAGACCGGCGTAACGAGTTGTTGCGTCGTTCCCAACAGCCGGCACCGGGATATCAGACCATCGCATTGGATAAAGGACCGAGCACAGCCTCACATGCTGATGCGGCGCCGCACGAGCAATTCCAGGGTGCGCAGTACCGTCACGCCAACTTTCATTTTGCTGTTGCCCTGTTTGAGATCGTAACGAAGCGTGATGGGCACCTCGGTGAAACAACAGCCTAGCCGCCGCAACTTGAGCAGAACGTCGGCCATGCACTGAAACCCTTCCTGGTCAACGAGCCTTCCGTGATACGCCTGGATGGCCGCTCGGAGGGCGCTGCCCTTGTAGGCTCGAAATCCGGACGTGTAGTCGCGAATGCCACGCGTGGGGAAAACAACCCGAAATAGCAGGCGGGCTGCTCCGCTTAAGATGCGCCGGTTCCACGGAACGCCTCGGACGCTGGCGCCAGGTCGGTATCGCGAGGCCACAACTACGTCGTAGCCCTCCCCGATCAGTTCGGCCATTCGCGGTACAATAACCGGATCGTGAGTCCCGTCGGCGTCCATAGTCACGATGACGTCATTGTCTTCGCACAGATCGACGGCTGCGGCCAGTGCATCCGCGAGGGTTCGCCCGAGCCCCTGGTTCGTAGGGTGTCGTTGAACCCGGACCGGCATATTCCGGCTATACTCTTCGGCGACCGCTCCGGTCCCATCCGCGCTGCCATCGTCGACGATGACCAACTCGTACGTAAGGCCTGATTTGGTGAGGACGGAGCGGATGCGGTCTAATAGTCCGGGCAGATTGTCTTCCTCGTTGTACGCGGGCAACGCCACGACGATCCTGGAACGCTTCGCCGACGCAACCGCGTAAATATCATCCGATCGGTTGCTCCCTAGTGACCTGTGGCTGGCCGTGGACATAAGAAAGAGAAACACATATTATCATGCCGCGGAGCAGGCGCGTCGGAAAAATGCAACTCGCAGGCGAATTTTCATCCGTTGCTATCTCGAGGGATCGGGTCCGTATCGAGCAATGCTGCGGTCCGGCTTACAGACGGTGCCGCTTGTTTAACACACGATCCCGCTACGCGGCCAGTTCGTGCTCACCGAATATATATATATATATATATCTATTGATTGCTTTCGGATCGATACGCGCGGGCCGGAGTAGCCCAGGTGCTCAAATCGGAACGGTGCCGCAACGATCTCCTGGCACTGCGCGGAACTCTCCGGAAAACGGAGGTTCGCGGCTCAGTAGATCTTGGGTATGAAGCGCCACCTAGTTGTGCGACAGAAGCGTTCGTACTCATAAGGGAATGTTGCCCGGAGGACCCGCTCTTCTCTACGCGCCCGCAAAACCTGCAATGTCGCCTGCAGCAGAACAGCGGATGCATAGGTCCAAGAAGGGGCAACCAGAAGGCCACCCAGTATAGCGATCTCCTCAGCCACATAAATGGGATTTCGTACGATCC
>Ga0078972_1002492_pt1 | contig 60606 bp, 57 predicted proteins | sample YelNatPaOPGAMG01_FD_67568 | JGI IMG/M metagenome (GOLD analysis project Ga0078972, IMG submission 67568) | Hot spring thermophilic microbial communities from Obsidian Pool, Yellowstone National Park, USA - OP-RAMG-01 (SPADES assembly) (version 2) | ecosystem: Environmental > Aquatic > Thermal... | reverse complement strand
GCCCCCTCTCGTGGCGGGGTTCCTAATGTGGGCAATTCGTTCCCTCTTTTGTTTTTGTGGGGGGCCCCCCCCCACGCCCCCCGCCATGGGGGCTTCGCCCCCCTGGACCCCCCTTTGCCCACCCCCGTAGGCTGAAGGTTTGCCAGCGTTTAGGGCCCCACTCGTGGGCAGGTTTGCAAAAGTTGGCAACTCGCCCCCTCTTTTTATTCTGGGGGCACATCCCCCAGACCCCCCTGGGAGGGGGCTGCGCCCCCTCCACCCCCGCTTTAATCAAGGTCGGCGCAGGCCGACTTTCTTCAAAGAGGCTGACTTCAGTCAGCGTGAACGGGGCACACCCCCCGCCATAAGAGCTCCGACCCCTGGACCTACTTTCGCCCACCCTCGTCGGCTAAATGTTTGTCCCACTCGTGGTGGGTTAACCTCTCCCTCGGCCCTTCCCCGAAGCGGGGAGGGGAGAAATTTCCCCCTTCCCTCGCAGGGAAAGGGGTCAGGGGGTTAGGTCGGAAGGGCACACCCCCCACGCCCCCCGCCATGGGGGCTCCGCCCCTCTGGACCCCCTTTGCCCACCCCCGTAGACTGACCAGGCACCCGGCCAATTTTTCCCTTTGCTGAAGCCTTGGGGAGGCTCGGCGTAAAAGTCGCTTACGGCCAGGCAAGATATGTGGGGGTTGAAGTTGCTTGGCCTTGGGAAAAATGCTATACTTTTCCTGGGAGGCCAGTATGAAGGAGGCGCGACTTTACCAAAAATTGGAAGATGAAAAGGTCCAATGCAACCTCTGCGCCCATCGGTGCAAAATCCCCCCAGGTAAGCTTGGAATATGCGGAGTGAGGGAAAACCGCAACGGCACCCTTTATACCCTCGTCTACGGCCAAGCAATATCCCAAGCTGTAGACCCGGTAGAGAAAAAGCCCCTCTTCCACTTCTACCCAGGGACTACCGCTTTCTCCATAGCTACCGTGGGATGCAACTTCCGATGCCAGTTCTGCCAGAACTGGGAAATATCCCAAATGCCCCGCGAAGAAGGCCGCATCCTTGGTGGAAAAGTCCCTCCAGAAGCAGTCGTGAACAATGCCAAACGCTACGGCTCCCGAAGCATCGCCTATACCTACACCGAACCCACCATATTCTTTGAATACGCCTACGATATCGCCGTCCTGGCTCGCCAGGAAGGAATCGCTAACATCTACGTGACCAACGGCTACATGACCCCCGAAATGCTTGAAGCCTTCCACCCTTACCTTGATGCTGCTAACGTTGACCTCAAAGCGGGGAAAGATGAATTCTACCGCAAATACTGCGGGGCAAGGCTTCAGCCGGTCCTGGATTCGCTCAAGAAAATGAAATCCATGGGGATATGGGTTGAAGTGACTACCCTCATAATCCCAGGCCTCAACGATTCCGAGGAAGAGCTAAACTTCATAGCCGATTTCATTGCCAAGGAGCTCGGCCCTGAAACACCGTGGCATGTCAGCCGTTTCCACCCCCACTATAAGATGCGGGACCGGCCCCCAACCCCGGTAGCAACACTCCACAAGGCGCGAGAAATAGGCCTGAAAGCCGGCCTCCGCTACGTCTACGAAGGGAATGTCCCCGGTAGCGAAGGGGAGAACACCTACTGCTACAACTGCGGCCGCCTCCTAATCCGCCGCTTCGGCTTCAGCATCTTGGAATATCGCATAACCGGCGGCCGCTGCTACCAATGCGGAGCTCCCATTGACGGAGTAGGCCTCTGATGTACAAAGTCAACGTCTCTCGCCAAGGAGCACGCCTCTCCAAGCCATTCACCATGATTGAACTGGCCTACATTGAAGACTTCGCCGTCTCAATATACCTCTGCCAAGGAACCCTCGCCTGGCACAAGCACTTGGACCAAGACGAGCTATTTTTAGTCCATTCGGGAACCATAAGCTTGGATACCGAACTCGGCTCCTTTACCCTTGAAACGGGGGAAATGTTAACCGTCCCCAAAGGCGTGCTGCACCGCTCTTCCTCCAGAACGCGGTCCGAAGTCCTCCTCTTCAGCCCCAAATTTCTCCCTGACCGCAAGAACGGCCACCGTTTTTCCTTCCCCCAAGGAATCAACCTCACGAAAGTAAACCTCTACCACAAAAGCCGAAGCTTATCCAATCCCTACCAAGGCTTAAAACTGGCTCAGGTGGAAGACTTCACCCTTAGCCTCCTCCTCTGCGAAGGGACAAGCTCCTGGTATGAGAAGCCCGCCCGGCCCATACTCCTCATGGTTGTGGAAGGGCTCTTGAAAGTAGAAAGCGGCCCCGAAACGATTACCCTTAGCCAGGCCGACCTGACCATAATCCCACCGCTTTATGGATACAGGCTTCATTCCCCGGAGAGAACATTGGTGCTCTCTTTCCAAAAGACCCCTCCTTCAAGGCCTTAAAGGAGGCTGAGCATGGAACGCCTTGTGGAATGCGTGCCCAATTTCAGCGAAGGCCGCCGGAAAGAAGTCATTGAAGCCATAGTAAGGGCTATAGCCGAAGCGGGGAAAGTCTGGGTCCTGGATGTGGAATCAGACGAAGACCACAACCGTTCAGTGGTCACCTTCGTGGGTGAACCGGAGCCGGTGGAAGAAGCTGCTTTCCAAGGGATAAAGAAGGCAGCCGAACTCATTGACATGGACCAGCACAGAGGCCAGCACCCCCGCATCGGCGCAGCCGATGTTGTGCCCTTCGTCCCCCTCAAAGGGGTAACCATGGCCGAATGTGTGGAAATGGCCCGAAGGCTTGGGGAAAGAGTGGGCAGAGAACTGGGCATCCCCGTTTACCTCTACGGAGAAGCAGCTACTCGCCCCGAACGCCAAGACCTGGCTTACATCCGCCGGGGCGAATACGAAGGGCTGAAAGAGAAAATCGCTACTGACCCCGATAGAGCACCGGATTTTGGTCCAGCTGTTCTGGGTAAAGCCGGGGCTACAGCCATAGGCGCCAGGCCCCCCCTAATCGCTTTCAACGTCTACCTAAACACGGACGATATTAGGATAGCAAAGGAAATAGCTAAAGCCGTAAGGCACTCCAGCGGTGGGCTGCGCTACGTAAAAGCCATTGGCCTGTTGGTCAAGGGGAAAGCTCAAGTTTCCATGAATTTGACCGATTACCGTCACACGCCCATCCCGAGGGTTATGGAGCTTATACGCCGAGAGGCAGCACGCTACGGCGTTTCCATTACCTCCAGCGAAATAGTCGGCCTCGTCCCCGAAGATGCCCTCCTGGATGCGGCCATCTATTACCTCCAGCTTGAAGGGTTCTCAAAGGAACAAATCTTGGAAAAGAAACTGGAGAAAATTCGCCGCGGAGGTTAACGATGCCCTACCTGGCCTTTGCCTTAGCCCTTCTCATAGCTTTCCTCATTGTGGCCGGCTGGAGGGAATCGCAGTACATAATCCAGCGCCGCCATCCTGACAAGCCCGATTCCCCAGCTCGCTACGGCCTTCCTTTTGAGGAGGTGGAATTTAAATCGCGGGACGGGATAACCTTAAGAGGCTGGTTCATTCCAGCACCTCAAGCCAAAGGAACGGTCATCTTCTGCCATGGCCATGCCGGGAGCATGGACCCCGACTTAAAGTATGTCCCGTGGTTCCACTCCAGCGGCTTTAACGTCTTAATGTTTGACTTCAGGGGGCATGGCCGAAGCAATGGCGATAGGATTTCCATGGGTTATTTTGAGCGGCTTGACCTCTTAGGTGCGGTTGATTACCTGAAGAATCGGGGCCTTGAGAACATAGGGGTCCTCGGTTTCTCCATGGGTGGGGCCGTAGCCATAACCACAGCTGCCGTGGAACCTTCAATAAAGGCGGTGGCTTGCGATGGCGCCTTCGCCTACCTCTCGGAAGTTCTCACCCGGGGGATAGCGGTTATAAACCCCGCCCTGCGCCCGATAGGGCTTATAGCCGGTCCCCTGGCCCTACTCTTTGCCTCCCTGCGCCTTGGTGCTTGGCTCCCCTCAGCCGACCCAATAAGGTGGGTAGCCAAGATTTCGCCGAGGCCTCTACTCCTCATCCACGGGGAGAAGGATATCTTCATAAGCACTCAGGCAATTAAAGCCTTGTACCAGGCTGCCCGGGAGCCAAAAGAACTGTGGATTGTCCCTAACGCCGGCCACAGAAACGCAGATGAACTTTACCCGCAAGAGTGGAGGGAAAAAGTAATCGGCTTCTTTGAGAAATGGTTAGGAGGCTCGGTTTGAAACGCTTAATCCTTATCAGCCTTGCTCTTTTGCTTTTGGCCTCATGCAGGGAAGGGGAAAAACCGGCCCTCTCCTACTCAGGCCCCCTCAACGTTACCCTTAAGAAGGGCGAAACGCTTCCCCTTACTGCAATCACCTATATCGGCCTCGGCCCCCAAGGAGCAGAGGTCTTGATAGAAGGGCAAAAAGCCGTCAAGCAGAGGGGTGACTCCCTGGACTGGGAAGGCACACCATTGCCAGGAGTTGAGCTCAAAATCAGAACCAGAATCATAAGCTTTGACCCTGCTACTCTCCGCAGCGTTGGCATTTTCACCGTGAACATAAGCGAGCCTTCGCCAACCCCTGCGCCCTCTCCCCAAAAAGCGGCCTTCAAATTTACGGCTCCGGTAGGATACAAGGTTAAGAAAGGGGAAGGGATACCGGGGACAACCCTTAAATACGCAGGTAAGGACCAGGAAGGGGCAAAGTTTGAAGGGCTTGAGGGCTACCCCTACCGCAAAATGGGCGATTCGCTGGTTTGGACTGGCAAGCTTAAGGAAGGGCTCTACCTTGTGCTCAACGTCCGGGTCTTGCATTTTGATGAGGATACGGCAACTTTAAGCGGGACTGCAGAGATAATCTTTCCTTGAGAAGGGGGAAGCCATGGTGGCGGCTTTCTTTGATTTTGACGGGACCATATTCCGCGGAAGCACATGGAGGGGGATTGCCCTCCACCACCGCACTACCGGAATCAACAAGACCATGCTCTGGCTTTACCTTTATTCCCACCTCGCCCTTTACCCCCTCTACAAAGCCGGCCTATTAAAGCGCCGCGCCTACTACAAGCTCTGGGCAAAGAACATGTCCTGGACCCTTAAAGGCCTAACTCTACCCCAGGCCGAAGAGACGTTCAACTGGCTATGGGAAAATTATGTCAGGCCCAGGCTACGCCCAGAAGTCCTTTCTCAGTGGGAAGAGCACCGGAGCAAAGGCCACAAGCTGGTAATAGTCTCCGGCTCATTTGAACCCCTCATAAAACTTGTGGGCAGCAAGCTTGGGGCTGATGGAACTGTCGGAACAGAGCTGGAAATTAGAAACGGGAAACTTACAGGCCGGATAAAAGGTCCGCTGTGCTTTGGGGAAGGCAAAGTTCAAAAGTTGGAGGCTTTTCTGGCCTCAAACCCAGGCATAGACCTCTCCCAGAGCTATGCTTATGCCGATAGCATCTATGACCTTCCCGTATTGGAAATGGTCGGCAACCCTGTAGCTGTCTACCCGGACCCGGAGTTGGCCTCCTATGCCGAAAAGAAGGGATGGCCCATAATCGGCATTAAGCCAACGCCTTAGCCCTCCAAAGGAGCACAATCACCAAGGCTGCGGCCGTAACGGCCAAGAGGAAAACCATGGGCTTAACCCAGGGGTAAAGTTCCTGGAACTCCCTCTGGAAGGCGATTTTTCCCCCCGGTTTTACAAACCAAATTTGTCCACTACCCCCTATCCTAAGCTCCAACTCCAGAGAAGAATTCCCGCTGAAAGCAGCCAGCTCTGCCTCCCCACGCTTAATAAGCTCAAGCCCAAGCCTCTGGAGGGCATCCGATTCAAAGACTTTGCCGGAAGCCAATTCGTTTTCCCTCCTCCTCCAGTTTGCTAACTCAACCTCCAACAAGCTATGTGCTTCGGATGTATCAATCTCCCCCTCAACGAAATAGCGCTTCGCCCAGAATTCCGTCCGCTCGCTCCATTCTATCTCGGAAGATTTCAAGGGTGCGAAGCAAAGGGCAAGCTCTGCCCTCGTTGGGAAGCGCTCGGCCATCTCCTTCCTCTCAGGAGCATGCTCTTTCCCCAAGGGGAAGCTTAGACTGATGAGCAAGCGCTCACCTACAGGGGAAGGCAAAGAAGCCAGGTCGGGATCGGAGGGGTTGTAAAGGGGGCTTAGTAGGCAAGAGCACTCTATTTCCCCCACTCTGGGCTTTATCCTTACCAAAGCCTTTGTAGTCCGGCAGATGGGAAGCTTTAACCCGAGGACCTCCCAGAAATCCCGGCCCAAAGCTTCATTCACGATGGAAATGGCCTCGTGGGCTTCCCCTTCCTCCAAGAGCTTTATCGCTAAGAGGGCACTGAGGTCGCGCTTCAATCGGCCCACTTCTCCTTTCCCCACCGGAACAGGGAAGCCTTTATCGGCCAAAGCACTGGCCTTTTCAATGTAAGCGATTGCTTCCCTATACAGGCCTTCCCTTTGCAGTTCCTGGCTCAGGGTTAGGTAGATGCTTTGCAAGGTCCAGGCCAAATTCCTCTCCGAAGCCCCCGCCTTTATCGCTTTCTCCAGCTCTTGGCCGGCTAAGGCCAGGGTAGGCAAATCCAAAGAGCCATTGGGCAAATAGGCTCGGTAATGGTAGAGGGCTGCAAGGTCCAAAGAAGCCTGGTATAGATTGGGGTCAAGGAGGCGTGCTTTCTCCAAACAAGCGATGGCTTCCCGGTAGAAGCGCTCAAACGCCTCGGAATCCGGAGGCAAAGCCATGGCTAAGGTCCGGTAAATAGTCCCGACCTCGTAAAGGGATTGGGCGTCAGTTTTACCCCTTAGCTCTCCAAGCTTCTCCCGTAGGGGAGGAACCGGTAGGGAAAGCTTGACTTCTGAGGGGAAAGGCTCTTCAATCCAGCGCCAGGTAAGCCTGAAACCATCAAACTCAAACCCTTTAGGCTCCGCCTGAACCACTTCCTCTTGCCTGAAGAGGGAGGGGAAATGAACCGTAACCCTTATGCTATCAACGCCTTTGCTGGCGAAATCTTTCGGCAATGGATAGGAGAGGCCTATCAGAGGGTAACCGGTTAGGGGCAGAGTCCCCTGCAAGGTTAGAATTCCCTTTGAACTTGGCTCAAGGGTTATCTCCACAGGGCTTAGTGGGCTAACGTCCCTTCCCCCATACTTCAAGGCAAAATTCCCGGCCGATTCTCCACCTTTCACCTGAACGGAAAAAGTCTTGGCATCAAGCTTGCTGGTGTTCTCAAACCGATAGGAGGCGGATAAATCAAAGGCCGAAAAGTCCGGCTTTAGCTTTATGTCAACAGCCAGGGCATTTAGCCTTACCTCCTTGGGCATATTGAGGGGAGTGAGTATAGGCACAGCTGGCGCTTGGGCGGAAGCGGCTCCAGCTTTTAAAGACAGGGCCATCGTGATAAGAAATGTTAGCGGCCATCGCAATTTCCTCAGCATCCTTCCCCCCTGAGGAAAGCCTGGATGAGTTCAAAGGCTTGGGCGCAAACTTCTCCTTTTGCTTCCAGCCAACGGATGCGGGGGTCGCTTAGTTTAAACCAATTGTATTGATGCCGGATGAAATTCCTCGTGCGCTTTTTCATGTGGGCCACTGCTTCCTCCAAAGTTAATTCCCCTTGCAAATACAGCCCTATCTCCTTATATCCAACCCCTGACATTGACGGAAGGTCCAAAGAGTAGCCCATTTTGATGAGCTTTTCCACCTCGGCTACAAGGCCTTTCTCTAACATGGCCTCAATACGCCGATCAACCCGCTTGTAGAGCTCGGGGCGGGGCAAAGTTAAGCCTAAGATGAGGGTCCGGAAGGGAGGCGGGTTTCGGAGGCGAAGCTGGGAAAAAGGTTTTCCCGTGGCCAGGCACACCTCCAGCGCCCTCACTACCCTCCGGATGTTCCTCGGGTCTACGAAGGATGCAGCTTCAGGGTCAAGTTCTAAAAGGCGCCGGAAGAGCGCATCTGCCCCCTTTTCTTTTGCTTCCCTGAAGAGCCTCTCCCTAAGTTCAGGGGAGGGGGGCACTTTGGGCACCTCCCATCCTTCCAAGAAAGCCCAAACATACTGGCCTGTCCCTCCTACCAAAAGGGGTATCTTACCGCGGGAGAGAATTTTTTCCCATGCCTTCTTTGCCATCTCCAGGAACATGGCCAGAGTAAAGGTTTGGTCCGGGTAAACCACGTCAATGATGTGATGGGGAACTTTTAGGCATTCCTCCGGGGAAGGCTTGGCCGTCCCGATATCCATGTATTTGTAAACCTGGCGCGAATCGGCTGAGATTACTTCGGCCGGGAGTTTTTCGCCCAAGCAGAGGGCAAGCTCCGTCTTCCCAACCCCTGTTGGGCCGACTATGGCTATGAGTGGGGGCTTACCCTTCTTCAACGGCATTCTTAATGAGGTTTATGCGCCTTACACTCCCTTTTGGGGATAATTCTATGGCCAAAAGGTCAATTCGCCAGAACCCATCCCAGCCCCTCTCGGCCACGTAGGACTGGGCTGCCAGGAGGAGGCGGGCTTTTTTCCAAGGGGTAATGGATTCTTCTGGGGTTCCAAAGCGAGGAGAGCGGCGGAGGCGCACTTCTACGAAGACCAGAAAGTCTCCATTTTTGGCCACCAGGTCTATTTCTCCGCCCTGGCACCGATAATTGCGCTCTAAGATTGTGTAGCCCTGTTTTTGCAAGTATCGGGCGGCCAGGTCCTCCCCCAGCCGCCCGACTTCGCGGGTGCAGTTTCTTCCTTTCACGGTCTAAAACCTTGCTTGAGTAATTCTTGCAGCAGCGCTCCCAAACCCCCTCCCAAGAGGCCAAGAAGCACTAAAACCACTAAGGAGACAAGAAAGAGGACGATGCTGAATATGAGGCTCGCTATGTAGAAACCGCACCCAAACCTCAAACCATCCATGATGTCCAGTTGATGCTTGTGCTCTTGGGACATCTGAACTCCTCCTTTACGTTTAATTTAACGGCTAAGGAGCCCATCCTCCTCTGCCAATTTCCTCGCTATCTCACTATAATGTTCCTTCGCCTTCAAAGTCGCTTCGCTTCTAAGAGCGTTAAGCATGTCTATGTATAATACCACCTCAGCGCTTCCTCAAAGCTCTTAAACATCCCCCCTGTTATATTTCTCACCTCCCTTTCCGTCAGCCATGTATCTATGTCCTGCCTATCTTTATCATAGCCCGTGTGGGCATGCCTATAATGAGCTACAACAAGCACCTCCCAGGCCTCTTCATACCCAAGATGAGCGTGGTATAACGCTTCAAAGCTCTGGGAACCCCTTCTTGGCCTCACCAGCCTCCCCACTTCTTCGCCTTACAGGAAACCGTTCTGCTGATTTTTACGGAGGTATTGCCACAGCAACCGCTCCCCAAGGGTGACCTCTCCCCTAACCCCTTCCCGGAGTTCCCCCTTCCCTCGCAGGGAAGGGGGCTGGGGGTTAGGTCGGTAAAGGGTTTAGCTCAATCCTCCGGCTAATTTTTCTGCTGCGGTGTAGGGGTCAATCTCTCTCTTCACTACTCGGCCCAGGATTTCTTCAATAGCTTGGCGGTCAACTTTTGAAAGGACACGCTTTAAAAGTTCTGTGCGTAGGATTTCTTCTACCTCCCGGCTTGCCCTCAGCTTTTCCTTCTCTTCCCACGCCCCGCTTTCCTTAAGGAATGCCAGATGCTTCTCAATCGTTTCCGCAAGAGCTTTTATCCCTTCCCCTCGGGTGGCGATGGTTTTACAGATAGGGGGGCGCCAACGAGGTTGGGGAGATTGGGCCGCAGGCTTAATTTCCATTAGGATGCCATGGTGGATGATTTTCTCCGAGTTCCCCAGACTCATCATAACTTCTAAGCTCAGGGCAACCCCATCCGCTCCCTCTAAATCGGCCTTGTTCACCACGAAGATATCGGCTATTTCCAGGATTCCGGCTTTTATGACCTGGATGTCATCACCAAGCCCAGGCACTTCCACCACAATGGTTGTATGAGCAGTGCTGGCGATATCCACCTCCGCTTGGCCAGCCCCTACTGTTTCCACTAAGATTTTATCGTAGCCGGCCGCATCCAAAATTTTCACGGCATCGGCAGTAGCCCTGGCCAAACCTCCCAGACTTCCTCTTGTAGCCATGCTGCGGATGAAAACACCGGGGTCATTGTAGAGGTCCCTCATGCGGATGCGGTCACCTAAGATTGCTCCGCCGGTGAAGGGGCTTGTTGGGTCCACAGCCACAATGCCAACTTTTAAACCCCGGAGGCGGAACTCTTTGGCCAGCTCGTTCACCAAGGTGCTTTTCCCTGTCCCCGGGGCCCCGGTAACCCCTATGACATGGGCCTTCCCAGTATAAGGGTAAAGGGCTTTAAGCGCTTCCCGGGCTAAAGTCCCGTTATTTTCGGCTATGCTTATGAGGCGGGCTATAGCTCTCTTATCCCCCAGGATAGCAGCCCGTACCAGCTCATCAAGCATTCTTGCGGCTTCTCCTTATCTCGGCTACTTTGTTCCGGATGTATTCCACAATGGTCTGGGTTGAGGTGCCGGGCCCAAAGACCTCAGCTATGCCCGCCTCCTTGAGCTTAGGCACATCTTCATCCGGTATTATCCCTCCAGCCACTACTAAGACATGGTCAAGGCCTTTTTCGCGAAGGAGTTGGACGGTTTTAGGCAGAAGGGCCATGTGGGCTCCGGAGAGGATTGAGAGGCCAACCACATCCACATCTTCCTGAAGAGCAGCCTCGGCTATCATTTCCGGCGTCTGACGCAAGCCGGTGTAAATAACCTCCATCCCTGCATCTCTCAAAGCCCTGGCCACTACTTTAGCTCCCCTATCGTGCCCATCAAGCCCTGGCTTGGCTATGAGGACCCGGATTTTCTCCTCCGCCATTTCTGCCCTCCTTTATATGATGATTGGCTCGCGGTACTCTCCAAACACTTCCCTTAGGGCCTTCATCATCTCTCCCAAGGTAGCGTAAGCTCGCACGCAATCAAGGATGTAAGGCATGAGGTTTTCCCTTTCATCCTGAGCAGCATTGCGGAGGCGTTCCAGGCACTGGCGGACCCTTTCATTGTCTCTCTCCCGGCGGACTCTGGCCAGTCTTTCCCGGTGGCGCCTTTCCCCTTCGGGGTCTATCTTGTGGATTGGGATGGTAATCGGCTCGTCGGAAACGTATTCGTTTACCCCCACAATTATGCGCTTCTTCTCATCAATTTCCTTCTGGTAGCGGTAAGCGGCATCGGCAATTTCCTTCTGAGGGAAGCCCTTCTCTATAGCTGCAATCATCCCGCCCATAGCATCAATCTTGCGGAAATACTCGTAGGCGGCCTCTTCCATCTTCCGGGTCAAGTATTCCACGTAGTAGCTTCCGCCAAGGGGGTCAATGGTGTTCACTACCCCGGTTTCATGGGCGATGATTTGCTGAGTGCGCAGGGCTATGCGCACGGCCAGTTCGGAGGGCAAAGCAAGTGCTTCGTCCATGGAGTTAGTGTGGAGGGACTGAGTACCACCAAGGACTGCGGCCAGTGCCTGAATAGCTACCCTAACGATGTTGTTCTCCGGCTGCTGGGCGGTTAACGTACACCCAGCGGTTTGGGTGTGGAAACGCAACCACCAGGAGCGCGGGTCTTTAGCCCCGAAACGGTTGCGCATCTCCCTCGCCCAAATTCTCCTGGCTGCCCTGAACTTAGCGATTTCCTCAAAGAAATCGTTATGAGCATTGAAGAAAAAGCTCAAGCGAGGTGCGAACTCATCCACATCCAGTCCTCTTTCAATCCCGGCCTTGACGTATTCAAAGCCATCGTAAAGGGTGAAGGCCAGCTCTTGAACTGCCGTGGCCCCGGCTTCCCGAATGTGGTAGCCGCTTATGGAGATGGTATTCCACTTAGGGACGTATTTGGCTCCGAACTCAAAAGTGTCCACTATCAGGCGCATGGAGGGCTTGGGAGGGAAAACGAACTCCTTCTGAGCAATGTATTCTTTGAGGATATCGTTCTGTATAGTGCCGCCAATTTTGGTCCATGGTATCCCTCGCTTCTCGGCCACAACAAGGTACATTGCCCACAGTATAGCGGCCGGAGCGTTTATGGTCATAGAAGTTGTGACTTTGTCCAAAGGTATGCCATCAAAAAGAATCTCCATATCGGCCAAGGAGGAAACCGCCACCCCGCACTTGCCGAACTCCCCTTCAGCCATGGGGTCATCGGTATCGTAGCCGTATAGGGTTGGGGTATCAAAAGCCACCGAAAGGCCTGTTTCGCCGTGCTTGAGGAGGTATTTGAAGCGCTCATTCGTCTCCTCTGCCGACCCATACCCTGAGAACATCCTCATGGTCCAGAGGCGTCCGCGGTACATAGTAGCGTGTATGCCTCTGGTGAAGGGGTATTCACCGGGGAAGCCGAGTTCCTCAAGGTAATCAAAATCGGGGATGTCGGCAGGGGTGTAGAGGCGAGCGATGGGCATATCGGAGAGGTTGCGGAAAAGTTCATCTCTTTCCGGGAGCCGGGCGAGCCACTGCTGAAGCGTTGTTTCTTCCCATTGCTCTTGCCTTTCTTTTATTTTTTCCAAAGCCTCTTTGTCAAACATTCCCCCCTCCCATGGGTGATTTCTTCATAAGGGATTTTACCACACCTCAAGTTAAAAGCCAAACCCTTTGCCGATTGAAATCAGCCCCTTTGAGGCCTTTGGCCTACGCCAAAACCGCAAAGTTTTTATCAAAGCAATCCCCTGGCCTGCCAGGAGATTGCCTCGCCCTCTTTGGAGGCTCGCAAGGGGGGTAAAGCCCCCTGGCAAAGGGTGTTTAAGCGAAGAATTGCTTTGCGAGCCAGTCTCCTATGAGCCAGTAGCGGAAATCAAGGCCCTGGCTGCATTGGACCCCACCTATGACTCCGTAGACTAAAGCGCCAAGAGGTATTAGGCTAAGGAGCACAGCCACCGGCACACAGAGGCAACCTACGAGGATTGCAGATAGAGCTGCAGTCAATACCCAGGCGATAACGGCTATAGCTCCTCCCCCAACCCAGGCAAGTAGCTGAAAGACAAAAGCTTGGAGGCTTTGGAAGCCAACGTAACGCGAGCGTTCCTTACCCTACCTCCTTTCAATCCTTGCCCCGAGGCTACGGAGCTTTTCGTCTATGTTTTCGTAGCCCCGGTCTATCTGCTCAATGTTTGATATTTCGCTTTGCCCTTGAGCGCACAGAGCCGCTATGACCAAAGCCATGCCGGCTCTTATATCCGGGCTTGAGACTTGCTCCCCATGAAGCTTGGAAGGCCCTACCACTACAGCTCGGTGCGGGTCGCAAAGTATTATCCTGGCCCCCATGGCAATGAGCTTGTCCACGAAGAAAAGCCTGCTTTCAAACATCTTCTCAAAGAAAAGCACCGTCCCTTTAGCCTGGGTGGCCGTAACTATGGCTATGCTCATCAAGTCCGCAGGAAAGGCCGGCCACGGCCCATCCTCCACCTTGGGGATTGCTCCGTCCATCTCGTCCCTCACCACCAACTCCTGACCGGCAGGAACTAAGATGTCTTCGCCCCTTATCTCAACCCTTGCCCCAAGCCGCTCAAAGACCATCAAGGCCATCCGCATGTTTTCGGGGACGGCTTTCTTTATGAGGATTTGCCCTCCTGTAGCGAGAGCAAGCCCGATGAAACTGCCCACCTCAATATGGTCGGAAGGGATTTCAAACACGGTCCCGTGGAGCCTATCCACCCCCTCCACTACCAGGACATTGGAGCCTATGCCCGAAATCCTCGCCCCCATCTGATTCAGGCAACGAGCCAGGTCCTGGACGTGCGGTTCAGAGGCGGCGTTACGGATTATGGTGGTGCCTTTGGCCAGAGCGGCGGCCATGAGCACATTTTCGGTACCGGTGACGCTGGCTTCGTCTAAGAGGATATCGGTTCCATGGAGGGAAGAAGCGCTGAGGTAATACCTGGCATCAACATCCACCTGAGCCCCCAGGGCTTTGAAGGCTATGAAGTGGGTATCAAGCCTCCTGCGCCCGATGACATCGCCTCCGGGCGGGCCCAGCTTAACTTGCCCGCAGCGGGCCAGCATCGGACCGGCCAGGAGGATAGAAGCCCTTATCTGGCGGCACAGGTCTTCCCTCAGGGCTGTTTTCTTCACATCGCGCGCCCTTAAAGTCACCTCCTTCTCTCCGGTGAAGCTTATCTCCACCCCCAAGTCCTCTAAGAGGGCCAGCATGGTCCCAACATCGCCTATCAGCGGGACATTCCTCAGGACCAGAGGCTCATCGGTGAGGAGGGAGGCAGCGAGAAGCGGTAGGGCGGCGTTCTTGTTCCCACTGGGGATAATTTCCCCCTCAAGAGGTATCCCACCTTCAATGATAAACTTAGCCATTGCCTTGCCCCTCCACGTAAACCTTATCGCCGCGGCGAAGGTTGAAAGTGCAGGCAGCATTGCCCTGGCGGATGGCTATCTCCAGCCGGCCTGTGCTTCCTATGTAGGCCACAGGCTCACCCTCGCCCACATCGGCAAACGTTTTCTTAAGGCCATGTATCTTGCAATCGGCAACCCTTATGACCACTCCTTCCTTAAGGTCTTGCGCTTTGAGGTTAGTTATCAAGTTACCGAAGCGGTCTATGTGAAGGATGTGGCCCACAATGGTTCCATCGGGGAGTTTGAAAGGGCAAGGCCAGTCCAAAAGGATTGGGTCCTCAATAGCTACCCCCATTTCTTCCAAAGGGACCCCCAAGGAAAGGTGTGCAGCCACTGGGGCAAAGATGTCACGCCCATGGAAAGTAGGGCTAACCTCCGGAAGCCAGTAGTGAGGGTTGGTGATGGAAAAGATTTCCCGGACCTCCTCGCTCTTAAGGATGGGGGTCAAAAGGCCGTTATCGGGGGCTAAGAAGGTGGCATGAGGAGTCTTTATGGCTATGATTCTTCGCCCTGAGCCCACCCCTGGGTCAACCACTGCTACGTGGATTGAGCCCTTAGGGAAATAAGGCCACGATGCCTCAAGGATGAAGGCTGCCGTAAGCACATCCTGCGGCGGAACTTCATGGGTTATGTCCACTATGGTGGCCTTGGGGTTTATGGATAGAATCACTCCCTTCATAGCTCCCACGAAATAATCCTCAAGGCCGAAGTCCGTGAGCAAGGTTATCACCACCGCCTAAGCCTCCGGCTTTGCAGCTGGGAAGTAGAGGGAAAAACTTGTCCCTTCTCCCAGCTTGCTCTCAACTTCTATCCAACCCCTGTTCTGCTTCACGATGCTATAAACCACGCTCAGCCCCAGGCCAGTCCCGCCCTTTGGCTCTTTAGTGGTGAAGAAAGGCTCAAAGATGCGCTCCTTCACTTCAGGGCTCATCCCAATCCCTGTGTCCTTCACGACGAGGCGAACGAATTCCCCAGGGTAAGCTTCAGGGTGAGCCAAAGCCTCCTCCGTAATCCGGACATTTTCCGTCTTTATCCAAAGCTTGCCCCCTTCGGGCATCGCATCCCTGGCGTTCATCACAAGGTTCATGAGTATTTGCTCAAGGTGGCTTCGGTTGGCCTTTATTGGGTAAAGGTCAGGGGAAAGCTCCAGGATAAGCTCCACCCCTTCCCCTAAGGTTCGGGAGATAAGGCTTCTCATGTCCATGATTACGGAGTTCAGGTTCAAGGTCTCAGGAGACAATGGTTCCCTACGGCCAAAGAGCAAAAGTTGCCTAACAAGGGCCGAGGCCTTCTCGCATGCTTTCCGGACTTCCTCAAGGAGGGCCAAGCTTTCCTGAGGCGATACCAAGCCCGAAAGGATTAGCTCAGTGCTCGCTAAGATTGGGGTTAGGAAATTGTTGAAGTCGTGGGCTATAGCCAGGGCCAAACTCCCGGCAGCCTCCATCCTCTGCGCTCTTATGTAGAAGGATTCCATACGCCGTAGCTCGGTTACATCCCTGACAATGCATAAGGCTCCGTCGGGTATGGGATAGAGCCGGAGCTCAAGGGTTTTCCCTCTGGCGGGAATGGAAAGGGTCTGGACTGTGTCTCTCTCAAGGGTGCGGGAAAAAGCTTCCCGAAAATCGGAGAAAGCGGGCTCTTCCAGTAGCTCCTGCATGCTTTTTCCGGAAATTTCTTCAGCCTTCCGGCCCAGAAAGCCGGCACCAGGCTCGTTAGCCTGCTGAAGCTTCAACTCACGGTCTACAACCCAGAGGCCATCGGTTATGGAATTAATTAGGAGGCGATGCCACCTTTCGCTCTCCTCCAAAGCCTTTCGGCTTGCTTCCAAGGAAGATAAAAGCTCATTAACCCTTACCCCTACCTCGGCCAGCTCATCCCTTCCTTCCACCGCAACCCTGGCCGAGATGTCCCCGGAGCGAGCAATTGCCTCCAGACTTTCGGAAAGTCTGGTTAACCTGGAGAGGAGATGCTGCCGGAGGAAGAGGAGAATGACCGCACCAAAAACAAGGCCGAGAAAAAGGTTCTGAAGGGAAAAAAGAAAAAAGGCAGCCTGACTTCGTGGGTACAGCTCCCTGGGCATGGTTACTTTGAGGACCAAGGCCGGCTGCCCGTAGAAGTCTTCAAGGAGGGCAAAGGCTTCAAGGGTTCCGGAATCTACAACACGCAAGGCGAATTTCTCCCCTTTTGCCAGCCTGGCAGGGACTTGAGGAGCGTGAGGGGGAAGGAAAGAGACTGGGAAACGGACCACTTCGGAAAGCTTTTCAGCATGGGCTTGGGTGAGGTAATAGCCCATTACAAAGGTGCCCATTATTGGGCCTTCTTCTTTGCTGGTGACGATAGGGTAAGAAGCTATCAGCATAGGGCCTTGGGGCAAACTGATTAGCCCGACTTTCCCATCCTTGGGGTCAGTGTGATGGAGGAGCGGGCTTCCGGGATGAAAATGTTCCTCCCAACCCTTCGGAAGGGGCACCTCCTTATGGGCTTCAAGGTCATAAGCCTTGCCGAAGACGAGCTCACCGGAGGTGTTTATGAAGAGCATCAGGTTTATCCCCAAGCCTTCAAAGGTTTCATCCACGAGGTTTGACTTTATGTAATCCTCCGTTGGCTCTTGGACGAAGTAGTAAGTATCATCCCATGCCGCCCAGTCTCGGGCTATTGCTACCAGGTTCTGCTCCTGGCTCTCAAGGAAAACCAGGGCTCTCTCTGTATTCCTTAAGGCAAATTGTTCCTCTAACCGGGCGAAGTTTTGGAGGAAGAAGGCTCTGGATGTAAGGCAAAAGGCTAAGAGCTGGAAAGCCAGAAGTGAAGCGATGATTAGCAGGGTTCTTCGGGTTATGTTCACTTTCTTCCTCTCCTTGGGCGAGCTGAGATGGCCTAATTATAAAGGGTTGGTTACAAAATTGCAACTCCTCCCGTGCCCGTTTACGGCCAGGTTAAAATTGGGGGGAGAGCCGGAGGCGTCTTTTCCTATCGGCCATTGGCCTTACTGCTGCTTGGGAATCAGCCTCCTTGGCAAGCGTCGCCGCAGGCCGACCGCAGGCCAAAATTTTCCCCACCCTCGTAGGCTTAGGGTTCGCCGGCGTGTTGGGTCCCCCTCGTGGCGAGGTTAACTTCTCCCCCAACCCCTCCCCGAAGCGGTGAGGGGAGAACCCCGCCCTTGCCAGAATTTTCCCCCTTCCCTCGCAGGGAAAGGGGTCAGGGGATTAGGTCAGAAGGGCACGCCCCCCGCCATGGGGGCTCTGCCCCCCTGGACCCCCCGTTTTCCCACCCCCGTAGGCTTAGGGGTCTGCCGGCGTGTTGGGTCCCCCTCGTGGCGGGTTAACCTCTCCCCCAACCCCCGCCTTTGCCAGAATTTTCCCCCTTCCCTCGCAGGGAAGGGGGTCAGGTTAGAAGGGCACGCCCCCCCGCCATGGGGGCTCTGCCCCCCTGGACCCCCGTTGCCCACCCCCGTGGGCTGAGGGTTCGCCGGCGTGTTGGGTCCCCCTCGTGGCGGGTTAACCTCTCCCCCAACCCCCGCCTTTGCCAGAATTTTCCCCTTCCCTCGCAAGGAAAGGAGCCAGGGGGTTAGGTCAAAAGCTTCGCCACCTGGCTCCCATACCTTTCGCACTCCTTAGGCTAATGCTATAATATCCACGGAGACTGAAGAAATGGCCAAGGTTGGCTGAGAAGTGAGGGATTTGGAGGGCCTAAGCGACTAATTTCATAGCAACACCTTGAAAGGAGTTCGCCTAAGGTGAAAAAGTTAATGCGTTTTCTCTTTCTCCTTTTGCTAATCACCAGCGCAGTCCCGCAGGCCTCAGGCCAAAGGGAAGGGCTGCGAATCCTCAAGGTTGACCCTTCAGGAATCTTGCTGGAGTGGGTAGCTCCGGAAGTGGCCTGGCAGCTCGCTCCAGACGGGAAATTGACCCTTAGGGCAGGCGATTGGCCAACCCTTGACCCCGCTTACTATCCTCCGCTCCCCTATGCCCATGCTCTGATAGTTTTACCCCCAGGGGTAACCCCCACCTTGCGCATCCTGCAGGCTGATGCGCTTTCGGCAAAGTTGCCTACAACCCTGGATAAAGCTGAGGCCTTGCCTGAATCCTACCTTGCCTTAAAAGAGCTGGGCAAATTGAGGGGTCTGCGCCTTGCCTCCTTAACCTTTTACCCCGCATTACCCGAAGGAAAGAACATCAAAATAGTCCGCCGGGTCCGAGCTGAAATCAGATGGCCTCCCGTTTCTTTGCCTACCTTCTCCCCAGACCCGATCCAAGCTTCAGTCCTCAAGAACGTGATAAACCCCCAACACGCTTACCCTGAGGGGCCAAGTTTTAAAGCAACCGCAGCTTCCTCACTAAGCCCGATAGCTTTGGTAGAGTTTTACAAACCCGGCCTCTACCGCATCAGCTACGAAGATTGGCAACAGTTAGGCCTCGGCGAGGTAGACCCACGCTACTTGCACTTCTACCAAGGCTCGCAGGAAATTGCCGTGGAATGGGAAGGTGATGGCGACTCCGCCTTTGAGCCCGGCAAGGCTTTCTTCCTCTATGCCGAACCTCGCCCAAGCCGCTGGAGCAATACGGATTCCATCCGAATCACCGTAGAACCATCTCCCGGACTACGGATGAGCTCTCGCGATGCTAACCCCGCAGGCTCCCCAGCAAGCCCATGGGATAAAGATGTATGGGAAGAAAACCACATTTACACCCCTGATTGCTTCTGTGGCCGGCTGCCGGCCGGAAGGGATGGAGACCGCTGGGCATGGGTAGCATTGCAAAACCCAGGCTCGCCAACAACTTTTTCCTACACCTTCAAGTGCCCCGCCGACTCCTCCCAGCCGGCCCGCCTCACCCTTTGGCTAATCGGTTATACCTCCGTTCCCTCGCAAGACCCGGACCATAAGGTAGAAGTCCGCCTCAATGGCCTGAATCTGGGCACAATCCAATGGGATGGCAAAACGGCTATCACTGCCACATTTGACATACCCGCAGGGGCTTTAACCGCGCTCTCAACTTTAACCCTCACCCTTCCCGGCATCCCAGGCGTTGGAGCTGAAGGAGCCTGGCTTGATGCCTTCGCCTTGGATTATGTCCCGGACCCACAACTTTCGGCCCACCAAATCGCTTTTTCCACCGGCCTTTCAGGCGGACCCTCAGAGCCAAGCCGGTTTACCGTCCGCCTGGCCGGGAGTCCTCCCTTTAGGGCTTATGACGTGACTAATCCTCAAGCTCCTGTCAAGCTTAACTCTTTTGGAATCCAAGGCAATGCCGTAACCATTGGCGACCCAGGCGGGAGCCTCCGCCGCTACTTTGTAACCGATAGCGAGGGCGTAATGAGCCCGATGCGAATCCGTAAACCAGAACCGCTCCCTGAGCCTGGGGCCGATTACCTCATCATCTCTCATCCCGATTTCTTGCCTGCCCTCTCGCCCCTCTTCAGCCTCAGAGAAAGCCAAGGCTTAAGGGTCAAAACAGTCAGCCTCCAGAGCATCTACGACCACTACAATGACGGCTTACCTGACCCAGAAGCCATAAGAGCTTTCCTGACCGATGCTTACGGATGGAACCCTCGCCCGCTTTACGTCCTACTTGTAGGCGATGGCACCGTTGACCCCAAAAGGTATAGGACCGACTCCCAGCTTTCCTACCTCCCACCCTACTTAGCTGAAGCTGGCCCCAAAGGTGAAGAGGTCCCCGCTGACAACCGCTACGCCTGTGTGGATGGTAATGACAATCTTCCGGACATGCTCATCGGCAGGCTTCCGGCGAGGAGCGCAAGCGAAGCCGAAGCCATGGTAGACAAAATCTTGGCTTATGAAACCTCTCCGCTCCCCGGCGGATGGAACTCCCGCCTCCTCTTCGTGGCCGATAACCCAGATGATGCTGGAGACTTCCACGCCTGGACCGAAAAAGCCTATAGCTTGGTGAAAGAGCCATTCGTCGGGATACGCTTGTATTGCTCAGGGAGCGACCCCTCTAATCCCAGCATTTGCCAGGATGTGGCGGAGACGAGGGAAAAGCTGCTGAGGGAGTGGAACCAAGGGGCTTTGTTTATAAGCTGGATGGGGCACAGTTCGTGGCATCAATGGGAACACGGCAACCTCTTCCACGTGAACGATATCCCCTCGCTCACCAACAGCCGAAGGCTTCCGGTGGTCCTGGAAATGACCTGCTTCACGGGGTTTTTCGCCCGGCCAGAGACCTCAGTCCTGGACGAGGAGCTTGTAAGGGTTCCCGCCACGGGGGCAGTAGCAGTGTTTGGGCCTTCAACCCATGCCCTTTCTCCCGCTCATGCCGAGCTCCTTTGGTGCTTTATGATGGATTTCTTTGGGAATGGGCAAACGAATTTAGGGCAACTTTCCCTAAACGCCAGGCTCAACGTCAACCTCACCGCTTACCCCTGGGTTATGGATGTTTATCACCTCTTCGGGGACCCAGCCCTCTCATTGCAGACGGAGATAAGGCCATGGCCTTTTAGCCTTTTCCTCCCGATTGTGCTAAAATCGCGCTAAGCAATGGCTTTGAGGAGGCCTCATGCAAATCATAGGCGAGAAAATCAACGGCTCGCGCCCCGAAATCGCCAAGGCTATCCAGGAAAGAAATGCCAATTTAATCCGAGAGCTGGCCCGCAAGCAAGCCGAGGCCGGAGCTAACTGGATTGATGTCAATGCCGGCACTCCCCCCTCCCGCGAGCCAGATGACCTTGTCTGGCTGGTAGAGGTTGCTCAAAGTGCAGTGGATGTGCCCCTCTCTTTAGACAGCACTAATCCTGAAGCTTTGCGGGCAGCTCTAACCGTAGTGCGCAAGACCCCGCTTATAAACTCCATCTCAGGTGAACCCGCCCGGCTTGAAGGAATCCTCCCCCTGGTGGTAGAGCACGGCTGCCCAGTTGTGGTCTTGGCCATGGATGAAAGAGGAATCCCTGGCACCGTAGAACAGCGCCTTGAAGCCATCCGTAAAGTCTTATCCCGCACAAGGGAAGCCGGAATCCCCGACTCCAGCCTTTACATTGACCCCTTAGTCCTTCCGGTGGCCACAAATCCGGAAAGCGCGCTTGTGGTTCTGGAAAGCATAAAAGCCATCCGGAGCGAATTTCCCGAGGCGCACATAACTTTAGGCCTAAGCAACATCTCCTTTGGCCTACCCCTTCGCACCCACATAAACAGCGCTTTCCTTGCCCTGGCCATGGCCGCCGGCGCCGACAGTGCCATCCTTGACCCATTGGACCCAAGGGTTAGGGCCACCATCATGGCTACGAAAGTCCTCCTGGGCCAAGATCGCCACTGCCTAAATTACATACGCGCCGTTAGACAGGGGCTTTTAACTCGCGCTTAGCAATTTTTAACCGCAAAGAGCGCAAAGGACGCAAAGTTTTTATTTTCTCTGCACCTTTTGCGTCCTTCGTGGTTACCCAAGGAAGCCTCGCCCCTTGGATTACAAGCGTTTGACAGCCTCAAGACTAACTGCTAAAATTAACATTGAACGCTACAGTGAGGAGAAATTATGGGCATAACCATTGCAGTAGCTGGCAAAGGGGGAACGGGCAAGACCACGTTTGCTGCCCTTATCGTAAAATGCCTCAAAGAGAACACCTCCGGTTCAATCCTGGCAGTGGATGGCGACCCAAGCTCCAACCTCCACTTGGCTCTTGGGATGCCTTTGGAGGAAACTATAGGCCACATCCGCGAAGACACCCTCGCTCAAATCCAGAGCGGAACCCTCCAGGCCGGCATATCTAAAGCCGATTACTTGGAATTGCGAATCAATAAAGCCCTGGTGGAAGGCGATAGGGTAGACCTCATTGCCATGGGGCGTCCTGAAGGGCCGGGTTGCTACTGCGCTGCCAATGCCATCCTGCGCAACGTGATTGACCGCCTCAAGCGCGATTACGATTACGTGGTCATAGATAACGAGGCAGGGATGGAACACATTAGCCGCCAAACCACCCAAAACGTTGATGTCCTCTTCGTCCTATCTGACCCCACCCTGAGAGGAGTCATGGCCGCTAAGGGCATCGTGGAGCTGGCTAAGGAATTGGGGAATAAAATCCGCAAAGCTTACCTTGTGGTTAACAGGGTCAACGGCGAAATGCCCGAACCGTTGAGGGAAAAAATTAGGGAAGTGGGGTTAGAACTTATTGGAACTCTCCCGGCAGAGCCCAAAATAGCCGAGTTTGACCTGGTAGGAAGGCCAATAGTGGAACTGGATGAAACTTCTCCTCTGTATGCGGCTGTGAAAGAAATCCTGCACAAAGCAGGCGTTATCCGCTGAAAGGGGGTTGGAAGGATGAGCGAAAAGAAGCTGGTTATAGGCCCAACCTATGAAGAGATGCTCCACCCTTGGAAGATAAAGGCGGAAATCCGCTGGAAAGCTTTGGAGGCGCACACCAAAGACCCCTTAGATCCGATAAACCTCTTCAACATAACCTGGCGCGATGGCCTCAACCGCATTTACTACGAAGTCCTTCCCAAAGAACTCACCGGGGTTGAAGCCCCGATTGTAGTCCTTTACTCCAAGGACTTCCCTACTGGCAGCCACAAAGTAGGGGCCGCTTACTCCATCCTCATAGAAAAAGAGGTAACGGGGGAAGTGGACCCATCCATCCACACTCTGGTCTGGCCCAGCACCGGAAACTACGGGATTGGCGGAGCATGGGTTGGCTGCCGGATGAAGTTTGACAGCGTCGTAATCCTCCCCGAAGGGATGAGCAAGGAGCGCTTTGAGCTCATCCGCTCCTACGGAGCCCGCTACATCACAACCCCCGGCTCTGAAAGCAATGTCAAGGAAATTTACGATAAATGCAAAGAACTCAAAGCCCAAGACCCGGAACGCATCCGAATCCTCAACCAATTTGAAGAATTTGGCAATTACCGATTCCACTATTACGTCACCGGAAACACGATAGTTGATTTGGCCAAAGAACTGGCAATGTACAGGATTGGCAAAGGCCGGATTGCAGCCTTCGTCTCAGCAATGGGTTCGGCTGGGACTATTGCGGCTGGGGATAGGCTTAAGCAAGTCTGGCGCGACTGCAAAGTGGTAGGCCTTGAACCAATCCAGTGCCCAACCTTATCCTTAAATGGCTACGGCTCCCACGACATCCAAGGCATAGGCGACAAGCACGCTACTTGGATACACAACGTCTGGAACATGGACGCCCTGATGTGCATTGATGACCTGGAATGCAAAATGGGCCTGCAGCTACTAACCGAGGAAACCGGCTGGAAAGTAATGATAGAAAGGTACGGCATCCCGGAGGAAAAGGTCATGAAGATGTCCCAGATTTTCGGAATCTCCGGGGTGTGCAACGTCCTGGGTGCGATAAAGACAGCCAAATTCTACGGCTTTGGCCGGGACGATGTAATCGTCACTATCCTTACCGATAACATTGACCGCTACCGTTCAGTCATGAAGGAGCTCACGGAAAAATACGGGCCTATGGATGAGGTAGAGGCGGCTGTCCGCCTTGTCAGCATCTTCCACAAGCAGAAATTGGACTGGATTTTTGAAGGAACTAAGGAAATGAAGAACCGCTGGCACAACCTCAAATACTTCACCTGGGTAGAACAGCAGGGCAAAACTGTTGAGGAACTCAATGCCCAGCGGGACCCTGAGTATTGGCTTGCTCAGCAGGCCCGCGTGGCCGAAATTGATAAACTCATAAAAGAAATCCGAGGATGGAGGTGAACTATGGCCGAGCTTACCGAGAAAGAACAAATCGTCCTGGATGCAATGCGCCAAGCCGGTAAACCGGTCCGCCCCGGCGATATTGCGGCCATGACCGGCCTAAAAAGCGATGAGGTTTCCAAAATCATAAAGTCACTCCAGAAGAAAGGCTTGGTCGTTTCCCCCAAGCGGTGCGTGTATGAGCCTTCCCAATAAAACCACAAGGAGGTGGTAAAATGCTCTTCCGAATTGGAGAAAACATACAGGTCCTTTCCCCAAGGGTGCGCGAGGCCATTGATAACCGCCAACCCGATTACCTAATGGAACTGGCTAAAGCCCAGGTCAAGGGCGGAGCCCACATGCTGGACTTGAACATAGGGCGACGCAAAAAGGATGGGCACGAGGTCATGCCCTGGCTTGTGGAAATAATTGATGAGGCCGTACCCGGAACCCCAGTCTCCCTGGACACCACTAACCCCCAAGCTATTGAGGCCGGCCTGAAGAAGTGCCAAGAGCTTGGCCTTAAGGCAATGATAAACTCCGTTTCCGCCGAAGAAGAGCGTTTGACCTCAATCGGGCCCTTGGCTGCTAAATACAACGTGCCTGTAATCGCCCTAACCATGACCCAGGCTGGAATACCCGTTAGCGCCGAGGAAAGGGCCAACATCGCCATGGAAATCCTAATCCCTCGCCTTACGGAGATGGGAGTTCCCATAGAGAACATCTACCTTGACCCCCTCGTCCTCACCGTAAACGGTTGCCAAGAGTATGTCCCCAATGCCGTGGAGGCCGTCCGTTACTTCAAGGCTTTGAGCGACCCACCTCCGAAGACCGTGGTCGGCCTATCCAACGTCTCCAACCGCGTTCCCAAGGAAAACCGTAGCCTCATCAACAGGGTTTACCTTGTTATGCTTATGGCCGCCGGGCTTGATGCCGCCATCCTGGACCCGTTAGATGAAAAGCAGAATGAGGTCATCCGGATAATTGAGCAACGCGATGAAAGCACCCCGGTCGGCAAACTCCTCCTGGCTCTCTACGATGCTACGGCTGCCGGAGAAGACCTGGACCCCTCAATTGTGGACATGAAAGACCCAGAACAAGTTGCGATATGGAAGACAGTGCAAATCCTCAAGAACAGGGTCATTTACGCTGATGCATATCTGCAGATGTAGGAGGAAGAGATGGCCGTTTTCCTTCACGCCGATAGCACCAAATGCTCCGGGTGCAAAGCTTGCTTAGTAGCCTGCAGCTTGGCCAAATTCGGGGTGAACAACCCCAAGAAAGCCCGCTTGGCCATAATACCCAAGTTCCCCGCCCCTGGGGTCTTTGAAGTCAAAACCTGCACCAACTGCGGAACTTGCGCCGAGGTCTGCCCGGTAGGTGCAGTGAAAGTGAACGAAAAAGGCGCATACTACATTGACCCCAATGAATGCATAGCCTGCATGGCCTGCGTGAAAGAATGCCCGGAGCAAGTAATCTTCACCCACCCCGATTACCCGGTGCCCTTTGAATGCGACTTGTGCGGAGCTTGCGTTGAAGTCTGCGGGCCGGGAGTCCTTTGGATTGAGTAAAAGCGCAAATTGCAAGGGCCGCCAATTTGATGGCGGCCCTGTTTAGGTTCAAGTTAGCTACCCCGAGAGCAGACAAAATGGATAAGGAGGCCAAAATGAACGGCTATGGCGGCAAAATCCTCAGAGTCAACTTAACCACTGGACAAATCACCAAGGAGCCGACCCCCGCCCACGTAGCTGAAAAGTTCCTGGGCGGAAGAGGCTTTGGAATCTACTTCCTCTACACCGAAGTGCCCAAAGGGGCTAATCCCCTCGGGCCTGAAAACAAACTCATAATCTCATCCGGCCCCCTCTCCGGAACACTAACTCCGGGCGCCGGCAAGATGGACTTCACCACTAAATCCCCCCTCACCGGAGGATACGCTTCGGCCAGCGTTGGCGGGCACCTCACCGCCGAGCTAAAGTACGCCGGCTACGATTCCATCATTGTTGAGGGCATATCCCCCAAGCCTGTTTACCTCTACATAAACGATGATGAGGTGGAACTCAGGGATGCTTCGGACTTGTGGGGCAAGGGAGCAATAACCGTTGAAACCGAACTCAAAAAGCGCCTCGGCGAAGAATTCCAGATTGCCACCATCGGCCCGGCCGGTGAGAACTTGGTTAAGTATGCCTGCATAAGCCACGATTTCGGAAGGCAAGCCGGGCGTGGGGGGGTCGGAACCGTAATGGGGGCCAAGAAACTCAAGGCCATAGCAGTCCATGGCACCAAAGACATCCCCATAGCCGATCCTCAAGCCCTCCTGCGCTTGGGAACTGAGGCCTACAAAGCCTGCAAAGCCTCCGGAGGCTTTGAAGCCTGGGTCCGATACGGCACCTCAGGGGTGACAGTTTGGTCCAACGAAGTCGGAGCCTTCCCCGTCCGTAACTTCCAGGCCGGAGCTTTGGAAGACTACAGCGGCTTGAGCGGCGAGACCATGCGCCAGCGCATCGTCATAACCGATAAGGGCTGCTTTGGCTGCCCATCCCCTTGCGGCAAATACTCCTTCAGCAAGAAATACAACATCTACGTGGAAGGCCCCGAATACGAGACCACTGCCCTCATCGGCGGGGACTGCGTTCTGACCGACATTGAAGACGTGGCCTACGCCAACTGGCTCTGCGATGAGCTCGGCATTGACACCATCTCGGTTGGGAACGTGATGGCTTTCGCTATAGAATGCTTTGAAAAGGGGATAATAACCAAGGAGGATACTGGCGGGCTTGAACTGCGCTGGGGTGAGCCCAAAGTTGTGTTCACACTGATAGAGAAAATAGCTCGGCGAGAAGGAATTGGCGACCTATTGGCCGAAGGGGTAAAGTATGCTTCCCAGAAGCTTGGCAAGGGCTCCGAGGAATTTGCCATCCACGTAAAGGGCATGGAAGTGAGCGGGTATGAAAGCCACAACGCACCCGCTATGCTCCTTAGCTACATGACTTGCGACGTTGGAGCCCACCACAACCGCTCCTGGGCCATAACCTACGACCTGCAAGTCGGCCGCGACCTGGTTACTCTGGACAAGGCCGAGAGGGTGATTTACCTTCAGCACGTCCGGCCGCTCTTTGACTGCCTTGGGGCCTGCCGGCTCCAGTGGGTAGAACTGAGCATTGACCTTGGCCTGTACCCGCCCATCCTCAAAGCCATAACCGGCATTGACCGCTCCTGGGAAGACTTGCTGAAGATTTCGGAGCGGGTGTGGAACCTGACCCGGATGTACTGGGTGCGAGAGGTAGAGGGCTTCGGAAGGGAGTGGGACTATCCGCCTCCTCGCTTCTACAAGGAGCCCGTCACTTACGGACCCACCAAGGGCAAGCTCATGAGCTGGGGTGACATCCAGAAGCTTCTGGACATGTACTACGAGAAGCGAGGCTGGGACAAGAACGGCATCCCCACTCCTGAGAAGCTTGCGGAGCTTGGGCTTGCGGATATAGTCAAATAACTGGCTTAGCACCTTAACCCCCGCCCCTTTTTCCGACCTAACCCCCTGTCCTGGCGGGGCGGGGGTTTTCCTTTCCCCGCTCCGGGGAATGGCTGGGGAGAGCTTGAAGTGGCTAAAGTAAAGGCGGTAGGGATTCTCAGCCGCTACGCAGGCGATGAAATGGAAGTAGAAGGCGGTAAAAGCGTGGAAGAGCTCCTTGCAAGTTTGGGGATACCTTCGCCGCTGGTGGGAATAGTTTTGGTTAACGGAAGGCAAGTGGAGAAAAGTTACGTAATTGGGGAGAAGGATGAGGTTAAGCTTATCCCTCTCTTAGGCGGTGGTTAAACTTCTTCAGCCCTGTTTATTATCCGCACAATCTTTCCATCTTGCAGCTGGATGATTCGGTCGGCCTCGCGGGCGACGGCTGGATTGTGAGTCGCTACGATGACCGTAATGCCCCGCTCCCGGTTCAGTTGCCGTAGCAGAGAAATAATTTCCATCCCTACTTTGCTATCCAAATTCCCTGTTGGCTCATCAGCAAGGAGGACCTTCGGGGTATTGATAAGAGCCCGGGCGATGGCAACCCGCTGCTGTTCCCCACCGGAGAGTTGCCCTGGCAAGTGGTGCAGCCTATCCCCTAAGCCCATTATCTCCAACAATTCCCGTGCTCGCTCCTCCAGTCGGAACCTCAACCCACGCCGGTATGGGAGCAGAGGGAGCATCACGTTCTCCAATGCAGTTAGCGTCGGCACCAGGTGGAACATTTGGAAGACAAAGCCAATCCGCTCCCGCCGGAAGTCAGCCAAGGCATTGCCCCGTAGCGTCCCTACGTCCACCCCATCCACCACTATCCGCCCGGATGTTGGACGGTCCAGCGTACCAATGAGGTTAAGCAGGGTGGACTTGCCACTGCCGGAAGGACCGGTCACAGCCACGAACTCCCCAGCTGCAATCTCCAAAGTAATCCCATCCAGTGCCCGCACCGGGGCACCTACGGTGTAGATTTTAGTCACATTCTCGGTCACAATCATCCCTACTCCCCCCTCATTGCCTCCGCTGGTGTCACCCTCGCCGCTACCCACGCTGGATAAACCGCTGAGACTAACCCAACTATTCCCGTCACACCCAATCCAAACAACGCCGCCCACAAAAGCCCAACCCTTACACCTTGATACAGAACCAGATAGGCCCCTATCCCTAAAACCACCCCCACCAGCCCGCCCACAAAACCAAGCACCAAACCCTCCATAAGAAACAACTTAGCAACCTCACCCGTCCTCCAACCCAGCGCCTTCAACACCCCTATCTCCCCCCTCCTTTCCACCACCCCAGCCAGAAGCGCATTCCCCATCCCAGCCGCTGCAAGCCCAAACCCAACCCCCACAAGCATCCAGTGATACCCTTCTACCTTCACCAAAATATACTCCCCAAGGAGCGTCCCGGAAAGATACCCCGCCCGGTCCACAACCACCCCAACTAAAACCACTAAAAGCCCCGCACAAAGGGCGGCCGTCATCCCTGCCAAAAGGCTCCTACTCCACCGACGAGCCACCCCCAATAGCACATAACGGATGAAAAGAAGAGCACCCCAGGAGCGCCCCCTCAGCCGCCTCACTGGCCGATGCCGAAGGCCAGACATCTGAAGGAGGGGGATAGGCGGTACCCTCGCTGCCTCTAAGGCGGGATAGAGGCTTCCCAGAAGCGAGAGGGCCGTCACCATAAAAGGTACACCTATTAGCCAGAGAGGGGAAGGAAGGGGTTGGTGAGCCAACCTTAGTGCACCCGCTGCCAATGCTGTCCCCCCAACCCCCGCTCCGACCCCAAGAAGGAAGGTCCGCTTGAGCACCCAGCCCATTAAAGTGGAAGAGCGCCAGCCAAGGGCCTTCTGGAGGGCCAAGACAGGCTGATGGGCCAACAGGTCAGCCCAAGCCATATCGGCGGCAAAAAGCCCTCCGGTGAGGAGGAGGGCAGCAATGAGCAAGAGATGGCCAGACTGGATACGGCGGTGGTAAGATAGGGTGACATTTTTCTGAACCCACTGCTCCTCCACATAGCCAATGCCTGGGACATGGACGAGGATGCGGCGTGGGGAGGAGCCAACCATGATATCCACATCCAAGCCGGTTCTGCGGTGGATTTCAGAGGCTATAGCTTCAATCTTGCGCTGGGCAGCGGGTGTTAGTTTATCAATCCCTCCAACGCGCACACGGATAGCGCTAATGCAGTTGTCGCCACGAAGGGCGCGAGCCGCTTCCAGAGTGGTAAGAATAAGAGGAGGGCTTTGAATATAACCGCAAGGGCTCCTTGTGGGATGAAGGGTACGGGGTGGTTCTACAGGATGCCCATCTTCATCATAACGCAATGTAACTATTGGCGGAAAATAAGTTTCCAGGGGCACACGGTTAACATCTTCTACCTTCAAATCATTAATACCAAAAACACCTTTTAGTGCTATCCGGAACGCATTATTCACTCCAACAGGGCCACTGCACTCCCGATACGTGGGTTCCCCAAAGAAAACGTCCTGAGAATTTGGCCTGATAACCTCTAAGAGCAACCCAGCATAGGGAAATGGAGCAGATGCCTCTTTATAAATAACTGGGGCAGGCAATGCTTCTACAAGAGGAGCCCAAGCAGATTGGCCTTTCTGTAACTCCTCCACAAGAGCCCGAAATAAGGTATTGCTATCTATTTTCTGGACCTTTATTGGCTCTCTTGGTAACGTGTCCAGATATTCTTTCCCCCCTCGCTTCATAATCGCCTCTATATTAGGGGTTTCCGAAGGTAAGACCAAGCGACTTAGGCTGGATTGCAGGGTTATGCTTATATAAGGAGTTGCGTTAATTAGCGCTGGGATTTCAACAGTAGAGGAGATGACTTTATCTCCAAAAGATAGCCCAGGTAGATGTATAATTGGCTCATTCTTAAGATATGCACCGTTTTTCAACGTTTGTTCTAATCCAATCAATAGTGCTTCCTGAACTGGATCAATTCCAGCCATCAAGAAAGAGACATCTACTCCTCCCTTAACTCCCAAGTGAGCAAAAGGGGGGTTTATAATAATTCCTCCAGCATGGCCACTGGAGACCATTCCCGATGGGCCAATATAGAAATAAACGGTCTTTGTGGTGGTATAAACGGAAAATCCATTGTCCACTACTACAGTATCCTCCAATGCATAGACTCCAGGCTCTGACAAAGAGCCTAAGTTTTCAGTCTGAACGAATTGGACAATATAACCTATCATAGCAATTGGAGCGGCCACTTCCACACCAGGTATAGTTTTTATCACCTCATACTGGTCTATAGTAATTCCCCCAGCGATTCCGGAGAGAAAGTTAGCTTCTACAAGGCCATATTTTTCCTCAATGGGTGAACGCGTTCCTGATGGGCGGACAAGGATGTCATATGTAGTCCGCCAGTAGTGGCCCAGTATCTGGTCTACTGTCAATTCTGTAGCCTGTGAAAGGCCAGCAGTAATCACTATCCCACTAGCCACAATCCATAAGCCTATTCCCAATAGTGAGAATTTTCTCCACATTGTTTATGCAGCCATCAATTAATTATTGAACGAAACGATTTTTAACATCAATGTTTGCTAAAACTTCACTTGCCCCCAAATCAGCCGTCAGGCGAGTCATGCCGTAGGACATTCCGGCGAAAGCGCCGATGATAGCATATGAAATGTCCAGGTACAACTCAAAAGGGCTTTCTTCAGCCATGTTGCAATCTCTCAAACATAAGGAGGGTGAGTTCGTAATCGGAGAGTTGGGGGTAGAGGCGGTGCAGCCGGGCCCGTACGTTGTCCAGCCAAAGTATCTGCATCTCTAAGAGTGCCTGGATTCGGCGCCCTGGCGACAAGCGCATCAGCAGGCGAATTTGCTGCTCATCGGCAGGCTCCAGATGTCTCCCGGTTCCCTCTGAGGCCATAAAACACCCCCGCTTCCCTTCCTAAGACGCCCAAGCCAACGCGCCGTTAACGTGTTTGGGGGCTATCCAGCAATTCTATTGTAGTCAGCTCATCGCCCTTGTCAAAATTAACCGGAGTTCGTGCTTTTTGTGGGCTTGCTTTCCTCGCCTTCAAGTTTTATAATGAGAAAGGGGGGAGGAGATGGCTAAAAAGGCGAAGGGGCAAGCCAAAACTTTGAAGCTTTCTTTAATATTCCGGCCCGATGTTCTGGGCACAATTTTTGTCTTGCTCAGCCTTTTCACCCTGTTCAGCCTCCCTCCTTCCCAAAAAGGCACCCTCACAAGCCAGTGGCTAAGGATATTGAGCCTCGCCTTCGGCTGGGGTGTTTTCTTATCCCCAGTAATCATAGGAGCTACCGGGGTCCTGTTACTGCTCTACAAGGCAGCAAAGGTTTCAAAGAAGGAGTTGCTCCGCCTCTTAGCCGGCTGGGCCTTCTTCTTCCTCCTGCTGGCAGTCATCCATTCCCTCTTCGCCTCACCCGACCCCAAAGGTTACGCTGCCAAAGGCAAAGCAGGCGGGTATGTAGGCTTGCTCATCGTTGAAGCGCTAAACACTGCTTTGGGTCCTGTCGGGGCTATCTTGTTCATCCTCCTTTTGCTTGCTGCTTCCTTCTTCGTCGCTCTTGGCCTACCTTTGTCCAAAGTCGTGGAATCGTTAAAGGTGTTCCTCGCCGAAGTTCGTGATACGATTAGGTTCTGGAGGCTGAGGAAGCCAGCTCCTGCCGTCCAGCCCCAGAGGCCGGAAGAGGCCACTTACCTTACCCCAAGGATTATAGGGGAAAAGCAACGCTGGCAACTCCCCCCAATCCATGAAATCCTGGAAGATTACACGGAAAAGGAGATAGAAGAAGCCGAAATACGCCGCAAAGTCCGAATCATTGAAGAAACCCTGGCAGGGTTCGGGATACCGGCTAAGGTGGTTGAAGTTAACCGCGGACCGACTGTAACTCAGTTTGGGGTTGAGCCCGGCTTTGTGGAGAAGAAGGGCCCCGACGGCCGACCGATAAGGGTCAAAGTTAAGGTTTCCAGGATAAAGGCCTTGGCCAACGATTTGGCCCTTGCCCTCTCCGCCGCCCCAATCCGAATTGAGGCCCCCGTCCCCGGCCGTTCCTACGTGGGCATTGAGGTCCCCAATACCGAATTCTCCCTCGTTTCCCTCAAGGGGGTCATGGAATCGGAGGAATTTCGCCACAATGAATCCCGGCTCAAAATCGCCCTTGGGAGGGATGTCTCCGGCCAGCCCGTGGTAGCCGATTTGGCTTCAATGCCCCACTTGCTTATTGCCGGGGCCACCGGCTCCGGTAAAAGCATGTGCATAAACTCCATGGTCACTTGCTTGACTTGCATCAATACCCCTGAAACCCTCCGCCTTATCCTGGTGGACCCCAAACGTGTGGAGTTGGTTCACTTCAACGGCCTCCCCCACTTGGCCCTGCCGGTGATAGTAGACGTAGAAAAGGTCCTGGAAGCATTCCGCTGGACCCTGAACGAGATGGCCAGGCGTTACAGGCTCTTCTCTCAAGAGGGGGCGCGCAATATAGAGGAATACAACCAGAACGCAGCCTCACGAGGCCAGGAAATCCTACCCTACCTTGTGGTAATCGTGGATGAGTTGGCCGATATCATGCTCATGGCCCAGGAAGAAGTGGAAGGGATGATAACGAGGTTGGCTCAGCTGGCAAGGGCCACCGGAATTCACTTGGTCATCGCTACTCAAAGGCCAAGCGTTGATGTAATCACCGGCTTAATAAAGGCCAACTTCCCGGCCCGGATAAGCTTTGCCGTCACCAGCCAAGTGGATTCAAGGGTGGTTTTGGATACAGCCGGGGCCGAGGACCTCTTGGGTAAGGGTGATATGCTCTTCATGCCCCCAGACTCCACCCGGCTAATCCGAATCCAAGGGTGCTACGTTTCCCCGAAGGAGATAAAGCGCTTGGTAGAGTTCTGGAAGGCCCAAGGTCCCAGTGAACCCCTCTTCCCGAGGGTATTGCAGGAGCCTTTACCAATCACTGCACCAACCAGCTATAGGCCACAGGCCGAGGAGGATGACCTTTTGGATGAGGCTGTAAAGCTCCTCCAGGAGCATGGCAAAATATCCATCTCTTTCCTCCAAAGGAAGCTGAGGATAGGCTACAACAGGGCCGCACGGCTCATGGAGCTTATGGAGGAGAAAGGCTTACTGAGCCAAAGGAAGGAGGAAAGTTGACTTCTTCCCCACCGCAGGATAAAATGAAACAAGCCAATTGCAGGAGGTAAGCCCATGGTTCCACCGAAAGCCAATGTGGTCATAATAGGAGCAGGAGTAAATGGCCTCAGCACCGCATACCACCTCGCCCTCAAAGGCGTCAAGGACATCGTAGTCGTGGAAAAAGAGAAGTTCATTGCCGCAGGTTCCACAGGCCTTTCGGCTGGAGGCATCCGCCAGCAGTTTTCCACCGAAGTCAACATAAGGATGGCCATGTACAGTGTGAAAAAGTTTGAAAGGTTCAAAGAAGAAATGGACGAGGACATAAGCTTCCACCAAGTTGGCTACCTCTTCCTGCTCACAGACCCCGAAGATGTGGAGCTTTTCCGGCAGAGCTACAACCTTCAACGCAGCCTCGGCTTAGAGGTGGAATGGCTTGGGCCTGATGAAGTCCGCAAACGCTGGCCCTACATAAACACCGAAGATGTCCTGGCCGCCACCTATTGCCCCACTGACGGCTATGCTGACCCCTACTCTGTGGCCAACGGTTATGCTAAACAAGCCCGCCGCCTCGGCGTCAAAATTGAGCTTGAGACCGAGGTCACCGGAATAAAGGTTGAAGGCGGTAAAGTCAAGGGGGTTGAAACCACTAAAGGCCCGATTGAGGCCCCGATTGTGGTGAACACTGCCGGCCCTTACGCCCGCCTAATCGGCAAGATGATAGGGGTTGATATACCGGTTGACCCCTACCGGCGCCAAGTCTTCATCACCGATGCCTTCCCCGATATACCGCCTGATTGGCCAATGACCATTGACTTCAAGTATCACTGGTACATGCGTAAAGAGGGGCCGGGTTTGCTCATGGGGATGAGCGATATGACCGAGCCCCCAAGCTTCAACATGAACGTAGACTGGAGCTTTATGGAAAAGGTGGTTGAGCACGGAGTAAAACGCATCCCAATCCTGGAGAAAGCCCGGATTATGCGGGGTTGGGCAGGCCTTTACGAGGTCACCCCCGATAGCCAGCCAATCATAGACAAAATCCCGGGGATTGAAGGCTTCTACTGCGCCGTCGGTTTCAGCGGGCACGGTTTCATGCTCTCCCCGGCCACAGGCCTCGTGATGTCCGAACTAATCACCGAAGGCAAGGCCGTAACCTTTGATATCGCGGAATTCCGCTACAACCGGTTCACCGAAGAAATTAAAGGGGAAAAGCACGTGATTTAAGTAGTAACTCCCTTTGGTATGGATGAATGGCTATGCTCACTTTGCAATGCCAACTGCGCTTTGGGTGCCAAAAGGACCAAGAAGCAGTTAGCGAGCTCATGCGCCGCTTCTCTTCGGCAATGCGCTTCGCTTTCAAGCGCCTCCTTGAGGGAAAGGAGGAGAGCGAAGTCCTAAAGGAGCTTTCTTCGCTCTTCAACCTCAACTCCCGCTACGCCTACGGCGCATTGGTAGAGGCTAAGATGACCATTGCCTCCCTGAAGGAGCTGGGCCAGAGCCCAGCAAATGTGGTCTTTGGGGGGAGACGGCTCTTTGAGGAGCTCTCCAGAAAGCACCTTTCCGGGAAGCGAAGGGACAAGCTTCTCAAGAAGTGGAGGGAGAGAAGGCAAGGCTTGCTTTTCGCCGTGGGCCAAAAGCACTCTAAAGGCAACCAAAACCTGAGGCTGGCCTGGGTTGATGGTTGCCTTTTCTTGCGCATTAACGTTGGGGAAAGGAAGTGGGTTTATGCCAAGGTAATCCGCAAAGTGAAACGGGATAGGGACAAGTGGAAGGTGCTTCTGGCCCGCTTGATGAGGGCGGAAGCCACAGGAGATTGGTTCCCCTACACTGTCACCTTGCGCCGAAAGGAAGGCAAGCTCTATGCCTTCATCTCCTTTGATGAAGAGCTACCTCCGGTTTCAATCACCAAAGCTAAAGGTGCAATAGGGCTTGACCTCAATGCCGTTCCGCAGCATGTGGCCTGGGCCGAAAGTTCTTCAGATGGGAATTTGGTCTCCCACGGGGCTGTGCCCATCCCCGACCTTTCCGGGAAGCCTAAGAAAGTGCGAGATTACATTCTCTGGCTTACGGCTTGGCAAGTAGTTCGCCTGGCCAAGGAGAAAGGGAAGGCCATTGCTTTGGAACGCCTTAGGCACATGCCTAAAGGGGAGCGCGGGGATGGGAAGCCGGCCCTTAGGCGCAAGCTTGGAAACTGGGCCTACCGGAGCCTTTCGGAAAAGGTCAAAATCTTGGCTCGGAGGGAAGGTATTGAGGTTGTTGAAGTGAGTCCGGCTTACACTTCGGTCATAGGTGCATTTAAGTATGCCCCGCAGTTTCTACTGGACAAGGACCGAGCAGCGGCTTTGGTGATTGCCAGGCGTGCCCTGGGGTTTGAAGAGAAGATGCCCAAGCATTACGAACGCTTATTAGGTGACGGGGAATTCCTTGGCTATGCCATCGCTTACTGGGAAGAGAAAGTTGAAGAGCTGAGGGCGAGGAAGAGGGAAGAGAAGAACAAGTGGAAGGGGAATGCGGTTCGGGGGAGTTTGGAGAAGGCAAATAAATCCCTTCATCTTCTTAGGGAAAGCGTGGGTGGCGAGCCAGTAGGGGCGACCTATCAGGTCGCTCCTTCCCAAGAGACGGCCGACCGATGGAAGGAGCCGGTGAGGGGCGGGCCCAAGCGCCTGCAAAAAGCCTGGCAAGTCGCCTATGCAGCCCTCGCTGAGCCTCTCCTTGGGGGGTCTTTTAGGGACCTCTCTCCCTTAAGGCCAGTTCTGGTCTTTGGGGATTGGGAGAGGCCGGCGAGAAGGTTAGCTCCTGACCTGGTCCAGGGGCGAGATTACCAACACTATAGGGGAGGACCAGGAAAGGTAGCAATCTGGAAAAAGTAATCTTCGTCCTCTTCGGGGACGAGGCGTATCAAGCCTTTGAGGAGGCTCTCAAGGAGGCTTCTGGAGAGTGAGGCTATTTAAGCGAAAGGCCAGGGACTGGAAAGAGGCTGCCCAGACCTTGAAAGAATCGCCAGACCCTAAAGCCAGGTGGGAGGCAGCGGAAGCCCTCGCTGATTCTAAGGCGGAACCGGAAGTCCTTGAGGCCTTAGCTGAAGCACTGCGCGACGAGCATCCTTTTGTGCGGTGGAAAGCGGGGGAAACGCTCCTCTCAATCAAAGGGGATGGCGTCTTAAGCCTGCTTCTGGAGCTGCTCAACCGTAAGGATGTAGCCGTTAGGGTAGAGGCAAGCCGAATCCTGGGGGAACTTAAGGACCCAAGGGCTGGGGAAAAGCTTTGCAAGGCCCTGCAGAGCCGGAACGAACTCGTGCGTTGGAGTGCGGCTGAAGCCCTGGCCAATATCGGCTCACAGGAAGCCCTGGACTGCCTTAAAAAGGCCGCAAGCGACCCGGCATGGGGGGTGCGCCGAGCAGTAGCCATAGCTTTAGGGAAAGCGAGAACCCAAAGGGACGAAGCCCTCCCCATCTTAGCCCAACTGGCGAAAGATTCTCACCCCTTGGTGCGCTCGGCGGCAGCCAAAGCCATGGGTAGGCTGGGAAATCCTGAAGCCGAGGCCTTACTCCTTCCCCTGCTCCAAGACCCCCACCCTCAAGTGCGGGCAGAGGCGGTTTGGGCCCTGAGCCGGACCGGTGGAGAGGAAGCCATCGCTTCCCTCAGAGGCTTGCTGGAGGACCAAGAATTAGTGTTCGGAGAGGCCATAGCCGCCAAGGCTAAGAAAGCAATAAGCTCCATAAGGAGGCGATTGCTCCTAAGGAGGATTGCCTCTTTGTTCGCCAGAACACAAAAGGCTAACCCTTAGCCGGCGGAAAAGTCATGGTGAACAATCACTTTGCTTTTGAGCAAATTGCTGATAAAATAAGGGAAAAGGGCTTGAAAGATTTGGCTATCCTGACCTTGAGGACTTTAAAGCCACTTGGCCCGGTCTTGGTCAACGGCCTCCTGTTCCTGGAGCCGTTCATCGGGCTTGGGAAACTGAGCACGGTAACCAACATCCTCTGCGAGCCGGAGAAGCTCTTGGCACTGTTGGAGGAAGGGGGCGATGAATAAGGGGGCGGTTGTCTTTTTGCTTTTGGCGGTGCTTTTCACCCTTGTTTATTTTATGTTGAGCATGCTGGAGGAAGAAAGCAATGAATGAGCTAAGCATTGCCTTCCTGCTTTTCTTCGCCCTCTTTCTCTACATTGCCTTTGTGGAGGTGAGGATAAGGGGTAAGCCTAACCTCAGGCCAATGCCGGCGTTGGATTTCCTGAAGGAGGCCTTCCAGAAGGCCATAGAAAGCGGTAGGCCCCTCCATGTTTCCCCCGGAACCGGCACCGTGGGCGAAAAAGATACGGCCGAAACCTTAGCTGGCTTGGGTCTCTTGGAATACGCCCAAAGGCAAGGAGGCCTTTACGGCATCCCTGTCACCTCCACTTTCTTCCACCCCACCGCTATGCTCTCAGGCTACGATTTTAAGAGGAAATTCGGCCCGGCCGGCGGTAGAATCTACTTCATCGCCCCTGAAAAGGGGATTTATGCGGCTGGAGCGGCAGAGGTCCTGAAGAATGAAAGGCCTATCTTGAACCTGGCCTTGGGGCCATTCGGCTACGAGTTCGTGCTTCTGAGCGAGGCCGCCGAAAGCCAAGGCATTGACCAAGTGGCCGGCGCCACAGACCCATCCGTCCTACCCTTCGTTTACTCCTCAACGGAACATAGCCTCATAGGGGAAGAGGTTTTCGCTGCAAAAGCCTACCTTGCCAAAGAGCCGCAGGCCTTGGCCGGGGTTATCGCTCAGGATGTGATGCGGTTCATCCTAATCATCGGGATAACTGTGGGCGTTATCCTGAAAACGCTGGGGGTGATATGAGGAAAGTAATCCCTATCCTGGTTGCAGTCCTAACCGGGCTAACAGTCTTGGCCGATTTCTTCATAACCCACCCGATTCTGGACCTTGTGGGGAGAACGCTGCTGCAGTGGGCAATGATAGTAGCGGCCTTTGCCTTTGTAGCTGGCTTACTTAACATCTTCTTCGCCCATACCTCAAGGGTTTTCCACCGCGAAAAGGGGTGGGGTTACAGCATTGTGGTAATCCTGGCCATGTGGACAGTTCTGGTTTTCGGGTTCGTGGGGGATGGGCCGCACGGGTATGTAGTGAGCTGGATTTTCCGCTACGTCCAGTATCCGCTCCAAGCGACCGTCATGGCTCTTCTGGCTTTCTTCGCCCTCTCGGCCGGCTACCGTGCCTTCCGCCGAAGGACGCTTGACTCTACGATAATGCTCCTCAGTGCTTCCTTAGTGCTGCTCGGATATGCGGCTATCATGACCGATTTGTGGCCGGTGAGTGCCTTGAAAGAGTGGGTTTTATCGGTTCCGGCTATGGCCGGTGTGAGGGGAATACTGTTAGGGGTAGCACTCGGCATCACAGCCACTGGCCTTAGAATCCTCATCGGGATGGATAAGCCTTACTCAGATTGAGGTGCGAGATATGATTTATTGCCCTAATTGCGGAACGGCTAACAGGGAAGGAAGCAAATATTGCAACCAATGTGGAGCTCGCTTAACCCCTGAGGAAGGGATAAGGTGCCAGATATGCGGGGCCATAAACTCGCCGGAGAATGAAAAGTGCGTTAATTGCGGAGCTTCGCTCAAGCCTGCTCCGCCGCCTGAGGAAAAGCCAGCCGAAGAGCTGCCTAAGGTTCCGGTCTTCCCGGAAGAAATCATCTTGACCATAGAAGAGGAAGCGCCCGATTTCTTAGCCGACCTCAGGGCAAAGGTTCAAGAAGTGGTGCTTCCTGAGGAGGAGCGCGAAGTAGTCCCACCTGAGGAAGAGAAGCCCATTTTCATCGCTGAAGAGCGCTACGAGGAGGAAAAGCCTTTTGAAGAGGAGGAGCTACCTCCACCCCCGGCCGAAGAGAAGCCTGCTGTCGCTGTAGAGTATCGTGAGGAAGAATTGCCCGATTGGCTCAAAGAAGCCGAGGAAATCGTCTTACCACCTGAACCCTCTGCCTCGGCCGATTGGCTCAAAGAAGTAGAAATCCCGTGGCTTGAGGAAGAAATAGTTGAGGTTCCCGTCCTGGCCGAAATACCTCCTTGGCTTGAAGCCCTCCGCCCCGTTGAAAAAGCCCCCGAGGCTCCCCCGCCAGAGGAAGAGGCCGAGGAAAAGGGGGTCCTCCAAGGGTTGAAAGGGCTGTTGAAACCTGCGGCCATCTTTGGGCCTCCGGAAAAAATCCCCTTGCGCGGGGAAGTAGCGGAGCTGAGCCTGGGCGGCGAAGAAATCCAGAAGCTGATAAAGTTGAAGCCGGCAGCCCCTGCGGTAAAAATCAAGGCCCCTCCGAAGGAAATCCGCACCCACAGGCTTCTCCACTTCATCCTACTTTTGGCCGTCCTCATCCCGATGCTTCTTGGGTGGCCTTACATGCCTTCAGGCTCGCCCCCAACACCGCCAGGGGTAGAAAAGTTCTTCCAGACAGTAGAATCTCTTCCCCCCGGCTCATTTGTGCTGGTGGCTTTTGACTATGAGCCTTACATGGCCGGCGAGATGGAGTCAGTGGCCTATCCGGTCCTTACGCACCTCAAAGGGAAAGGATGTCGCGTAGCTCTGATAAGCCTTAACCCCGCAGGACCGGCGCTGGCTCAGGCGCTTGGGGAAAGGGCTGGCTTCCTTTACGGCGAAGAATTCGTCAACCTCGGCTATATACCGGGGGTGGAAGCAGGGCTGAGAGCTCTGGGCACTTCCGAAGGCTGGCTTGTAAGGTACGATTACCTCCAAGGCAAACCTCTGGATTCTTTCCCGGCCTTTCAAAGTGTTAAGGGCTTGAAGGGCTGGAACCTGATTGTGTTGTTCAGCGGGCAATCTTCCACCTTGCTGGGGTGGATTGAGCAAGTGGGGTCTACGGTTGAAGCGCCGATGGTTGCGGGAGTAATATCCGGGCTCAAGCCTTATGCCGAACCTTACCTGGGTTCAGGCCAGCTCAAGGGCCTTTTGGGGGGCATGGCCGATGCCGCCTTCTACGAAGCCATGCTTGGTAAACCCTCGGCGGCTACGAGAGCAGCCCCTGTCCAGGCTTTCGCCCTCCTCATAGCTTTGCTCGTAATCCTTGTCGGTAGCTTAATGCGAGGTGAAAGCCATGCTTAACCCAGACTTCATAGGGCAGTGGGTCGCACTTTTCCTGACCTTAGTAGTCTTCAGTTACCTGATAAAGGACAACTTCCTCTACCGTTTAGCCATCCACATCCTTGTGGGGGTAGCTGCAGGCTACGCATTGCTGGTGGCCTACAAAGCGGTCTTGGAGAAAATGTTAATCCTTCCCCTATTGCAGGACCCCCAGGCCAATGTTGGGCTTGTTGTTCCGCTAACTTTGGGCTTGCTCCTTTTGACCAAGCTTTTACCTCGGATGGGGTGGATGGGGAACGTTTCCATGGCCTTCCTTTTCGGGGTAGGGGCCGCTTTGGCCATCGGCGGAGCGGTGGTTGGAACAATCTGGCCTCAGACGCTGGCCTCCATTTCTTCCTTCAACCCCACCCACGTCGGGCTTCCGGGGGCTTTCAACAACTTCATCCTCTTTGTCGGAGCTGTGAGCGCACTGTTTTACTTTTACTTCACTGGGACTCGGAAGAGCAAGGTCCTGAGAGCTTTGGCCTCCTTGGGCAAAGCCTTCATAATGATTGCTTTTGGTGCCCTCTTTGCCACCGGCCTGGTTACCTTTGTGTCGCTTCTCATCTCACGGATAAACTTCATCCTGGAGGTATTGGGTTGGTAGAGAGGATGATTGCGGGCTCCATATTGACCTTAGATTGGGGTAGCACCCGCACCAAAGCCTTTCTTTTGGACAGAGTTGATGGGCACTACCGCCTTATAGCGGCGGGCTGGGCTCCCACTTTCGGCCGAGCACTGGAGCATGACCCTCTCAAGGGCCTGCAAGAAGCTGTATCCCGAATAGAAAAAGCCGTTGGCCGCCGTTTAATGGGAGGAGAAGGACTGCCACTGATTCCGGAAAGGGAAATGGAGGGGGTTGACTTCTTCACGGCTTCGGTCAGCTTCCAGCCCCCGTTGAGGGTGATGTTGGTAAGCCTATCAAAGATAAGCCTTGAAGCTGCTCGCAAAGCCATAAGCTCTTACTATGCCGTAGAAGCCGGCTCCTTTTCCTTCTTAGAAGAAGAAAGCCGGAGCGCCAGGGTTGAACGCCTCCTGCGCACACTCTCCGAAAGCATGCCCGACCTTATCCTCATAACCGGCGGGACGGAAGGGAGCAACCCTGAGCCGATTGCCGAGATGGCTCGGATGCTTTCCCTGGTCTATCCACTTTACCCCGGCTTGGGTAAGCCTCCCATAATCTTCGCCGGAAACAGCGCTGCCCGCGGAGCCGTTGAGGAAATCCTCAGCTCCATAACGGAGCTCCGCTTCGTGGACAACATCCTCCCCACGCTTGAGGAACAAAACATCGGGCCTCTGTTCAAGGAGCTGGAAGATTTATACCGAAAATTGAAGCTATCTGAGCTTTACGATTTAGGCTACCTCCGTTCAACCTTATCGGCCCCGTTAACCTCTTCCCTCTCGGCTTTCACCCTCATGATTCGCTACCTTTGTTCCCTTTACGGCTTTGAAAGGGGGGTGCTGGGGGTGGATGTAGGAGGGACTTATACGAGCTTAGTCGGTGCTACTAAGGACAATTTCTTCAGCACCGTCCGGAGCGATTTGGCCTTAAACCGGGCCGATTTCCTCCTGCGCGAACCGGAGAGAGTTGCACGCTGGCTCCCCTACGAAACTACCCCAGATAAGATTGCCGAAATCGTCCTGGAAAAATCCCTTCGCCCTGAGAGTGTACCGGTAACCAAGGAAGAGCTGATGCTGGAAGGTGCCGTCATTAGGGAGGTCTTAAGGGAAGCCTTTTCCACCGCCCGCGAAGCTTTCAAGGGCCTTTTCGGCCCCGAACTTTCGGTGGATATGGTGGTAATAACGGGGGGAGCTCTCGGCTCCTTCCCGATTACGGGTTGGATTGCTCTGACGCTCTTGGATTCCCTCCAACTTTCGGGGGTGATGATGCTGGCAGTGGATAGGCTGGGCTTGTGCTCCGCCTTGGGCTCAATCGCCCCCTTAAACCCTGTAGCCGTCTCCCAAGTTTTAGAGCGCGATGCTTTAATCCCCTTAGGGACGGTCATAGCCCCTTCAGGTTCGGCCCCTGAAGGAACCATCGCCCTCAAAGCAACAATCTCCTTTGATGATGGTAGAGTGCTGGAAGCCGAGGTCAAGGCCGGGAGCATAGAAGTTATCCCTCTGGCCCCTGGACGCAAGGCCTCTTTAGAGATTAGCTTCCTAAGGGGGATGAGCCTTGAACCAAGCAAGAAAGGGCAAGCCAAAATAGAAGCAAGGGGTGGGCTGATAGGCATTGTGCTTGACACCAGGGGCCGCCCCCTGCCTCTGCCATCCCCGGCGCAACGGAACAAAATCCAAAAATGGCTTTGGGAGATGGAAACATGAACTTCATAAGGTCTGTCCGCATTTCCCCCTTTTCCCTAATCCGAGTGGAAAGGCGCTTGCCTTTCCCCGGAGAAGTTTTGGTCCGGCCGGGGGAGAGCGTTGAGCCTAAACAGACTATCGCCGTAGCAGAACAGCGAGGATGGGTTTGCCTTGAAGTGGCCAAGGAATTAGGGGTAAAAGAAGAGGAGCTGGAGCGCTTCCTCAAGAAGAAGCCTGGGGAGAAAATTGAGGCCGGGGAAGAGTTGGCCTCGCGCAAAGGCTTCCTCCCCTTCACTTATGTAAGCTATGCCTCCCCTGTATCGGGACGGGTTGCTGCTATCGGCATGGGCATGGTCATCTTGGAGACGGTTTCCGGAAACATAGAACTGAAGGCCGGCCTTAAGGGCACCGTTAGCGAGATAATCCCCTACTACGGTGCTATAATAGAAAGCAAAGGGGCATTGGTTGAAGGCGCTTGGTCCAACAACAAGGAAAAGGGAGGAATCGTGAAAGTGGCCACGGATAAAGACAAGGCCATTACCCCCGAAGCCCTGCAGACCGCCGTCAAAGGATTTGTCCTGATATGCGGAACCATTCAAGATGAAGGCACGCTTTCCAAGGCCGCTGCCCTTCAAATCGGCGGGATAGTTGCCGGAAGCCTGAAGGCTACCCTGAGGGACCGAGCCCTTTCCATGCCTTACCCGATAATCCTCACCGAAGGATTTGGCGAAACCCCCATGAACTCCGCAGCCTTTGAACTCTTCCGCACCGCAGAAGGTTACGAGGTTACCCTCTTGGCTTCTCCCCCTTCAATCGTCATCTCCGTAGCCGAAGACCTCTTAGCCCCTGGGGTCACCAGAAGAGAAACCAGCTCTAAAGTGAAAGTGAGTCGTGGCCCTTACAAAGGCCTTTTGGGAGAACCGTTGGAAAAGGAGCAACGCGAACTGCTGCTGGAAAGCGGGTACATAACTCCGGCGATGCTCGTTCGCCTGGAGAATGGCGTAGAGGTTAGAGTGCCCATTGCCAATTTGGAAGCAATTGAATCTTAAAAGGAGGGGGAAATGTCCGCAAGACTGCCGAAGTTTTCCCTTGGCCAGGGGCCGGATAGAATCTTCAACCTGCTGGCTATTGGGCTTGTGGCCATCCTGATAATAGGGTTATGCGGGATCGGCTTTGTCTTCCTCACTCGCCCGAAAGGAGCTGCCCCGGCTAAACCTACCCCTGCCCTTACCGAAACACCTCTTTTGGCAAAGCTTACACCTGTAGCCACCTGGACCTTCACCCCCACCCCGCCTTTGACTCCTACCCCTACTTTTACCCCTGTGCTGGCAGGAGCTCCAACTCCAACCCCTGCACCTTTGACTCCAACCCCAACGCCGACTCCCACTCCGGGGACGACCACTACTCCTCCCACAGGTTATGGCCTTCCTCTGCTGGCTGTTGGGATTGGGCTATTCATAGTAATCTTAGCATTGCGAAAGCTGCGCCTGTGAGGGGAAAATGGAAGAGCTCATAATTGAAAACTTGGAGGAAGGGAAACTCCCTTGTGAGAAGGCCTTTGCTATAGCCCGGAAGCTCCGGGTAAAGCCGGTCAAAGTAAGGGAAAAGGCTGACGAAATGGGGATAAAGATATCCCGCTGTCAGCTTGGCCTTTTCGGTTATGGCGGCCAAAAGTTGGTTTCACCTGTGGAAGAAGTCCCCCCTGAATTGGAAGAGGAGATAAGGCAGCATAGCCGAGAGGGCAAACTAACCTGTGCTAAGGCTTGGGCCATAGCCCGCAAGCTCAACCTAAGCAAACTGGAAGTTTCCAAAGCCGCCGAATCCCTTGGGATTCGCATAACCCAATGCCAATTGGGCTGCTTCTGAAGGAGGGACAATGCGAGTAGAAGTATGGCTTTATGGCCCTTTAGCCAAATATGGTGGTGGAGAACATTATGCTAAGGTGGAAGTGGAACTTTACCCAGGGGCGACGATGAAAGATTTACTTGACAAGCTGGGCATTCCGGAGGATGAGCGGGGGATAACCTTTGTTAATTCCCAGCTTTCGGCCATGGCCGGCTTTTACCCTGACTTGGACTTAGAGTTAGAGGATGGCGACAGGGTAGGAATATTCCACAGCAAAAGCATGTGGCCTTTCCAATACCGTTTTGGGGCCAAGCTCCATCCCAAGTTTGAGGAAAGCATAAAGAAAGGGGAAGTGGGATTTCTGCACCACTCCTACGGGACGTTCAAAGGTTAAAGCCATTGCGAGCCCCAAAGGGGCCAGGGGGCGAAGCCCCCATGGCGGGGGGTGTGCCCTTCCGACCTAACCCCCTGACCCCCTTCCCTGCGAGGGAAGGGGGAGAATTCTGGCAAGGGCGGGGTTCTCCCTTCCCCGCATCGGGGAGGGGTTGGGGGAGAGGTTAACCCGCCACGAGTGGGACCCAAAACCCTGGCGAACCCTCAGCCAACGGGGGTGGGCAAAGGGGGGTCCAAGGGGGCGAAGCCCCCTGGCAGGGGGTCTGGGGGATGTGCCCCCAGAACAAAAATAGGGGGCGAGTTGCCCACATCAGCAACCCCGCCACGAGTGGGGCCCAACACGCTGGCGAACCCTCAGCCTACGGGGGTGGGCAAAGAGGGGTCCAGGGGGCGAAGCCCCCTGGCAGGGGGTCTGGGGGATGTGCCCCCAGAACAAAAAGAGGGGGCGAGTCGCCCACATCAGCAACCCCGCCACGAGTGGGGCCCAACACGCTGGCAAACCCTCAGCCCACGAGGGTGGGCGAGGGGGTCCAGGGGGGCTCTGCCCCCCTGGCGGGGGGCGTGGGGGGTGTCCCCCCACAAAGACAAAAGAGGGAACGAGTTGCCCACATCAGCAACCCCGCCACGAGTGGGGCCCAAAACGCTGGCAAACCCTCAGCCAACGGGGGTGGGCAAAGGGGGGCCCAGGAGGGCGAAGCCCCCTGGCAGGGGGTCTGGGGGATGTGCCCCCAAGAACATTAAAATAGGGGGCGAGTCGCCCACATCAGCAACCCCGCCACGAATGGGGCCCAAAACGCTGGCAAACCCTCAGCCAACGGGGGTGGGCAAAGGGGGGTCCAGGGGGGCAGAGCCCCCATGGCGGTAACTACTAAGCTTAAACGAGGTGCAAAGTTAAAATGGGCTGTATTGACGCTTACAATCGCTCAATAAGCTACCTCCGAATATCCGTAACAGACCGCTGCAACCTCCGCTGCATCTACTGCATGCCCGAAGAAGGAATACCCCTTAAACCTCACAGCGAACTCCTCACCTTTGAAGAAATAACCAAAATCGTGAGAGCCGCCGCCTCCCTCGGCATAACTAAAATCCGCCTCACCGGAGGCGAACCCCTAACCCGCAAAGGCATAGTGGACTTGGTAAGAATGATAGCCTCAGTCCCCGGAATTGAAGACTTGGCCATGACCACTAATGGGGTCTTGCTCCAACATTTTGCCCACAAACTGAAAGAAGCCGGCCTTAAAAGAGTCAACGTAAGCCTTGATACCCTTAAACCAGAACGCTTCCGCCGCATAACCAGAGTCGGAAACCTGGAAGACGTCATTAAAGGCATAGAAGAAGCCCGCAAAGCTGGCCTTACCCCTATCAAAATAAACATGGTCGTCCTGGAAGGATTCAACCGAGACGAAGTCGTAGACTTCGCCCGCCTCACCATCTCCGAAGAATGGCACGTCCGATTCATAGAGGTGATGCCAGTGGGAGCCGAAGCCGAAGGGAACTTGGGCCAATACGTATCCATGAAAGAAGTGCGCGAAGAAATTGAGAGGGCGCTTGGGCCATTGATTCCCGCAAACCTTAAAGGGAGCGGACCTGCCCGCTACTTCCGGTTGGAAGGGGCCAAGGGGACAATCGGCTTCATAACCCCGATAAGCGAGCACTTCTGCTACCAATGCAACCGGCTGCGCCTTACCCCGGATGGCCGGATAAGGCCCTGCCTCCTTTCCGACTTTGAGATAGACCTCAAATCGGCCATTCGCTCCGGAGCTACCGAAGAGGAAATCGCGGAAATCATCAAAGAAGCCGTCCGCCTGAAGCCCGAACGCCATCAACTGGAAGCATCCTCCTTCCCTTCAGGCCGAGCTATGGCGGAAATCGGGGGGTGAGAGTATGGCGGTGGAAGAAATCTTCCAAGAGATAACCAAAGCCTTAGAAAGAGGGGAAAGCGTAGCATTAGCCACCATCGTAAAAGTCAGCGGTTCGGCCCCGAGGAAAGAAGGGGCTAAAATTTTAGTAAAACCCGATGGCTCTACCGTGGGCACAATTGGGGGAGGAGCCTTGGAAGCAACCGTAATCCGGGAAGCCCTTCAAGCCCTTGCCGAAGGCAAACCCCGTCTCCTCCACTACGGCTTAAGAGCCGACCAACACCCAGAGGATTTAGGAGTGTGCGGAGGGGATGTAGAGGTCTTTGTGGACGTGATTTCCCCCCCTGAAACCCTCCTCTTGGTAGGCGGGGGACACGTAAGCCTCGCCCTGGCCAAATTGGCCAAAGAACTGGGCTACCGGATAGCAGTTCTGGACGAGCAGAGCGATTTCGCCTCAAAAGAGCGCTTCCCTTTCGCCGACAAAGTGCTGGCCGGCGATTTAGCATCGCTTCTGGGAACTTTCCCCATAACCCCTCATACCTGGGTGGTCATAGCCACGCGGTCTCACGAGAGCGACGCCTTAGCTTTGGAGAAAGTGATAAATTCCCCTGCCTCCTACATTGGCTTGCTGGGGAGCCGCCGCAAAGTAGCCCTTATCTTCAAGCGTCTAAGGGAAAAAGGATTTGAAGAAAGCCTTCTGGCCAAAGTTTTTGCCCCGATAGGCCTGGATATAGGGGCCGAAACCCCGGAGGAAATAGCCATAAGCATAATGGCCGAAATGGTCCTCCACAAGAGAGGAGGCAGCGGAAAACCTCTGAGCAAACTACATCGCGAGGAGTAGGGTATGAGCAAAGGACCGGTGGCCTTCGTCCTGAGCGGAGGTGGCAACAGGGGAGCCTTAGAGGTAGGAGCACTGCAAGCCCTCTTTGAACACGGCCTAAAACCCGATATCTTAGTAGGCACCTCAGCCGGGGCAATGAATGCCGCATTTATCGCCACCGACCCCACCTTGGAAGGAGCTTATAGGCTCGGCGAACTTTGGAAGAGCATCCGCCGGGAAGACGTCTTCCCAGGCAATAAGTTAACCATGGTCTGGCGGCTTATCACCGGCAAAGACAGCCTTTTCCCCAGCGACCACCTCCGCCGCTTGGTGGAAAAGTATATCCCGCCTGACAAGAAGCGCTTTGGCGACCTAAGCGTTAGGCTTTACATCACGGCAGCCAACCTCAACACTGCCACCCTCTACCTATTCGGTGAGGACCCGGAAGCCCTATTGGTGGATGCGGTCATGGCCAGCGCTGCACAGCCTATCACCTTCCCCCCTGTGGAATACAACGGCTGGCAATTCGTGGATGGCGGAGTAGTAGCCAATGTGCCGATTGAAATAGCCATAGAGAAAGGGGCTAAAGAAATTTACGCAATTGATGTGAGCTATGGGGGTCAGATAGAGCCCAGGGTTCAGGGTTTAGTGAACATAGGCCGGCGCTGTATCACCATCATGCTCTACCAGCACCTTCTGGAAGACCTGGAAGACGCCGCAGCCAACCCCGAAATCACCCTCCACCACATCAAGATAACAGCCTTTTCCGGCCTTGACCCCCAGGATTTCTCCAAGACAGCGGAAATGATAGCAGAGGGTAAGAGAGTAGCTGAGGAATACTTACGCTCACCTGTTCCTGGGTATTGGCCTGAAATCCGCCCGGAGATTGCTATCCCTTCCCCGCCTGGCTCTCGCCCCTGGCGTCGCAAGAGGAAGCGGTGATTTTTTCCAGGGCGAAGCAACTTTGATGCTTGGGGATTCACAACGGCAAAGGAAACCTTGGGAGGGAGCGATGCCTTCTATTTCGGGAGTGATGCCTGCCTACAACGAAGAAGCTAACATCGGCCCGATGATTGAAGAAATGGACCGAGTCCTCTCCTCCGTTTCCGAGGACTACGAGATAATCGTTGTTGATGACGGGAGCAAGGACAATACCGCCAAAGTCGTTATGGAAAAAGCGGCTTCATTCCCCAAAGTTCGCCTCATCCGCCATGAAAGGAACAAAGGGTACGGAGCGGCCGTCTATTCCGGCATCACAGCGGCCACTAAAGAGCTGATTTTCTTCACCGATTCCGATCGGCAGTTCAAACTTGAGGAGCTCCGCAAACTCCTGCCCCTCATAGAACACGCTGACCTTGTAGCCGGCTACCGCCCTCGCCGGATGGACCCATGGTATAGGGTTCTGTTTGGATGGGGGTGGAGTTTCCTGGTCACGGTCCTATTCGGCTATACTGTGCGGGATATAGATTGCGCTTTCAAGCTTTTCAAGCGGGAAGTTATGGAGAAAGTTGCCCCCCAAATTCGCTCCTTCGGAGCAACCTTTAGCGCCGAGTTCCTAATCAGAGCCAAGAGGGCTGGCTTTAAGTTCAAGGAAGTCCCCGTTACCCACCTCCCTCGCCCAGCTGGAAAGCAAACAGGGGCTCGTCTTGATGTCATTACCAGAGCTTTCAAGGAGCTTTTCATCCTTCGGTGGAGGCTTTGGAAAGAAGCTCTTGGACGAAGCGAGGCAAGGTGAAGGCCGCAAGGTGCACCTCTGGAGTGTAGTATTTTGTCGCCAGCCCCCTTTCCTTGTACCTTCTCGTTAAAGTCTTCAGCCTGAGAACTGCGGGCCGTCCTCCGGCTACTATGTAGGACCACATCCCCGAAGGATAGGAGGGCATGAACCCAAGGTAAACTTCAACAAACGGGAAAAGTTTCTTGAGAGCCCGGAAGGTGGAAGTTAGCTCTTCGGGGTGGAGATAAGGCGTACCGGATTGGAGGGCTATCAGCCCCTTCTCTTTCAGGGCTTTCTGGCAGGAGGCGAAAAATTCCTCTTCAAAAAGCCTCCTGGCCGGCCCGATCGGATCAGTAGAATCAACAATAATGGCATCAAACTTTACGTTTGTCTTCAGAACGAACTCTTCCCCCGGCGTAGTGACAATCTTAACTCGGCTATCGTAGAAAGAGCCTTTGTGGATGGGTTCAAGGAATTGGATAGCCGCATCCAGAACCTCTTGGTCAATTTCCACAAGGTAAACCTCTTTTACGGGGTGGCGCAAAGTTTCCCTTAAAGCCCCGCCGTCACCTCCACCTATAATCAGGACAGAGGAAGGCTTGGGGAGGGAGAGGAGAACAGGGTGAACCAGCATCTCGTGGTAGAAGAACTCATCTCTTTCCGTGAGCATGAAGCAACCATCAAGGCTCATGGCTAAACCGTAGTCTTCGGTAAGGGCGATTTCCAGGTTCTGATAGCGGGTCTTCTTCCGGATGAGCCATTTTTTCACTTTTAGGGCAAAGATAGTGCCTGCAGTCTGGAGCTCCCATATCCATTTGTCAGGGTCCAGCATGGCCTCACACCCTTTATAAAAAATTCCCTGGCAACCAGACTCCCGCCAAGGAAGCCCAATTGCCAGGGTTGTGGAGCTGCCCAAGGAGCAGCTTCTTCTTTGAGTCAAGTGTCATAGTCCTTGTACTCCAAGTGCAAATTTTGGTCTTGCAGGACACCCCTCTCAATCCTCAGGGTTTTCACTTTTTTGGGTTTAAGCACTTGGAGTATGTGCTCAACAGCTGCGTCCGGGTCGGTATTGCCACAGGTGAAGACATCAACGGCGGCATATTTGTATTCAGGCCAGGTGTGGATGGAGATATGGGATTCGGCTATCACTGCCACCCCTGAAATCCCCTGGGGTTGGAAACGATGGACTTTGGTGTCCAGCAAGAAGGCCCTGGCCTTCTGGACCGCCTCCTTCAGGGTTTTTTCAATGAGCTCGGCGGAATTCAGGTCGCCCTGACAATCCCAGAATTCCACCACAAGCTGACGGCCCAGAGCTTTCATTTCTCACCTCCTTCCCCGTTTTTATTTTTTAAAGGAGCAAGCCCCCAAAAGTAAAGCCCTCTCGTCCTCATCCACTTGAGACTCGGACGAAGGGCTTTATCTTTATCGTTTCCTTTTATACCACAAAGGGCTTTTTGTGTCAAATTTGGGGATTTTGTCGGGCGTATTGACAAGGCAATGTCATTGCAAGCCCCGGAAGAGGCGAGGCTATCTCCAATAGTCAGCTTGACCCTTTGCACTCCTTCAGCCTTAGCGGTATAATCTTGATAGAGGGGATGGGATGCAGTACGGTGTTCCTTTGCGGAAAGCTTTCGCTAATTTTGTCTGGCGATGGGTAATCTTACCCGGTTTGACGGTTTTCCTACTGGCCGGCCTCTTTACCAGCATCTGGGGTACCCATACGGGCATTTCCCGCCGCAAGGCTATAGCAAGTTTTGCCGCTCAAAGGTTAGAGGAGGAGTTCACTCACCTGAGCCATCACCTCACCTCCTTGGCCGAAAACATCCAGGGCAAATCCCCGCAAGAGGCGGCTTACATCCTGAACAAAGCCTTAGGGGAAGGCTACTTTGAGAGCTTCTGCCTGGTAGGCCAAGATGGGGCTATCTCTTTGGCTATGCCTTCCGGCTCCTTGCTCCTGCCCGAATTTTCGCTTGAGGGCCTTTCCCTGGTCCAGAGCCCCACAGGCTTTACTCATCTTTACCTCACCCTCAAAACCCCGGAAGGATACCTGATTGCTCTCGTTAGCCGCTATCACCTTCAAACCTTCATAGCCCAAGAACTTTCGCCTCTTTACGAGGGCCAGCTTTTCTTGGCCAATCCCCAAGGCCAGCTCCTACCCCTGTTCCCCCCTGATTTGGAAGAAGCGGCCTCCAATCCCAAACCTCCCACAGGGTTGAGGTTAACTTCTCCCCTAAGAAACTCCAACCTTACCGTTGTAGCAGCTTTTTCCCCTCTAAAGGCTATGGCCCCATTCTTAGCCCTTGGGTTTGTCCCTTTCCTACTGGGGGTTTTACTCTGGGCCATAGGGATAAGCACCGGCTTCAGGAGTTTGGAGAGGATGGCCATAAGGCCTCTGGAAATCCTGCTGGAAGGGGTGGGGAAGCTGAGGGAAGGAGCCATATCCGCTGATTTCCCTCGCCACTTGCCCGGAGCCGCTGCCGAAATCAACTTCCTCCTCTCTTCCTTCAAGGAAATGGCTGAGGAAATTGTTGCCGCTCAGAGCACCCTGGCTCGCTCCGAGGCGGAGAAAAGGCTAATCCTGGAAGGGGTATCGGACCTGGTTACTTTCCAGGACCCGGAGCTGAGGATACGCTGGGCCAATAAGGCAGCAGGGGATTCTGTGGGGAAAAGGCCTGAAGAGCTGGTGGGGAAGCACTGCTACGAAATCTGGCACGGAAGGCTTTCCCCTTGCCCCAATTGCCCGGTATCGGAGGCCATCCGAACTGGCTCCTTCCAACAAGGCGAGGTAACTTCCCCCGATGGCCGGGTCTGGTTCATAAGGGCAAGGCCTCTGAAAGATGAAAGCGGTAAGGTAATAGGGGCTGTGGAGACCACCACCGAGATAACCCAACAGCGCCGAGCGGAAGAAGAGCAGAAAGCCTTGACGGAAATATCCCAAGCCCTCAATGCCTTAGAAGTTAGGGAAGCTTTCCCTACCTTGGCTGAGAACCTCTCCCGGCTCCTGGGATGCCAGAGGATTGTCCTCTTGCTCTTTGACAAAGAAACCGCGACCCTCCGCATAATCAACCTTAAGTCCGAACCTCCAGTGCCTGAGCTCCCTGATGGCACTACTTTTGCTGCCCAAGACACCGCAGCGGCAAAGGCCATCTTGGCTGGGGAGATAGATTGCACCACAAACTTGGAAGAATTTTCCTCTTACCCAGTGGATAGAGCCGTGGCACAAGCAGGCTACCGTTCAAGGATTGTTTTCCCACTGCGCTTTGGCGGTGAGCTAATAGGAGCCCTGGCTTTGCTCAGCACCCGTCCTGAGCCCTTCTGGGAAGGGAAAATGGCTTTCCTCCGCCAGGTCAGCGATGCTTTGGCTATGGCGTTGGCCAGGGACCGTTTCCTCCAAACGGAGAGAGAAGAGCGGCATTTGGTTCAGACATCGGCCGAGACTGTTGCCCTAATCCTAAAGGCCCAATCCCCTGAGGAATTCCTGGACCTCATCCTGGAAAAAGCGGGGCAAATCGTCCCAGGTGATGCCTTCAACCTGATGTTTATCATAGGCGATTATGCCCAGGTAGTCGCCCACCGAGGCTACGAGAAATGGAGAGCAGAGGACAAAATCTCCTGGCTTACCCTTCACCTTACGGATTACCAAAGCATTCAAAAAGTTTACGAGAGCGGGGAACCCTTGCTTATCCCCGATACCACGGCTGTGCCGTGGTGGGTAAAGATACCTGGCTTTGAGTGGATTAAATCCTACATATGTGTTCCCGTAAAAGTTGAAGGCAGGATTGTAGGTTTCCTCAATGCCGACGGAGCCCGCCCCTACCAATTCACCTTCCAGGATTTACGCCGCCTTCAGGCCTTTGCCGATTATGTTTCCCTGGCTTTAGAGAAGGCCAGGATGATAGCCGACCTTAAGGACTACTCCGAGCAATTGGAAAGGCTTGTCAGCGAAAGGACTGCCCAGCTTCAAGCTCGCCAGGCCTGGCTTGACGCCATCTTCAAAGGTTCGTCTGATGGCTATGCCTTGCTCAATCCCCAAGGCGATATTCTGGAAATGAACCCAATGGCCTGGGCTTGGCTCAAACAAGCTGCATCGCCGGAGGAAGCCAAGTTTATCCAGGAAACTCTGAGGGAAATGGTCCGCAACCCTGATGCTTTCCCTGAGACCATTACGGAGCTGGGCGGTAGGACGTTCCACTTAAAAGCTATTTCTCTGGAGCCCTGCTACAGTGGTTCCCTGGCCATACTTCACGATATAACGCAGCTCAAACTTCTGGATAAAGCGAAGTCTAAGCTCCTGACCGACATTTCCCACGAACTTCGCTCCCCTATGGCAACTATAAAACTTTATGCGGAACTACTGCGCTCATCTCCTCCGGATCCGGAAAAGATTCGGCCTTACCTCAACCAAATTCTGGAGTCAATAGACCACATGGCCAGGTTGATAAACGATATAACGGAAGTAGTCAGGCTGGAAACAGGCAGGGTAGAGCTAAGCCTCAGCCCTGTGGAGCTGAACGAATTTGTGAGGGATGCTGCCGATAGGTACCGTCAAGAGGCAAGTAAATACCAACATCAGCTGGAAATCTCCCTCTCCCCTGACAATCCCGCCGTAATGGCCGATTTCCGCCGGCTCCAGCAAATCCTTGATAACCTTGTGGATAATGCCATCCGTTACACACCAGCAGGCGGGCGAATAGCTATCTCGGTGAGAACCGAGGAGGAAGAAGGCCGCTTGTGGGGGGTCATAGAGGTAGCCGACAATGGCATTGGGATACCTGAAGAGGAGCTTCCCCACATTTTTGATAGGTTCTTCCGCGGGGAAAAAGCACGCTCGGAGCAAATATCAGGCACTGGGCTTGGCCTGGCCATAGTTAAAGAGCTGGTTGAGCTTCACAATGGCCAGATAAAGGTCCGAAGCAAAGTAGGGGAGGGGAGTGTATTCACCGTCATGCTTCCCCTCCTGGAAATGCCGCTTCAGAAAAGGGAGGATTAACTATGCCGGCGGTAGATATTTCTGAGCACCTTTGCATCCATTACGAAGAAATAAACCCGCAAGGTTCTCCGCCTGTCCTTCTGCTTCATGGCCTTGGCTCTGCCGGGGCGGACTGGTTCTTCCAGTTTGAAGCCCTGTCCAAGGCCGGGTTCCGCGTCCTGGCCCCAGATTTGAGGGGATTTGGCCGGTCCAGCGCCCCGCCAAAAGTCACGGTAAAAGATATGGCCGATGACATGGCCATTTTCCTGGATAAAACTAACGCCTCCCCGGCTCACGTCGTCGGGATATCCATGGGAGGAACGGTGGCCTTGCAGTTCGCCCTGGACCACCCCGAAATGGTCAGAAAGCTGGTCCTGGTTAACACCTTTGCCCGCCTCAGACCCCAAAGCTTAGGGGAAATCTTGTATCTGGTCACAAGGCTCTTTTTAACCTCCCTAATGGGTCCGGAAAAGCAAGCGGAGATGGTAGCCAAGCGTGTTTTCCCCCATCCGAACCAGGAAAGCCTCCGCAATAATTTGAGGCAACGCATCCTCCACACCAACCCCTACGCCTACCGCTCGGCATTGCAATCCCTCCAGAAGTTTGACGTCCTCAGCCGGCTCAAAGAGCTGAGCATGCCGGTTCTGGTGGTAACAGGAGCAGAGGATACAACCGTCCCTCCCAGGGTCCAGGAAGAGATGGCCAAAGCTATTCCTGGCGCAAGGCATGTAATTGTGGAAGGAAGTGGGCACGGCATCATAGCCGATAATCCAGAAGCTTTCAACAGGATTTTAGTTGAATTCCTGACCGAAGCCTGAGGTGCTCGGATGGTAGAAGCTAAAGGGATTGTGAAATCGTTTGGCCGGAGGGAGGTCCTGAAAGGGGTTGATTTAGTGGTCAGGGAAGGGGAATTTGTTATCGTGATGGGGCCGAATGGTGCGGGTAAGACCACACTCCTGCGGATAATAGCCACCATAGTAAGGCCTGACAAGGGCCAACTTAAAGTTTGCGGCTTTCCCATTCCAGATAGGGCCCCTGAAGCACGGGCTAAGATTGGCTTTCTCACCCACAGCCCCCTCCTTTACGATGAACTTACGGCTCGGGAGAACCTCCTTTTCTATGCCAGCCTGCTTTCAGTGCGCAGCCCCGAGAAGCGGATTGCGGAGCTTTTGCAGTTGGTTGGCCTTGAGGACAGGGCAGAAGAAAGGGTGCGAACCTTTTCCCGAGGGATGCTCCAGAGGCTTGCCATAGCCAGAGCCATCCTCCACTCCCCACCCTTGCTCCTCCTGGACGAACCCTTCACTGGCCTAGACCAGAAAGCAGCCGAAGTGCTCACGGCGCTACTAAAGCGCCTCCCTCAGGAAGGGCATGCGGTAATAATGACCACCCATCAATTGGATGAAACCCTGACTCTGGCCCACCGAATCCTTGTCCTTAACAGGGGGAAATTCATTGCGGAAATACCTCGGGAAGAGCTTAGGTTAGACGCTTTCCGGAAACAATATGCGGAATTAACATCAAGATAGGACCGAAGTCAGCCTCCGCCGGTGTTCAAATTTTGAACCGCAAAGAGCGCCAAGGGCACAAATTTTATTTAATTCCTTTGCGCCCTTTGCGGTTAATTTTTAAAACCATATGGAGAGTTGCCAACCCCTGCTAACCCCGCCCCGAGTGGGACCCAAAACGCCGGCAAACCCCCAGCCAACGGGGGTGGGCAAAACAGGGGGGCCAGGGGGCAAAACCCCTGACCTAACCCCCTGACCCCCTTCCTTGCGAGGGAAGGGGGAAAATTTGGCAAGGTTCTCCCGGCCGGGGGAAAGGTCAGCCTACGAGTGGGACCCAAAACGCTGGCAAACCCTAAGCCGACGGGGGTGGGTAAAGGGGGTCCAGGGGGGCGAAGCCCCCATGGCGGGGGGCGTGGGGGTGTCCCCCCACAAAAACAAAAGAGGGAACGAGTTGCCCACATTAGCAACCCCGCCACGAGTGGGACCCAAAACGCCGGCAAACCATCAGCCAACGGGGGTGGGCAAAGGGGATCCAGGGGGCAAAGCCCCCTGGCAGGGGGCGTGGGGGGTGTCCCCCCAGAAAGACAAAAGAGGGAGCGAGTTGCCCACATTAGCAACCCCGCCACGAGTGGGACCCAAAACGCCGGCAAACCCAAAGCCAACGGGGGTGGGCGAGGGGGTCCAGGGGGCGAAGCCCCCTGGCAGGGGGTCTGGGGGATGTGCCCCCAGAACAAAAATAGGGGGCGAGTTACCCACATTAGCAACCCCGCCACGAGTGGGACCCAAAACGCTGGCGAACCCCCAGCCAACGGGGGCGGGCAAAACGGGGGGTCCAGGGGGGGCGAAGCCCCCATGGCCAATAGTTTGGCTTTTCGCCACCAGTTTGATATAATTCCCTTGAGAAGAGGGGGATAAATGCAACTCCTTTACCTTCTTGCGGACAGGGTTGGACTCTTCTTCTTTTATTTTTTCACCCTCCTGATGCTTCAGGCAGGGGCATTCTTAGCCTACACCCTTCAGAACCGCTTCAGAGATGGGAAGGCTTTACCCATCCTCATCTCCTTCGCTTCTGCACTCCTTTTGCACTTCCTCCTCCTGATCGCCATAGTTTTAGCTCCAGCCTTCGGAGTTCAAACGGTAACTCTATTGCCTCCGTTGGAACGCCTGGTTGGCTTCGCCTCCCTGGCTTTATTCATTTGGGCCTTCGCTTCCCTAACCCTTCACCCCACCACTCGCCACACCCTACTTCTCCTAACCCTTGCCTTGGCCTTGTTCATTTACCTGGCCGATGCTCTGACTTGGCCATCTCTCTCCGCAAGCCAAGAATACAATACCTCTGTAAGGGCTTTGGTCTGGGGGCTTTCAAGCGCCTTCCTCGGCTTTGGAGGGGCTTTGGGTGCCCTACTGGGGCTTGGTGAACCGCTCTCGGTGGGCTTCTTCCTGGCCCTTTCCCTCGGCCACTTGCTCCAGGCCCTGAACCCGCAGGGCCTCCAAGGGATGCCGTTGTGGGTTCGCTGGGCTGAACTTGTGGCTTATCCTCTACTGCTTCTGCCCTTGTTGAGAGACCTTTCCTCGTTACCCCAACCGGAAGAATCGCCCCAAGCAGCTGAAGCCTTGAGCTTTGTCAAGTTCTACGAGGCCGCTTACAAGGGCACATTCTCCATAGACCTCCCAGTCGTTATGGAAAATGTGGCGGTTGGAATCGCCAAGGCTCTAAATATGCCCATAAGCTTTGTGCTTCTGATGGATGAGGAAAATCCGGACCTGGCCCACGTGGCCGTTTTTTCAGATGGGGGCGTTAAAAAGTTCAAGCTGAATTTACCGCAGAACCCTTTCCTTGAAGAAGCCCTCAGGCTCAGTGAACCGGCATTAATCCACGATTATGCTTCCCTACGTGCGTGGGAGCAAATACTGGGCCTCAAGCTCCAAACCCTGGCCCTTTCACCGATAGTAAGCCGTGGCGCTACGCTCGGCTTAACAGGCGCTTGCTCACCGGAGTATTACCCCTTACCCGAATGGCAATTGAAGCTCTTAAGGACCATAGCCGGAGAAATGCGCTTGGCAATGGAGAGGGCCAGGATTTACCACTCACTGGAGAGGAAAATAGAAGACCTATCCTGGGAGATTCGCAACAAGGAAAAGCTTATAACCCGCTACGAATCCCTCCTCAAAGAGGCTAAGGAGCAAAGGGCCGAAGAAAGTCAGGAGATTTTTGACCGCGTCGCTTTCCTGGAAGAGAGAACCAAAGAGCTGGAAGCGGCGCTGGAGAAAGCTCGCCAGGAAGCGGAGGAATTAAAGGCCCAGGCTATGGCCGAATCGGCTAAAGCTAAAGCGCTTCAAGAGCAGCTAAAGAGCCTGGTGGAAAAAGGCAAACCCTCGGATGAATTTCTCAACTCCATACCCATAGGCCTCATAGTGGCCGATGCCACAGGTAAAGTTAGCTGGTGCAATGAGACAGCCGAAGAACTTTTAGGGTGGCCTTTGAAAGAATTTTCCGGACAGCCCCTTTCCAGCCTCAGTGATAGCCCTCAGTGGCTTGCGGCCGTGGAGAAAATCTTGGCCGGAGAGAGCCGAGCTATTGCCCTACTGGAAATCGGAAAGAAAACCTTAAGAGCGGAGCTCGCCCATTCCGGCTCCAACGTGTTCTTAACCCTTTCTGACGTCACAGCTGAAGTTGAAGCGGCCAGGAACAAAGACCGACTCATGGCTTCACTCGCTTCCGATATACGTAATCCCCTCACAATCATCATCGGTTACACTGACCTGCTCCTGAGCGAATCAGTTGGGCTTGTGGGTGAAATGCAACGGCGCTTCCTGCTCAAGATAAAGGCTGCTGTGGAGAAACTGCACAAATTCGTCAACGACCTCCTCAACTTAGCAGCCCTTGAGAGCGGCTCCTTCAGCCTAAAGTTTACCCTGGTAGAAGTTGAAGAGCTCTTAGGAGAAACAATGGCCTTGGTTCGGGCCCAGATGGAAGCAGCTGGAGTTAAGTTAGAGGCAAAGGTTCAGGAAGGCTTACCACCCATAGAAGTTGATTTTGACAGCATCCGCTATACGCTCAGCACTTTGCTTTCCAACGCGATAGCGTGCTCCCCGCCAGGCAGCACAGTAAGGGTGGAAATCACCGCTGAGCCTCCGGAAGGCAAACCGGATTTCCTCAAGGTAGCAGTTACAGACGCCGGTGGTGGAATCGCTTCCGAAGACCTAAGCGCAGTCTTCACCCGCTTCGCTTTCCCGAACCAAAGCTTAATCCGTGGCCTTGGGGAAAAGGGCGTTGGCCTTTCTTTGGTAAAGACCCTCGTAGAACTTCACGGAGGCCGCATCTGGGCCGAAAGCACCATGGGGGTCGGAACCACGTTCTTCGTCCTCCTACCTTTCCGGCAGGAAAATTCCGTATCCGAGGGGAAGGGATGGGAGAAAGAGGATACCAAATAGCTGCGGGCATAGCTGCTGCAGCTTTCATGATCATAACCGTAGCGGTGGCTTTCTTGCTGAGCTCGCAGGTCCAGCCCTCGGTTAAACCTTACCCTTCCCCCACTTTTAGCCCGACTTTTCCCCCTCCTACCCTGACTTCTCTTCCCCCATCTCCCACCCCGACCTTTTCCCCAGTCCCTTTGCCGACTTTTACCCCTACCCCTTATTGTTTGCCTCCTTATGGCTGGACCATTTACGTAGTTAAGCCTGGGGACTCTCTTAACTCCATAGCCGCTCGTTACCGAACCACAGTTGAAGCCTTGATGTATGCCAACTGCCTTACTTCTACTCGCCTTACCCAGGGCCAAAGGCTCTACGTTCCACCTTTACCCCCTACTTCCACTCCTGTTCCCCCCTCTCCTCCGGTATGCATCCCCCCTTATGGCTGGAGGCCTTACGTAGTTCAGCCTGGCGATACACTTTACTCCTTAGCGGCCAGGTTCGGGACCACAGTCCAGGCCATAATGCGAGCTAACTGCCTCAATCGCTACTACCTTTACACCGGTGAAATCATCTACCTTCCTCCTTACTTTACCCCTACCCCAACTCGCCGGCCAACCCCCACTTTGACGCCAACGCGCACCGTTACCCCCACTTTGACCCCAACCATCACCGTAAGCCCTACGCTAACCCTTACCCCTATCCCGACTGAATTGCCTACCCTGACCCCAATGCCTACGGAAGCCCCCACTCCTGTCCCAACCGAATCCCCCACTTTAACCCCGGAGCCTACATCAAGCCCTGCTCCTACCCCCACTGAATCTCTCACCCCGTCCCCGTCACCTACAGAGACCATAACCCCAACTCCAACCTCGTGAACGGGGGTGGAGGGGGCTGCGCCCCCTCCCAGGGGGCTTGGGGGATGTGCCCTTCTGACCTAACCCCCTGACCCCCTTCCCTGAGAGTGCTGAGAAAGTCAGCAAAGCTGGAGAGGGAAAAGCCAATATAAAGGGATTAAAAGCCCAAAGATAAGGCACTACAGGCAAAACCCTTAGCCTATCTTTTCTCTTCTCTCAAGCCC
>Ga0078972_1002490_pt1 | contig 60616 bp, 50 predicted proteins | sample YelNatPaOPGAMG01_FD_67568 | JGI IMG/M metagenome (GOLD analysis project Ga0078972, IMG submission 67568) | Hot spring thermophilic microbial communities from Obsidian Pool, Yellowstone National Park, USA - OP-RAMG-01 (SPADES assembly) (version 2) | ecosystem: Environmental > Aquatic > Thermal... | reverse complement strand
AACCACTGGGTAAAGCAGGTAGACCTAAATTAGCGCAGGTAGAGGTAGAATCAGGAATAGAGACATAAACAGTGTTTGTTTCACCTAAATAGGTGTGGCCATTGGCTAAATAAACACTGATAGCTTTGTTGAGGGTTTGGAGTTCATCTAATCTTCGGCTGTCTCGGGATTGAGCCATAAATTGAGCTGGATTGAGAATCAAAACAACCACCGCGGCTAAAACAGCGACAATACCAATGACAATGAGAAGCTCAATTAGGGTGAAGCTTTTCTCTGAAGACATATTAGGTTTATTATAAAGAAAATAGAGGTTATTAAACAAGATTGTAAGATTGCTTCGGCTGCGCCTCGCAATGACACTGTCATACTATTGTAAGATTGCTTTGCCGGCTAACGCCGGCTCGCAATGACTGGTGAAAATGTCATTGCGAGGAGCCGTAGGCGACGAAGCAATCATGTCATTGCGAGGGGATGAAGTCCCCGCGGCAACCTCATACATCAATGTAAGATTGCTTCACTACGTTCGCAATGACCCTTGCCTTATTGTAAGATTGCTTCGGGCTAAAGCCCTCGCAATGACTACCTTGTGCTATTGTAAGATTGCTTCGGCTGCGCCTCGCAATGACAGAGAGGCGTCATTGCGAGGAGGGCGAAGCCCGACGAAGCAATCATGTCATTGCGAGGGGATGAAGTCCCCGCGGCAACCTCATTTACATTATTGTAAGATTGCTTCACTACGTTCGCAATGACGAACTTGTGCTAATGTAAGATTGCTTCGCCGGCTAATGCCGGCTCGCAATGACAGTCAATAGTCATCGTCATTGTCAATGTTATTTGTCATCGCGAGGCCAAAAGGCCGTGGCGATCTTACATTGGTTTTACAATATTGTAAGATTGCTTCGGGCTAAAGCCCTCGCAATGACAATGCGCCTCGCAATGACCACTTTTATTGTCATTGCGAGGAGCCGAAGACGACGAAGCAATCTTTGAATGGTATAGTCGACTATACCAATCAAAAAATGTTTTCAAAACAAGGCGCTTCCCCACAGGGAAGCAGGAAAATTAGTGTCAATAGTCAAAAGTCAATGGTCAATAGTCAATTTAAATATTAAATAAGTCCCACTTTTTCTCTTACTTCTTTCATTGTGGCCTGGGCAATCGTTTGGGCTTTTTTTGCGCCGTCGGCTAAAATTTTCATTACTTGTTTTTTGTTCTTCATTAATTCTAAACGTCTTTCTTGAATGGGTTGAAGTTTTTTAATAATCACCTCAGCTAAATCTTTTTTGAATTCTAAATAAGTCCTGCCTTTAAATTTTTTCACTACTTCTAATGGGGAAAGTCCTGAAAATTCTGAATAAAGCAAAACCAAATTAGAGATTGCGGGACGTTTTTCTAAATCATAGTCAATTTCTTTTAATGAATCTGTGACCGCCGCCTTAATTTTCTCTTTAATAATTTTTGGAGAATCGGACAAATAAAGACATCCGTTAGGTAAGGTTTTAGACATTTTTTTATGAGGATTGTCTAAGCTCATCAAGCGGGGGATTTTGTCTAAAATAGGTTTTGGTTCTTTGAAAGTTTTTCCAAAACGGCGATTAAAGATTCTTACAATATCTCTGGTTAATTCTAAGTGTTGAAGCTGATCTTCTCCAACTGGCACGAAATCGGCTTTATATAAAAGAATGTCTGCGGCCATTAAAACCGGATAATCTAATAAACCGGCGTTGGGAGTTTGGCCTTCTTGAATCTTCTCTTTGTACTCAATCATTGATTGAAGTCTGCCGACGGGCGTAATGGTATTAAAAATCCAGGAAAGATTAGCGTGTTCTAAAATATGGGATTGAATAAAAATTGTTGATTTTTTTGGATCAAGGCCAGCGGCTAAAGCATCAACCACCATCTTAAAAATCTCTTCTCTTTTTTCTTGAGGGTCATACTTCACCGTCAGCGCGTGATAGTCGGCAATAAAATAAAAGCAGTTGTATTTTAAAGAGTTTTGAAGTTCCACTGCTTGTTTTAGCATTCCCAAATAATTTCCGATATGCAATTCTCCGCTCGGCTTTAAACCGCTAACAATAATTGGCTTGCCAATTTTATTAAAATTTTTGAACATGGTGAAAAAATTTATACCAAGCCCTATACCTCTATTATTACTGGTAAAACCATTGGTCGTCTTTTAGTTCTATTATATAAAAATTGTCCAATTTGGTCTCGCATTAAAGATTTAACATAATCTGTTTCTAATTGCTGACGTCTGGGAATTCGACTAATAATACTCCGAATCCGCTTTCTTAATTCTTCTACAAACTCTTTATTTTCTTTTAAATAAATAAAGCCACGAGAAATGATATCAGGATTTTTTAAAAATCTGCCCGTGCGACGATCTAGGGTGGCAATCACCACCACCATTCCTTCTTGCGCTAATACCCGACGATCCCTTAAAACCACTTCTCCCACATCGCCTACCCCCAAACCATCAACCATCACATAATAAGCGGGAATTGTTTCATCGCTTATTTTAGCTGAATCTTTAGTTAATAAAACAATTTGTCCATTATCCACTAATATCGTTTCTGAAGGACTAAGACCAAGCACTTCTTGAGCGTGTTGAGCATTGCGCCATCGCATAAAATAATATCCGTGAATGGGGATAAAAAATTTTGGTTTAACAAGCTTCATTATGGTTTTTAATTCTTCTTGAGGCGCGTGACCCGAAGAATGGATATCCATCATTTTGTAGTGATAAACTAAAGCGCCTTGTCTGGACAAATCATCTTTAAGAATTTGAACGCTACGTTCATTACCAGGAACAATCGAAGAAGAAAGAATAACCATATCTCCTTTTTTAATTTTGATATAATGGTGTTCTCCATTAGCGATTTTCATTAAACTTGCCTGCGGCTCACCCTGAGCGCCGGTACAAAGAATGACCAATTTATTATCTGGATACTTGTGAATCTCTTCTAATGGGATAAGGGTGTCTTTTTTAATTTTTATAATCCCTAAGTTCCTGGCAATTTGAATATTGGTTTTCATTGAAGAACCGCTAATTGCCACCTTCTTATTAAGTCGTTCTGCGATCTTAATAATTTCTCCTAAACGGTCGATTAACGAGGCAAAAGTGCCAATAATAATTCTTGAGTTTGCTATTTTAAAAAGTTTTTCCAATTCCCTTTCAACCACTCTTTCTGAAAGTGAATAGCCTGGCTCTTCGGCGCCGGTTGATTCCAATAAAAGCGTGTGAATTTTTTGCTTGCCAATTTTCTCCCAAATTTCTAAATTTTTTGGTCGGCCATCAGCGTCGTAATCAAATTTAAATTCGCCACCATGAACAATTTTGCCAATCGGAGTATCTAAAATTAAACCAACGGTGTCAGGAATATTATGAGTCACGCCAAAAAACTCAACCTTAAAATTTGGAGACAATTGATAGGTTTTGCCAAGCTCAATAATTTCAAAATCAAGTTTCGGGCTATTAGGAAAATCTTCCTGACGCTTAGCGATTATTTCTTTAGTTAAAGGAGCGGCAAAAATTACTGGGTTGCCTATTTTTTCTATAATATAAGGAATAGCGCCGATATGATCATAGTGACCATGAGTAATAATTAAAGCCCTAACATTTTTTTTCTTTTCTTCAAGATAAGAAACATTGGGGATAATATAATCAATTCCCGGCGTGGCTTCCTCAGGAAACTGCAAACCAGCATCAATAACAATAATCTCGTCTTGATACTCAAAAAACATCATATTCCGACCAATTTCTTCCAGGCCTCCTAAAGCGCAAAAACGAACTACTGGCTCCTCTTTAAATTTTTCTTCTTTTTCTTTAAGTTTTTCTTCTTTTTCTCGCCTTAACGGCGGAGCCATTTTTCTTTTTGGTTTAATTAATCTTTGTTTAAACATATTAAATTAAATTTTTTTATCCGTGTCGGAGGAGGGACTCGAACCCTCAAGCCTTGCGGCACCGGCTCCTGAAGCCGGCGTGTCTGCCATTCCACCACTCCGACAAAAATTAATTTTTAAAAATTCAAGGCGTTATCTACCTTTTGCCGTTTAACAATCTAAAGTTCGGAAATTTAAAAATCGAAATGACAAGTTTTAATTTTCAATTATCAAGCTTCAATTTTCAATAAACTTTCAATGACTTAATTTTCAAACCTCCTTTTTGTTATTTCGTATTTGAAAATTGAGAATTGAAAATTGAAAATTTTACCTTCCTCTTCCTTTATACTTTTCAAAAATTGCCCAAAAACTTAAAATTTCTTTTCCTTTATTATGAACCCGATGAAAAGCGCCAGATCTTACAGGCACTAAGTCGCCGGCTTTTACCTTTATGATTTTTTTACCAACCTCCATCATTCCTCTGCCATTAATAAAAACATAAACTTCATCAACGTTTTTGTGAGAATGGCCAAGAGTTGATTTTTTAGGATAAAGTTCGGTTAAAGAAATATTTAGATGTTTAAGTTCGGGTAAATCGTAAACCCGGTAAATTTCGTTGTCTCGGATTAATTTGGCTAATTTTTTATATTGTTTGAGAGTCATAACTTTTACTTAGTTGTTGGTTGTAGGTTGTAGGTTATAAGTTGTAAGTTACTTGAACACTCTCGCTGTTTTTATGTACCATTTTTCAATATTTTCAAAGCGATCGCTAGTTGAAGAAATAAATTTCTCTTCAAAACCCTTAAGCCAGTCTTTGGTTAAATAAAAATAAAATGGCGAATAAAGAAAAATGGCGGGATGGTCTTGGATAATTAACGACTGAAGGCTTGCTAACTCTGACTGGCGTTCTGTCTCGTCTAAACTCTTTCTTATTGATTGAATAAGGTTATCAACGGTTTTGTTTTCGTAAAGAGACAAGTTAAGACCAGGATAAAATCTTTCTGAGGAATGCCAAAATGAAGATAAATCAGGACTATCAATACTTCTAAAAGTATTGCCAAAAAGTATCATCTCATAGTTTCTAGTTTTAATAATTTCATCATTTACTTCTTGGCTGGGTTGAATAATGAGATTTAATTTAACGCCAATTTTTGACCAATCTTCGCTTAAAATTTGAGCGGTTTCAACCAAGAATGGTATTTGCGGCACAACTAAATTAAATTCTAAACGTCTTAATTCTTCCTTTTCTGATTTTTGGTTTTTAAAACGAGCGCTATTAATATTTTTTTCGCGAATTCCTTCAGTATTCACTTGCCAACCGCTCAGCTCTAAAATTTGGGCGGCTTTCTCTAAAGAAAATTCTTCTTGGGGATAAGCATTGGCATCGTATCCTTTAATCCCTAATAATAAAGGACCTTCAACCGGGATAGCTTTCCCATTGAAAACTCTTTCAATTATTTTTTTTCTGTCGGTGGCATAATTTAAGGCAAGCCGCACATTTTTATCTTTTAAAATATCTTGTTTGTATGGATTAAAGAAGACCGCGTAGTATCTTGGCATTCGAAGTTCAAAAATCTGATGACGAATACTAATTTTAGAAAATTTTTTTTGGTCCAATATGCCAAATCCATCAATATTCCCTGAATTAAAATTCTTAATTAATTCTTCCTCGTTTTGATAAAATTTAAAAGTTATTTTATTTAGATACGGCTTTTGCCCGCAATATAACTCGTTACGAACAAGCTGATATTCGGAAATAAAACCTGAATGTTCTTTCTTAAAAGATGAAAACTTAAACGCGCCATTGCCAACGGGTTCAAGATTATAATCTGAAAGCCAAAAATTAGCGGCCGGAATAGAAGCAAAAATATGCTTGGGAATTATTTTTAACTCTTTTAGTGTATTTTCAAAAAAAACGTAGGTCTCCGGAAGAATTAATTTTATTTCTCTTTCGCTTACCCTTTCTGCATCAACCCCTTGCCAAAAAGAAAAAAGCGGAGAATGACTATCAGGATTCTGGATAGTCTCTATAGTAAAAATAATATCATCACTTGTCATAGGTTGTCCATCATCCCAAAAAAGATTTTCTTTAAGGCGGACATTCCAAACCCTGCCATCTTCACTCATTTTATAACTTTCTACCAAATCTAAAAGTTTACTAAAAATCAATTCCGTTAAGTCGCGATCTGGTTCATTAGCCGCTAAAACCGGGTTGATAAAACTCGGTTGGCCAATTACTCCTTCTATATACTCACCGCCAGAAACCGGCACCAGATGAGTATTTTGGTTGAAAAAATTTATGATTACAAAAGCAATCGAGATAATAAAAATTAAAGATGAAGCGATAAAAAGTAAGCGTTCAGCCCGAGAAAGTTTTTTAAATAATAATAAAATTTTCATATAGAGATTAATTAGCAATAAGACGTTGAGAAACACCAATAAATATTACTAATCTCAAAATATTTCAACGTTATCGTCAAGATAGTTTTATTCTAAACTATTAACTTAATAAGCGAGAGGAGTGCAAAAATTATTATTAAAACAATCGTCGCAAAAAAAACTAAACGTTCTATGCCTCGGCGTTTAGCGTAGAATTCGTTTTCGCCGCTGCCGCCAAAAACACCAGAAAGGCCCGACGAACGTTCTTGGAGTAAAATTAAAATGATTAAAACAATAGAAATAATAACTTGAGCAATAGAGATAAACATTAAATTTATCGCGAAACCTCCAATCTTTATCTATCTTTCTCGCAGCGGAGCTGTTTTTCTCTATATTTATCTATTAGAGAAAGATAGAGAAAGCGCAACTAATGCTTCGCGAGATTAATTGGCATCTTTATAAATTCTTTTTGCTGAAAAATTAACGATGAAATTGACTAAACCTATAATTAAAGTAGCATAAATAAGAGGGATAGTTCCAGTTATATTAATATTTATTAAAAGTTTGTCAAGAAAATAAAGAACCAAAGCATTTACTAAAAAAATTCCTAAACCAAAAGTTAAAATAATTACCGGCGTAAAAATTAATTTAAGAATTGGTCTAAAAAAAACATTAATCAGAGTAAGGGCTGCCGCCACTAATAAAAAATTATTGAAACCAGGACTAATTTCAAACCCTTTAACAAGGTAGGTAGCCATAAATAAAGCGATAAGATTAGAGAAAAAATAAAAAATTAATCGAGATAAAAAACGCATATTATTATTTTATAAATTTTAAAGTAAATTTACAAGGGCCTGTATAAGTCCACAACATCTTTGAAAATCCAAAGGTGTTAATAATGTATGGTAGTCAAGAAATTCTTCCTGTAAGGTTCTATTGAATCTCTCTATCTTAATATTCATTTGGGGATGTTTGGGATAGTCCTAGAAGTGAGTTATTCCTCTTTTTTCAAGCTCATCTCTAAAACTCCAAGAACCTTTAACACCATAAAACTTCCTTAAAACCTGCGTACTATTCCTTACTCAGATTTTCCATTATGTGTTTGAAGTTATACAGGACATAAATAAACGAGTTGAACGAAGATTTGCCGCTAACATAAAATTTGGTCGGAAAATCCTGAACGCAGTGAAGGAGGAATGGGAACCAAATTTTTGTCGGCAAATCAAGCGAAACGAGTATTATTTATTTACGCCGAACACTTAGTGAAAATAAGTTATAGGACGACTCCTGAGTTATCCACAGCCCTTAGTTTTATTTTTAGATTTAAAAAGTTATAATAATAAAGAGCTGTAATTAAAATAAAGGTCGAAGGTATTAACGTTTGACTTTTGACTGTTGACTTTTGACGATTATAAATCGTCATTATCAATAGTCATTGTCAATAGTTAATTTATATGGTAGCGCAAAGTTGGGTTGAAATATTAATCACTTCACTTCAAAATGCTTGGGCTAATGTGATCGCCTTTTTGCCGACGCTTATTGGCGCTTTAATTCTTCTTATTGTTGGTTTAATTATTGCTTGGGTATGCCGTATTATAATAGAAAGAATTATTAGCGCGATCAGGCTTGATGTGCTTTTGAAAAAAATAGGCGTTACTCCTTTCTTTGAAAGAGCTGGTCTTCAAGTTAACTCCGCTAAATTTTTTGGCCTTCTGATTTATTGGTTTTTTGTCATAGTATTGGTTTTAGCCATAAGCGATATTTTGGGGCTTTATGGTGTCTCTCTCTTCCTTCGAGAGGTAGTTTCTTATCTCCCGAATGTTATTGTGGCAGTTTTGATAATGCTAGCGGCGTTAGTGTTAGCTAATTTTCTGAGGTCTGTTGTTAGAGCTTCGGTTGCCAGCGCCAAACTCCATAATCCAAAATTTCTAGGTTCTTTAACTTGGTGGGTGGTAGTAATTTTTGGTTTATTAGCGGCCTTGATGCAAGTCGGAATTGCCGGTGTTATTCTTAATACTATTGTGACCGGCGTTATTGCCGCCCTCGCTTTAGCCACTGGTTTAGCCTTTGGTCTTGGCGGTAAAGATTATGCGGCTCATCTAATAGAAAAGTTTAGAGAACAGATTGAGGAAAAATAATATTTGGCTTAATTTTAATCCAAATACCACAATAAAACCCCGCTTTAAAATTTAAGGCGGGGTTTTATAGCACATAAGATCAAAAACATATTGGGAAACTCCAATAACAATAACTAACGGCTGCTGACGATAACCGTTAACCATCACTGCGAGACAACAGAGCTATTGTGGGAAAAGCCGAAGGTTTTTATTTGTCATTGCGAGGAGGGCGAAGCCCGACGAAGCAATCATGTCATTGCGAGGGGACGCAGTCCCCGCGGCAACCTCATATATCATTGTAAGATTGCTTCGGGCTAAAGCCCTCGCAATGACGGGTGGAAAAATGTCATTGCGAGCGACCGAAGGGAGCGCGGCAATCATGTCATTGCGAGGAGCGTAGCGACGCGGCAACCATGTCATTGCGAGGGGACGCAGTCCCCGTGGCAACCTCATATATCATTGTAAGATTGCTTCACTGCGTTCGCAATGACTACCTTGCGCTATTGTAAGATTGCTTCGGCTGCGCCTCGCAATGACAGAAGGGTACTCGCAACAACAAAGAGTTTTTGTAATGACAGATGTTGTCACAATGACATTTCCTTTTTTTAAGATTGGATTCTCTAAAATATTAGGATCCTAAGTATATGGTTGAAATTTTAGATTAAATAAGGTACAATAACTTTACAAGCAACGAATCTGTACGAATATACAAATTAAATTAATACAGAACAGCATTCCCAAAGTTTTTTTATTTTTATTTGTAAATTTGTAATAATTTCGTAATTCGTAAATAAAAATAAAATGATAATAACTTTTTACGGTGAAGGGTGTTTTAAATTACAAAACGGAGATTTTATTGTTTTAACTGACCCTATTGATAATAAAACCGGCCTAACCCCGCCGCGTTTTAAAGCCGACATCGTTTTAAAAACAATTACGCCAATAACCGAGGTTAGTAGTCAACGATCAGAGGTCAGTAGCCAATTTATTTACGGCCCAGGTGAATATAATATCAAAGATATCAACATTACCGGTTTTTTATTGACCAAAGAATCAACAGAGAAATTTTTTAAAACTATATATTTATTGGAATGGGAGGGTATTAAATTATGTTTTTTGGGGCATATTTCAGAAATGCCTGAGGCCGATATTTTAGAACATTTACAAGAAGTAGATATTTTGTTTATTCCCGCGGGTGGACAACCGTTTCTTAATCAAAAAATAGCTATAAAAATTATCAAACAACTTCAACCAAAAATTGTTATCCCTGCTTTCTTTAAGATTCCATCACTAAAAAGACCAGCCGACAAAATAGAAAAATTTTTGGAAGAATTTAATGGCACTAAAACAAAAGAGATAACAACGCAAGAAAAATTAGTTATTAAGAAAAAAGATTTAGCCACTATTAAAAAAACACAGATTATCATTCTAAAAACCTGAGGTCAATCACGAACTATAAGCCTTATCCATGAAGTAGAAACGGATAAACGCGGATGGGTACGCTGATTAACGCGGAAATGAAATAATTTTATCAGCGTATATCCGCGTTAATATCAGCGTCAATCCGCTTCTATTGTAAAATTAGAGAAAGGGTGGCAATAAATATTCTAAACTATGTTTAAGGCATTAAAACAACACCTACAAAGAATTCAAAATTCTGATGAAGCCACTAAAAAGCGTTGGTTGATTGGCGCCTCTGCTATTTCAATGATTTTAGTGATTAGTCTCTGGTTGATTTATATGAAATTTAGTTTCGAATCACTTACCAACACAAGCCAAAATAATGAATCCTCTATTGGCTTTTGGCAAATTTTTAAAAATGGATTAAAAGTAGCCAGTACCTCGATCTGGCACGAAATAAAAAATTTTATTTCAAAAATAATCGAAGAAAGAACAATTACAATAAATAATAAATAAAATATAAAAAATAATAAATGTTTAAACTGTTTTTTATTTATTATTTATTATTTTTAATTTAAACATTTATGGATAACCAAAAAACTCAAAAAATTGAGATTCGAGATATTTCTGAAGAGCTTAAAGAATCGTATTTAGATTATGCGATGTCTGTGATTGTTTCTCGTGCTTTGCCTGATGTAAGAGATGGACTAAAACCAGTGCAGCGTCGAATTTTATGGACGATGTGGGAAGAGGGATTAACGCATAACGCTAAATTTAGAAAATCCGCCACGGTTATCGGCGCGGTATTAGGCCGCTATCATCCCCACGGCGATATTGCGGTTTATGACGCTTTAGTCAGAATGGCTCAAGATTTTTCTTTAAGATACCCATTAATTCATGGGCAAGGAAACTTTGGTAGTATTGATGGCGATAGTGCGGCCGCTTATCGATATACCGAAAGCCGGCTTTCTAAAATTGCTGAAGAGCTTTTATTTGATATTGAAAAAGAAACAGTGGATTGGCAGCCAAATTATGATGGAACAAGAGAAGAACCAAAACTTCTGCCCGCTAAATTGCCAAATCTTTTAATTAATGGCTCTGTCGGTATCGCGGTAGGAATGGCTACTAATATCCCTCCTCATAATTTAAGTGAGGTGGTAGACGCTTTGGTTTATCTTATTAGCCATCCAAAAGCCAGTAACGATGATTTAATGCAATTTATTCAAGGACCAGATTTTCCTACGGGCGGTATTATTTATAATAAAAAAACAATTAATGAAGCTTATGCCTCAGGTAAAGGATCAATTACCTGTCGCGCTAAAGCAGAAATAGAAGAACGTAAATCAAATCAGTTTAATATTGTCATTACCGAAATTCCTTATCAGGTTAATAAAGCAGAATTAATTATTAAAATCGCTGAATTAGTGCAGGAGAAAAAAATTGACGGCATCCGCGATCTAAGAGATGAAAGCGATAGGGAAGGTATGCGAATTGTGGTTGAACTTAAAAATGAAGCCAACCCCCAAAAGGTTTTAAATCAACTTTATCAATACACCGATCTTCAAAAGGATTTCCATCTTAATATGATTGCTTTAATTGACGGCATTCAACCCCAAATTTTATCGCTTAAAGAAATTTTAAGCGCCCACATAGAACACCGCAAAAAAGTAGTAGAGCGACGCGCTCAATTTGATTTGAAAAAAGCGAAAGAAAGGGCTCATATTTTAGAGGGCTTAGCGAAAGCTTTATCAGTTATTGACCAAATAATCGCTACCATTAAAAAATCAAAAGACAAAAACGAAGCCCACCAAAACTTGATAAAGAAATTTAAGTTTACTGATATTCAAGCCAACGCTATTTTAGAAATGCGGCTCCAAACATTAGCCGCCTTAGAAAGACAGAAAATTGAAGATGAATTAAAAGAAAAAAAGAAATTGATTAACGAACTGCAACTACTCTTAAAAAGCCCGGAAAAGATTCTTAATGTGATTAAAGAAGAGCTTTTGGAATTAAAGAAAAACTATGGCGACGAACGCCGAACAAAAGTTATTGCTTCGGGCCTAAAAGAATTTAAAGAGGAAGATCTTGTTCCTCAGGAAGAAGTCATTATTACTCTTTCCCAGAATGGCTATATTAAAAGAGTAGCGCCCGCCACTATCAAAGCGCAACGCCGCGGCGGTAAAGGGTTAATCGGCTCTGAGGTGAGCGAAGAAGATTTTATTACTCATTTTATTTCTGCAAATACTCACGATAATATTTTATTCTTTACCGATAAGGGTAGAGTTTTTCAAACTAAGGTCTATGAAATTCCTTTGGGTAGCCGTACCTCTAAAGGAAAAATTATTCAAAACTTTTTAGAAATTCCAAGCGGAGAAAATATTACGGCAATTGTGAGTTATTCAGTCAATAGTCAAAAGTCAATGCTCAATAATCAATTCTTGGTGATGCTTACCAAAAATGGTTTAATTAAGAAAACCTCAGTTGAAGATTTCGCTAATGTCAGAAGAAGCGGTATGATTGCTATTAAACTACAAAAAGGCGACGAATTAAAATGGGTTAAGCTTTCTTCAGGTAAAGATGAAATTATTGTGGCGACCGCTCAGGGTCAATCTATTAGATTTAAAGAATCTCAATTGCGGCCCATGGGCCGAACAGCCACTGGCGTAAGAGCGATTAAACTAAAAAAGGATGACTTTGTGGCAGGGCTTGATATAATAAAAGAAAGTTCAAAGTTCAAAGTTCAAAGTTCAAAGCTGTTGATTGTGACAGAAAATGGTTTTGCTAAACAGACACCACTTAAACAATACAAAATTCAAAGTCGCGGTGGTTTAGGAATTAAAACCGCAAAAATCACCCCAAAAACCGGTCTCATAGTCGCCGCTCAAATTATCACCGACGAAGAAGAAGTTTTAGCGCTTTCGGCTAAGGGACAAATTATTAAAACTAAAATTTCTGATATACGAACCGCTGGCCGCGCCACCTCTGGTGTCAGAATTATGAAATTAAATAGCGGTGATAAAGTGGCAGGAATAGTGACATTGTAACAATATAACAATGACCTTTGACAATGACTTTTGACAAAAATTAATTGTCATTGTCATTGTCATAGTCATAGTCATTAGTGAATTTCTCTCGCAACCAAATCATCATCATTGGTATTGTTGGTATAATTGTCCTAATTTTTATTTTGGTACTTTTAGGCGTTATTCCTGGTTTAAAAAAGCAGGGAGGTGGAGGAATTAAGATAGGCGGCGGTCAACAAATTGAGCTTTATTTTTGGGGCGTTAAAGAAGCCAATCCCAATAACGCCATTCAAACATTAATTGATGAATATGCAAAAATCGCTCCTAATATAAGGATTAATTATCAAGAATTTGATAATGTAAATGTTTATGAAAAAGCTCTTGTTGATGCTTTGGCTACTTTTAAAGCGCCTGATATTTTTATGATGCACAGCAGCTGGCTGCCAAAGCACTATAACAAAGTCAACCCTATTCCAGAAAATTATTTGTCTTTATCTTATTTTCAACAAGCTTTTCCTTATGTGGCAGAGCAAGATTTTGTCAACTCGTCCTCTAAAAAAATTTATGCCCTACCTCTTTATATCGACACTCTCGCTCTTATCTATAATAAAGACCTGCTTGACGCTAAAGCCATCGCTGTTTTACCTACCACCTGGCCGCAATTTCAAAACATAATCCCTCAATTAAAAACCTTGAATCAATTCGGTCAAATTGATAAATCAGCCGCCGCAATTGGCGGTTCAGAAAAAAGCATTCACTCCGCCTCAGATTTTTTAAACCTTTTAATGATGCAGTTTGGTAGCCAAATAAGAGATCAATATGGACGAATAAATTTTGGTCAAGAAGCGTTAAATGCTTTAAATTTCTATCTTCAATTCGCTACCCCCTCGAGTCCTTATTATACCTGGAATGACAACTTTAATTATTCTTTAGATAGTTTTGCTCAGGGCTCAACCGCGATTATATTTGATTATGCTGCGCAAATTCCTCTCATTAAAAACAAAAATCCTTATCTAAGAATTGGCATAGCGCCCATACCGCAAATTAATAACACTTCTCAACCGCTTAGTTATGCGAATTATTGGGGATTGAGCGTTTCTAATCAAAGCAAAAAACCGGATCTTGCTTGGAATTTTGTCTTATACGCGACCGCCAATCCTCAGGCCTCAGAAACCTATCTTAAAACAACCAAATTACCGCCAGCGCTTAAAACCTTAATAGAAAAATATAAAAACGACCCCGAAATAGGAATTTTTGCCAAACAAGCGCTTATCGCTCGTTCTTGGCCGCAACCCGATAATAATGCGGTTAAACAGATTTTTTCAAATATGATAGAATCAATTCTAAACGGCCGCCTTAACCCGGATCAGGCATTAAAAAAAGCAGAAAATGAGATTAATGGGCTTAATGCTCAATAGAAAAGAATTAAATCGGGTTTATATAGATAACGTAGATAAATTATGAAAAAAATAATTCTATTTTCTATTTTCTATTTTCTATTTTCTACTCTAATTGTAGAGGCCGCCTTAGTGCCCTGCGGCGGAGAAGGTCAACCTGCCTGTACCTGGTGTGATTTAATGCAATTAATCAAAAACGTCATCGACTTTCTAATGTATCTTGTTATTCCTTTATCGGTTATAATGATTGTGGTTGGTGGTATTATCATTATGACGGCGGCTGGTTCAACCCAACGCGCTTCTCGAGGAAAAGAAATAGTGACCGCCGCCTTAACTGGTCTTTTAATTGCCTTGCTTTCCTGGATTATTATTGATACAATATTAAAAATAATCTCAACCGCCCCACAAGGCAGTGGACCAGCAGTCATAGAAGGCTACGGTCCCTGGAATAAAATAAAGTGTAATCCTTAATAATAAAATGAAAAATGGAATTATTTTAAAATCATTGTTTGTCGTTTTGGCTATTACCGGCTTATTTATTATGGCGAGCGTAGCGAAGCAATCTCAACATATTACCGACTTATTTGTCATGGCGAGCGTAGCGAAGCAATCTCAACCTACAATTGAAGCCAAAAATATTGCCTTTGCCGCTAATTATGATATGAATCAGGCGGCGCAAGATTTAGCCGATGGTTCACCTATTAAAGAACCGAAAGATATCTTTGTGATTCTTGCAAAAGTTGTTCGGTATACTTATACCATCTTTTTTATCGTCGCGGTTATTTTCATTTTGGTGGCCGCCTTTAATTTTTTAACTGCTCAGGGAGAGCCGGAAAAAATAAAAAACGCCCGCGCTCAAATTACCTGGGCAATAGTGGCAATTGCTATTGCTTTAATTTCAGTCGGCGCGGCTCAAATTATTCAAACATTTCTCACGCCATCCGCGCCATAAAATTTTATGGAAAAGAAAAAATTTATTTTTTTTATTTTAATAATTTTTGAAATATCCGTACCTTTTCTAACTGCGGCTATTACTCCTGGGACTATCCCTGGCGCTCAGGAATTAGGAATTCAACAAGATTCACCCATAAAATCTTCAGACGCTCTACTGGATGTAATCGCCAAGATCGTTAAATGGGTTTATGTTATTTTCTTTATCATCGCGGTAATGTTTATTCTTTTTGCCGCCTTCAATTATTTAGGCGGAGCGAGTGAACCAGAAAAAATAAAAAAAGCCCATAATATGATAATTTATGCCGCGATTGCCATGGCAATTGCCTTTTTATCGGTTGGCGCCCATCTTATTGTAAAGGATTTTTTGACGAATTCTTCGTCTAATTCTTCATCTATTAACGGAGGAAGTAATAATATAAACAATAATCAAAACCAACAACAATTAGCGCCTCCTTGGCAACCACCTAATTACTGGTGGCCCAATGGAAGAGGCGGCGGAACGCCTATGTAAAAATAAAACAAAAGGTCGAATATTTTATAATTAAAAAATTAACAAAATTAAATATGTCGAAAATCACTAAATTATCGTTTATCATTTCAATGATTGGCTTATTATTAGGAAATGTCGCGATGGGACAGATTGCTCAAATTCCAGGCGTACAACCGGTTGGCCCAAGTAATGTTAGTGGTTTAGTAGAAATTATAAGACATATCGTCCGATGGGTTTATATCATTTTCTTCATTCTGGCGGTTTTGTTTATTCTCTTTGCCGCCTTTACTTATTTAACGGCTGGCGGTGACTCGGAAAAAGTTGGAAAAGCTAAAAATCAAATTATTTATGCAGCGGTCGCGATCGCGATAGCTCTATTGTCAGTTGGATTTGAGGTAATTGTAAGAAATTTCTTAGAAACAGGCCAATAAAAATATAATTATTTAGTTTCAAATTTCAAAGCCGGTTTGGTTATAATGGTTATAATCATTAATTAAAAATAACCAAACCGGCTAACTAAATCTAAGTCTTTCCTTCAAGGGGGCTAAAAGCATGAGATCAAAAACATACTGGAAAAGTCCAATGATATTGATTATTGATGATGGCAATGACTGCTAATTGCTGATGATAACAATCAACAATTATTAAAAATTGGTTCAGTTAACTGAACCAAAATGTCATTGCGAGAAGCGAAGCGACGAAGCAATCTCTGCTTCGCTCGCAATGACGAAAGAGGTATCCTCGCAACGACAATTTACTAAATTTTCCAAAATTAGCATCTTATTACCATCATTGACGCTTCAAAAATTAGTAAATATATTTAAATTATGGCTAAGATAAGTTACGATAAAAAATCTAAAATTTTAAGTATTCGCTTGGGCAATAAAAAAAGCGTTGATTCTGATGTGCGAAATAATGTGGTAATTGATTATGATAGAAAAGGTAATGTGGTCAATGTCGAAATAATGAATTTTAGCTTAGAAGAATTTAAAACGGCTAATAATTATTTAGATAAAATTTTTAAACACGAAAGAGTGATAGTTTAAGATAATGTGTAAAGAAATAAAAAAATTTTTAAATTATTTAATCGGTTTAGTATTCCCCGGAGCGGTTTTTTTGATGAATAATAATGCATTGGCGCAAACTGTAGGAGGAACAGGTGGAGCGCCCGGTGGAACTGGCGGAGCAACTGGCGGCACTGGCGGACCTGAGCTTAAAAACCCTGTTGGTACAACAAGCATTGTTCAAATTATTAATAATGTTTTAGATTATCTTATTTATATCAGCGTGCCGATTTTGGCAATAATGATTTTAGTGGGCGGCTTTCAAATTTTAACTGCTCGCGATAATCCGGAAAAAATCGGTAGTGGGCGGAAAACAATTATGTATGCAGTTGTTGGTTTTACGATTATTTTAATCTCCAAAGGCGTGGCTTTAATTATTCTGAAAATAATGGGGTAAGTTTAGAAATTTCATTTAATTTCTGTTTTAAATAAAAAAATACGAGCCCATAAAAGCATGGGCTCGTTTTAATTCTAGATTTGTCCGGTTTTTGGCCGGAGAAAAACCGTTATTTTTATCTCCTTCCCGGCAAGAGATTTTACATACAACCGACTTTGCGGAATCTCTTCGCCAAGAAAGGGTTTCGGCTGCCCCGGCTGAAAATCAAATTCCCGGCCATCAGCCAGTTTGACCCGGAAGGGCTCAAACCCGAAGAAGTCAAACCAGTGATAATAAGGTAGTGGAACTTCTGTGTACCGATCAGGATAAGCCACTACCTCGATTTTTTTCTCCTGAACCGCCTCCCGCGCCTGCCGCGTTGGTTCTTCAACCGCGACAAACGCGGCGTATTTGTTCCGAATTTCGCGGCATTTCTCCCTCTCTGCTTCAAGTTCTCTAGAGAGAAAGTTTCTCTCTTCAGGAGATGTTTTGGGGTTAATCATTTTCTCCCCGATCTCCTTCATTTTCTCAAGATGGGGTTGAAGTTCTACTTCCGCTGATTGCTGAAGAGTATGTTTTGAAATAATTTCTTCAACAGACGTACTTTTGGGTAATCCTTTTATACCAGCAGATGATCCGCGAGTATACAAACTTATCCCCGAAAGGATGATCAAAACAAGAACAACCATTTTTTTCATAAACTTCACGCTGGAGCTGTAAGTGCCGGGTAGTTGGTACCAGACAAAGCACCATACCAGAGCCACGCCAACCACCATTATGCCGGCTGGCCCAGCAATAAAGTTCCACCATCTGATGCCGAGAAAGCTGGCGATAAAAATGGCTGTAACCGGAAAGAGTAAGAACCACTGGATCATTTCAAATGTCACTTTCACATAGAGGAGGCCCTTATCCTCCTCTTTTTCTCCTTTTCTAGTGATTCGAATTGACTCCAGCGCCGAGCGCAAAGTTGCGAAAAATAGGAGAGCTATTACTAGAGCCGAGGTCCAATCAGGAAACCCGGGCATATAGAGATTGAATTCTCGTAATTTCGGTAGGAGAATTCCTCTGCCCAGAAGCACCCAAATCAGCAAGAACCAGAGAAGAATAACCACTATGTCTTTGGCAACTTCCCCGGCTGATTTTGTACAGACCTTGTAGGTGTTGTATTCATACCAGCCGAGAACAAGAAGAAGCGCAAGACCAGTGATGCCAATAAAACTTATTACCAGAGCACTTATTACCAGAGCAATGGCCAAGATACCAAGATAGATTGGCTCTAGTTTTTCTAGTTTTTTCGGCAATTGCAGGTTTATCTTTGGCAATTGCAATTTCGGTAATTTTATCATTTCTTTTCACCTCCTTCTTTTGATTCTTTTAATGCCGATGTAATTTCTCTAACAGCCTCTATTCCTTTGTCAACAAGATAAAATGTAGCAGGAGAAATGTTGGTCTCCTTGGTGAAATCTTTAATGATTTTCGCTTTCACCTCTTGTAATTTTTTCTCCTTTTCCGCCTTCACGGTCCAAGCGTCAACAATGTTTTGCTCTAATCTGGCCTGAACAAGAGCTTTTGGTGGAGGAGTATTAAGCACTCTTAAGTCACATCCAATTCCAAACTCTGCTAATCTCCTATCAGCCTCTTTGGAGATAAACCAAGAGAGATGCGCTAGAAGGTCTTTTTTAATACTATCCAGCTCCTTTTTTTCTTCTAGAAGATCCTTTTTTATCGCCTCTAGCTTCTTTTTTTCTTCAGGATCTTTAGAGTCCTTAAGCTCTTCAGGATCTTTGCCTATTTTTCGCCCTTCATATTTAGGCGAAATTTCCGAAATATACTCATCACGCTCTTCGAATTCTTTTTTTCCTTCTTCTGTTGTCTCCACTTCTTTTAATAGTTTCCTTTGGTCTAATTCCGCAATGGTTACCATATTCAAATATTTTTTCACCATTGCTTCTCGGACTTCTGAAAATATTCCTGTAATTTCTTTTTTTAATTCTTCTTCTGATTCTTTTATTTTTGTTAATTTCCGTACCGCACGAACCGCTCTAGGAATTTTCACTTCTTTCTTTTCTTTATTCACCTCTTCTTCTTCATTCACCTCTTCTTTTACATAGCTATCCCATTTTAACTCATCTTCTTCTTTTTCTAGCCCATCAATATAGTAAATGGAGTAGACCTCGACATTTACCTCTTGGTTATCCTTAGTGACAACTGGTATTGTTACCGCTTCAACTGCAATGGGCCGACAATCGAGTAAAACATACTTTTCGCAATGAAAAGGGACAAAACGAAGTCCAGGTTTCTTTGCTGTGAGTTCACCGGTTGCTAAATTTCTTAAAACTAGCACAAAACGTGGCGGAACAAGGGTTAGTCGAGACCCCAAAACTCCTAAAATCATTAAACCAAAAACTAAAAGCCAAAATTTTACCCAAAACATTTTTTCCTCCTTTCTGGCCCTTTCTGACCATTGACCAAATTTTTATTTTTTAGTTTTCAAAGAAAACTGATTTTTATATATCATAAAATTACAAAAAAGTCAAGGTATTTAGATCTTTGCCTCGCCCTTTAATTAATCCGCCCCAAAAATTACTATTATAATTTACGATCGTAATCTATAATAGTAAATTGAATCGACAATGACTGTTGACAACATAAAACCAACATTCACAATGACCATTGCTGAGGGCAAAACGACGAATAACCTCAGATGTATCTCTTCGACAAGCCCAGAGAATAAAATTCTTACCTCTTGAGCGGAACCAAAGGAAGGCATTATATTTATTTTCTGAGTTTATCGAGGGAACACGTTGATTGCAACTAATTTGCGATCGCAGATTAGTTGCAATCTGATAGTCAGCAGTCTCAAATGTATTGCTTCGATAAGCTCAACAAATATTGAAATTGCTTCGTCTGTCAAAGACAGGCCCGCAATGACAAATGACAATTAGTGGTCAATTTAGAATTAGGGACTTTCCAAAATGTTAGTATCCTATGCATCTAATTGGCGAATGATAATAAAATTTAGTATAATAAATGAAGAATGTGCAAAATTTTCGCATAGGTTCGCGTTGATATTGGCGCTTATTCGCTTCTAACAAAATATAGAAGCGAAATTAAGCGAAACAAAACGTGAAATATAATACGAAATAATTGCGCACACTGCTCAGTATAATAAATAAAGCGATTAAATAAGGTAAAAATTCAATGGTCTCCTAAATTCGCTTATTCTGCGGGTGTAGCCAAATTGGTAAAGGCGCGCGGCTTAGGACCGCGTGGGGAAACCCTTGGAGGTTCGAATCCTCCCATCCGCACCATTCACTTTCTTCTCCTTCCGTGAAAGGCACGGTGAATTTCTTTAAGCTCTTTGTTGGTTAAATGAGTGTAAATTTGCGTAGTGGAAATATTGGCATGGCCTAATAATTCTTGAACGGCGCGCAGATCAGCGCCGCCCATTAAAAGATCAGTGGCAAAGACATGGCGAATGGTATGAGGATGAACTCTTTTTACAATACCGGCTTTTCGGCTATAAAAGTCAATAATTCTTTGGACAGTCCGAGGAATAATTCTGCCAATCACTTTTGGGTTTTTCGATTTGGTTAAACTAATAAAAAGCGCTTCTTCGGTGTCGGTTCTTTTGGCTAAATAATTTTTGATTGCCTTTTTTGCTCGTTCAGAAAGAAAAACCGCCCTTATTTTTCCTCCTTTGCCGCGAACGGAGATCTCGCCGCGATCAATATCAAAATAGCGGTTCAAACTACAAAGCTCTGAAACTCGCAAACCAGTGGAAAATAGAGTTTCTAAAATCGCTTTATCGCGTAAAGAACGCAGGTCGGCGCCTTTAGGCGCTTCTAATAATCTTTCTAATTCATCATATTCAATCACCTCGATTTGACGTGTCGGAATTTTGGGCAATTCGATTTTATCAGGCGATAAAACATTAAAATCACGCTTAACTAAATATTTCAAAAAATTTCTTAAAGCGATAATATAATAACTTTGCGTATTTTTATTTAGGTTTTGTCTACTTAAATAAAGCCGAAAAGCGCGAACAATTTCGGGCGTAATCTCGCTTTCGCTTTTTATTTTTCCAAAGTCAAGAAATGTTTTTAAATACCGCTCGTAATTTTCCCGTGTTTTTATCGAACGGTTTTTTTCGATTTCTAAATAATTAAGATAGTCCTCTAAAAGTTTTTTGATGTCCATTGATGATAAAAGGTTGCCACGCTCCCCTTGGTCGCTCGCAATGACATAATTGCTTCGTTGGGCTTCGCCCTCCTCGCAATAACAAGAAAGGTGACGATGACCACTGACAATGACCATTGACTGTCATTGCGAGGGCTTTAGCCCGAAGCAATCTTACAATAAGGCAAGGATCATTGCGAGCGTAGTGAAGCAATCTTACATTGATGTATGAGGTTGCCGCGGGGACTTCATCCCCTCGCAATGACATGATTGCTTCGTCGCCGAAGCAATCTTACAATAGCACAAGATAGTCATTGCGAGCGTTAACCTTTAGCCGCGAGGACGAAGTCCGTGGCGGGAAGCAATCTTTATAAGATCGCCACGGCCTAACGGCCTCGCGATGACAAATAACTTTTGATTCCTGATTGCTGATTACTGGTTCCTGACCACTGACTGTCATTGCGAGGCGCAGCCGAAGCAATCTTACTTTTTTCATTATAACAAAATTTTAATCTGTCGCAAAAAAGAATTGCAACAAACTTACTTAAGTTTGTTGCAAGGTGGCTAGGTCTTTATTTTTATTGAAGTAGTTATTATAATTTAGAAAATGCAAGATAAAATTCTAAAAAATCTCATCAAAAAAGAAATTAAGCGCCAACAAGAGACGCTTAATTTAATTGCTTCAGAAAATATTGTTTCTAAAGAAATTTTAAAAATTGTGGGCTCGCCTTTAATGCATAAATATTCTGAGGGCTATCCAGAAAAAAGGTATTATCCAGGAAATCAATATTATGATGAAATTGAAAAATTAGCCATTAAGCGCGCTAAAGAAATTTTTAAATTGGGTAAAAATTGGCATATTAATGTTCAGCCCTATTCTGGTTCGCCGGCTAATTTAGAAATTTATTTTGCTTTATTAGGCCCGCCCGATAACAAAAATAAAAAAAGCGTAGACATCTTAGGGATGTCTTTATCAAACGGCGGCCATCTTACTCATGGCCACCAAGTGAATTTTTCTGGCTTAATTTACAAAACAATTCAATACGGTGTTGATAAAAAAAATCACCTCATAGATTATCAAGAAATTGAACATCTGGCTAAAAAATATAAACCAAAAATTATTGTTTCTGGCGCCACCGCTTACCCGCGCAAAATTGATTTTAAAAAATTTAGCCAAATCGCTAAAAAGGTTGGCGCTTATCATTTAGCTGATATCTCTCATATTGCTGGACTGATTGCTGCTGGCTATCACCAATCGCCATTTCCTTATGCTGATGTGGTAATGACCACCACTCATAAAACATTAAGAGGTCCACGCGCCGCCGTTATTTTTTGTCGAAAAAAATTAGCAGAAAAAATTGATAAAGCAGTTTTTCCTGGAATGCAGGGCGGGCCGCATAATAATACCATTGCCGCCATAGCCCAAATGTTTTTTGAAGTAAAACAACCTGAATTTAAAAATTATCAAAAACAAGTGATTAAAAATGCTCAGGTTTTGGCTAAATCTTTAAAAAAATTAGGTTTTAGTTTAATTACTGGCGGCACAGATAATCATTTGTTGTTAATTGATTTAAAAAATTCGCCAAATCTTTCAAAAATTCAAATTAATGGCTTGATAGCAGAAAAAAGTTTAGAAAAAGCAGGCATTTTGGCTAATCGTAATTCTGTTCCCGGCGATATCTCTCCTTTTAAACCCTCGGGCTTAAGATTGGGCACGCCCGCGATTACCAGTAGAAAAATGAAAGAAAAAGAAATGAAAAAAATTGCCGAATTAATTTACCGAGTGTTGGTCAAAAAAGAAAATCCCATCGCCATAAAACAAGAAGTAAAATATTTATGTTCTAAATTCCCCATAAAAAATAATTTCTCGCTAAAATAGATAAAAATTTCGGTGCAGTTAACTGCGCCGGGCTGGAAATAATGCTATCATTGTATTATAGTAAATGTCAGCAAAAATACCTTGATACCGTATTAAAAGACAAGGCGTGGAAAATTTTATTAAACGATTTAAAGGCGTGTCATTATGGCAAACAGTTAGAAAAACTAATGTCTCATTGACTTTCGGAAAAAGAAATAGTGATGCTCGAAAAAAGACTGGCTATTAAAGCGCTTTTAATAAGCGGGGCGTCATAACGAAATAAAAAGAATTCTTGATGTTTCCTCTCATACTATAACCGCTATCAAAAAAATTCAAAAAAAAGATTAAAATAAAACCAGTGCAGTTAACTGCACCGCTTAAACAATGCTGAATTTATTCAAAATTTAATTTATTTAAAATATAAACAAAAAATTTTCTTATTTAATTAATATGGTGAAAATAGATGGAAAAGAAATAGCCAAAAAAATCATTGAAGATTTAAAATCGAAACCAAAACCCAAAAAAATTCTGGCGGCTATTTTAGTAGGCAAAAATCCTACTTCTCTTTCTTTTTTAAATCAGAAAGAAAAAGTTGCTAAAGAATTGGGCGTTGATTTTCGAATTTATCAATTTCCGGAAAACATAAAAAACGATGATCTCCGTCGAGAAGTTAATCGTATCGCCAACCAAAAACCAGTAGGCGGAGTCATTGTCCAATTGCCTTTGCCTGAACATCTTAATAAATATTACGTCCTTAATCCTATCCCCCGAGAAAAAGACGTTGATGTCTTAAGTGAACGAGCGCTTGGCGCTTTCTATAATGGAAGAAATCCAGTTTTGCCGCCGGCCGTAGGAACAGTAGAAACCATACTGACAACCTACAACCTACAACTTACAACTTTAAAAGTTGCCGTGGTGGGTTTAGGATTTTTGGTGGGTAAACCAATAGCTGTTTGGTTAATGGGAAAATGTTCGGAAATTTATCTCTTAGATAAAGGCGGTGATTTTAAAATATTAAAAAACGCCGATTTAGTAATTACCGGCGTTGGTCAATCATATTTAATTAAACCAGAAATGTTAAAAAGCGGTACTGGCGTGATTGACTTCGGCTACAGCGCGCCGCAGGCGCGCTTGCAGACTAACGCTGATTATACGCGGACTAACGCGGAAAAAATAGAATGGCACGGAGATTTTGACGTTTCGTCAATTGAAAATTGTAAATTGGAAATTGAAAATTTATGGTATACTCCCACGCCTGGAGGCACGGGTCCGATTTTAGTCGCTAAAATTTTTGAAAACTTCTACCAATTAGCTTCTTAAAACTTCTAAAGTTTTCTTTTTTATTGCTTCTAAAAGTTTTTTGTCTTGTTTTAATTTCTCTCGGCTGGCTTCTAAGCCAACACCCAATTTTTCATTATCAAAATAATAGGTGTTACCGGTTTTTTTAACCACGCCATTTTTAATGGCTATATTTAAAATATCTCCTTCATAAGAAATGCCCTCGCCGTAAATAATATCAAACTCTGCGGTTTTAAAAGGTGGCGCCACTTTATTTTTAACAACCTTTGCCCGCGTCCGATTACCAACCACCTCTTCACCTTTTTTAATTTGAGCAATTCTCTTTAACTCTATTCTCACTGAAGCATAAAATTTTAAAGCCCGACCACCAGGCGTCGTGGTTGGTTCGCCATAACCCATCATTCCAATTTTTTCTCTAATTTGATTAATAAAAATAATTAATGTTCCTGTCCGATCAGCTAAGGCAGTAATTTTTCGTAATGCCTGGCTCATTAATCTCGCCTGGAGACCAATAAATTGAGCGCCCATTTCGCCTTCAATTTCCGCTTTTGGAGTTAAAGCCGCCACCGAATCAATCACCACAATATCAATCATCCCTGAACGCACTAAACTTTCTAAAATATTTAAAGCGTCCTCGCCAGAGTCTGGTTGAGAAATCAAAAGATCGTTTAATTTAACTCCTAACTTTTGCGCGTATTCAGGATCTAAGGCATGTTCCGCATCAATATAAGCTGCCTTACCGCCCCTTTTTTGAACCTCAGCAATGGCTTGAAGCGCTAATGTGCTTTTACCACTCATCTCTGGCCCAAAAATCTCAATAATTCTTCCTTTAGGAAAACCGCCGACCCCTAAAGCTATATCCAAAGAAAAAGAACCAGTCGGTACAACCGCCACATTAACCTTTTTAACATCACCCAACTTCATAACCGCGCCCTCGCCAAATTTATCCTGAAGAGAATCAAGAAGTTTATCTAAATCACTCCTTTTTTCTATATCTTTATCTTCTTTGTCTCTCTTCATATCACTTTCATCTCAACGCTGATAAATACTGATTAAAACTGATTTATGCTGATAATTTTATTTAAAAATCCGCATTAATCAGCTGAAATCCGTATAAATCAGCGTTTTATAATTTATCTTTTTACAAACGGTAGCAAACCCATAATCCGCGCTCTTTTAATGGCTTTGGCTAACATTCGCTGATGCTTGGCGCAAACAGCGGTATATTTAGGGTCGATAATTTTCCCTTGCGAAGAAATAAATCGTTTAAGTAATTCTACTTCTTTATAATCTATATTTTTTGAATTTTGTGAACAAAAAAAGCACTGCATAGTCGCTACGCTCCATCAACGAATAAATCAGCGAATAGCGAATTTTTTACGAATAAACGAATTTACACTTTTATAAAGCATTCTGTATGGTTTATAAACGAATTCGTATATTCGTACAGATTCGTTATTCGTTGATTTCGTTATTCGTTGATTTAGAACGGTAAATCTTCGGCTCTTATATTTTCTTCATCAATATCAATTTCTGGCAAATCTGCTTTTATTTCCATTGTTTCTATTTGGGGCTTTGCTTGTAATCCGGCGTTAGAACCTCTATCATTTTTTGGCCCAAACTGAATTCTTTCAGCGATAATTTCTGTACGATATTGTTTGCTGCCGTCTCTTCCATCCCAAGAACGTGTTTGAATTCTTCCCTCAACCAAAACTAAACTTCCTTTAGTGAGGTATTGGCTCACTATTTCGGCTTGGCGGCCAAAAACGACGATATTATGAAATTGAACATCTTCTTGTCTTTCGCCTTGCTGATTCTTCCAAACGCGATTCGTCGCGATACCAAAAGAAGTCACAGACATTCCAGAAGGCAAGGTCCGAAGTTCGGGGTCTCGAGTTAAATTGCCGATTAAAAAAACTTTATTTAAATTCATACTAATTGGCTAAGCGTAAAACGTTTTTTTATATGCTTTGTGATTTGCGCTTTTATTTTAGTATCTCTTCTAATTTTTTCTCCAGCGCCTCATTGCTTAATGTCTCAACGGAAATGGTTTTTTTGGTTAGAGTTGGGGTTTTGGTTGTTTGTTTGCCTGAGGCCTTTTTAGTCGTTGAATCTTTTTCTAAAATTTTTTCTTTTTCAATAACCGGCTGAGAAATAATTATAAATCTTAAAATACTTGATTCGTTGTTTAAAAATTTAATTAAGTTATTAATTGTTTCCGGCGCGCCGGAAAAATATAAATAACCAAAATAAGCGAAATTTTGTTTTTTAATTGGGTAAGCTAATTTTAGTTTTGATAATTTACCTCCATTAATAATAGTCAATTGAAAGTCATCTAATATCTTGAGAATCTTTTTTTGGTCTTCTTCTGACTTCACTAAAAAGGCAATTTCATAATTTTTAAATTCTTTATCCATACAGGTAGTAGAAATTCGAATTAAAAAACATAATTTTTTTAGATAAATTTGACCTTATATTTAACGTCCAGATAGTGAAATTCTTTAGAATTATTTTCATTCACCTTTGGCGAATCTGTCGAATTTTCACTACCTGGCATATTAATACTATAATACCTCTTAAATAATAATTAGTAAAGAGTAAGGGTTGTCTACCGGTCAAATATCAATAGTCAAAAGTCAATAATTTATCTATTGTCTGTTGTCTGTTGTGGGTTGTTGGTTTTCCGAAAGCCGGTGCCAGCCGGAATTAAACGACCAATAATCACATTTTCTTTTAATCCTCTTAGATAATCTATTTTCCCTTCGCAGGCCGCCATTGTTAAAACGCGAGCCGTCTCCTGAAAAGAAGCGGCTGAAAGCCAGCTTTCAGTTGAAAGAGCGGTTTTGGTAATGCCCATTAAAAGTTGTTTTGCTTTGGCGGGCTTCTTTTTATGTTTTTTTGCTTCTTGATTAGCCTCGATAAATCTTGATTCTTCAACAATTTCTCCAACCACAAAATCAGTCTCCCCGGGATCAGTAATGATTAATCTTGAAAACATCTTTTTAATAATAATTTCGATGTGTTTATCGCTAATATTTGTTCCCTCAGAAACATAAATCTTCTGAACCTCATTTATAATGTAACGCTCGACTGCTTCTCTGCCTTTCAATTCAAAAAGCTCTCTTAAATCAATACTTCCCTCACAAAGCTGATCGCCTTTCTTAACCTCTTGTTTTGGTTTAACGAAAATAGTATTGGTTCGAGGAATATTGTATTCTATTATTTTTGTTTTTTTAGATTGTTTATTTTTTGACAAAACCTTTAATTTAATCACCTTTAAATTTCCTTTTTCTTCGATATCCTCAATCACTCCATCAAATTCGGCTAATGGCGCCATACCCTTAGGTGTTCTTACTTCAAAAAGCTCTTGGACACGCGGCAAACCATGAGTAATATCTGCTCGGGCTACGCCGCCCGCGTGAAAGGTTCTTAGGGTCAATTGTGTGCCGGGTTCACCAATGGATTGAGCAGCGATAATTCCGACTGCCTCACCTAACTTAATCGGCTCATTTCGTCCCAAATCAAGACCGTAGCACTTCGAGCAAACACCATAAAGGGTTTTGCAAGTAATAGGCGAACGAATTTTTACAGATTCAATTTTTGATTTTTCAATTAATTCTGCTGCCTGACGATCAATAATCTCATTCGCTCTGACAATTATTTTATTATCAATCTTAATATCCTGACAACTTGTTCGACCAAACAATCGCCTGCGAAAATTATAACCAAAACTTTCTCCATCTGAACGATAAACTTCGATTCCATCATCTGTTCCGCAATCATCTTCTCTGATAACTAAATCTTGAGCCACATCAATTAGCCGACGCGTAAGATAACCAGCCGAAGCGGTTTTTAAAGCAGTATCAATTAATCCTTTTCGAGCACCATGAGTATTAATGAAAAACTCCAAAACATCTAATCCTTCTTTATAAGATGATTTAATGGGCAACTCAATCGTTTCACCTTTAGGATTTTGAACTAATCCTTTTATCCCGGTCATCTGTACTGGCTGCGACCAACTACCACGCGCACCTGAATCAATAATAGAATAAACCGAACTATAAGGATTTAAGGATTGGGGGACTTTTTGACTAATCTCAGCCACTGCTTTTTCCCAAATCTCAATGGTTTTGACACGAAACTCTGCGCTGGTCAAAAGACCATCCTCATATTGTCTTTTAGCTATTGTCACTCTCTTCTCTGCTTCTTTTAATATCTTTTCTTTCTCGGGCGGAGTCACTAAATCATCCATGCCCCAACTAATACCTGACAAACTCGCCCAATAAAATCCTAAGTTTTTAATCTCGTCTAAAATCGGCCAAACTTTTTGAGGCTCATATTTTTCTATTAACGAAGAAACTAATTTTTGCAACTCTTTCTTATTTAAGGTTTTATTAATAAAACCAAAATCTTTCGGCAAGATACCATTAAAAATAAGACGGCCCACGCTTGTTTCTATAAATATCGTCTCGCCTGAATGAGAAACATTATGTTTTTTCGCGCTTAATTTGCCTCTACTTTTTACCTCAGCTTGTGTCTGATCTAATTCTTTAACATGAATTTTAATGGGTTCGTTAATTTTTAGATAACCGAGTTCATGCGCCAACATCGCTTCCTCAATGCTTGAGAAAACCTTAATCTGATCATTGTTAGTATCGTGAATCCGTGTTAAGTAATAACAGCCCAACACAATATCTTGAGTAGGAGTCACAATTGGTTCTCCGGTGGCTGGCTTTAAAAGATTATTACTAGAAAGCATTAATTCCGTCGCTTCTTTTTGGGCTTCATCTGTTAATGGTAAATGAACCGCCATTTGATCGCCATCAAAGTCAGCATTAAAACCAGTACAAACCATTGGTGGAATTCTAATACACAAATCTTCAATTAGGATCGGTTTAAACGCTTGAATTCCTAAACGATGCAGAGTGGGCGCACGATTTAAAAGAACTTTTTTATCGCTAATTACTTCTTCTAACATCGCCCAAATTTCTGGCGGGGCAATTTCAATTAAACGATTAGCGTTTCTAATATTATACGCTAACCCATTTTCAATAATTTTATTGATCACAAACGGCTTAAAAAGTTCAAGCGCCATTTTTTTAGGGATGCCTGCCTCATTAAGTTTTAACTCCGGGCCAACCGCAATCACCGACCGACCGGAATAATCGACTCTTTTTCCTAAAAGATTCTGCCTAAATCTCCCCTGCTTGCCTTTTAGTATATCGGCTAAAGAGCGGAGCGGGCGACGTTGACTAGATAACTGAGGTTGATTACCGAAGTGAGTAGTATTATCAATTAAAGCATCAACCGCTTCTTGTAACATTCTCTTTTCATTAGTAATAATAATCTCTGGCGCTTTTAATTCGATTAATTTCTTCAAACGATTATTACGATTAATCACACGACGATATAAATCATTTAAATCAGAAGTGGCAAAACGACCGCCATCTAAAGCCACCATCGGCCGAAGATCCGGCGGCAAAACCGGCAAAACTGTTAAAATCATCCACTCTGGCCGAAAGTTATTCTTTATAAAAGAACGAATTAATTTAAGGCGGGAAAGTAGATAGCGCTCTTGAGTAATGTCTTTTACGTTTTCTAATTCTTTTTCAATTTTAGAAGCCTCTTTCTTTAAGTCGATGTTTTCTAAAATTTTTCTTACGGCCTCAGCGCCGCTACCCGCCTCGAAAACATAAGCAAAGCGTCGCGCTAAATTAAAATATTCATTCTCGGTAAGAATTTTACCTGTTTTTAAGGAAAGTAGTTCTTCTTTAGATTTAAGATAAGCGTTTTTTAATTCGTCTAACTCCTCTCCTTTAACAGTTGAGGCCTCGCGTGATTTAAATTCTCTTTTTAATTCTTCTAATGCTTTTTTTCTATTCTCTTCATTAACATTAATCACAATGTAAGCGGCGTAATAAATTACTTTTTCCAATTTTTGAACAGAAATATCCAAAAACAAACCTATTTTTGAAGGAATGGTTTTTAAAAACCAGATATGGGCGATGGGGGTGGCTAATTTAATATGGCCCATTCTTTCGCGCCTCACAGAAGAACGGGTCACCTCAACTCCACAACGATCACAAATTATTCCTTTATAACGAATGCGACGATATTTACCGCAATAACACTCATAATCTTTAGTGGGGCCAAAAATGCGCTCAGAAAAAAGACCGTCTTTTTCTGGTCGTTGAGTACGATAATTAATTGTTTCTGGTTTTAAAACTTCTCCATAAGAACAACTAAGAATTTCTTCGGGAGAGGTAATTTTTAATTTTAGGGCATTAAAATTCATAATGTTTTACTAAATCAACGAATAACGTTTTCGCCAAAGGCGAGCCCTCAGAGGGTTGATATACGAATTTACGCTTTTTAAAGTAAGGTTCCGCAGAATTTTAAACGTATTCGTATATTCGTACAGATTCGTTATTCGTTGATTTTTTTATCTGCTGATTTATTTATTTTGTCTAGTTCTTCTACATCTAATCCTAAAGCCTTTAATTCGTTTACTAAAATATTAAAGGCTGAAGGGGTGCTTGGATTTTTAATTTTTTCTCCCTTAATAATCGACTCGAAAGCTGCGGCTCGACCTAAAACATCGTCTGACTTAATGGTTAACATTTCTTGAAGCGCATGTGCCGCTCCATAACCCTCTAATGCCCAAACCTCCATTTCTCCAAAACGTTGACCACCAAATTGTGCCTTACCGCCTAAGGGCTGTTGAGTAATTAATGAATAAGGACCGGTAGAGCGCATATGAATTTTGTCTTCCACTAAATGATTTAATTTCATCATATAGATATAACCAACAGTAATTGGTTGAGGAAATGGCTTGCCGGTTCTTCCATCGTAAAGCGTTACCTTGCCGGTTTCTGAAAAACCTGCTTTTTTTAATTCTTCTTTAATTTGATTTTCAGTAGCGCCAACAAAAACAGGGGTAATAGCGCGGTAATTAAGTTTATGGGCTGCCATTCCTAAATGGGTTTCTAAAATCTGTCCCAAATTCATTCTTGAGGCAATACCCAAAGGATTTAAAATAATATCAACCGGCGTGCCATCTTCTAAATAAGGCATATCTTCAATAGGCCTTATTTGAGAAATTACTCCTTTATTTCCATGCCGACCAGCCAATTTATCGCCTGCCCTTACTTTTCTTAATTGAGCAATATCAATTTGAATTCTTTTAATCACGCCGGGCTCAAGTTTATCGCCACGATCAACAGAAAAAATTTTAATCCCTACCACTCGACCAGACTTACCATGAGGAACAACTAAAGAAGTATCTCTGACATCAGCTACTTTTTCACCAAAAACCGCTCGTAAAAGTTTTTCTTCGGCGGTCAATTCTATCTCTCCTTTTGGAGAAATTTTACCTACTAAAATATCGCCTGCATTTACCTCGGCGCCAATTCTGATAATTCCTTCCTCATCAAGATTTTTAAGTTTTTCTTCTGGCACATTGGGAATATCTGGGGTGGTTATCTCTGGTCCTAATTTAGTATCGCGAACATCGCAATAAAAGTCTTCAATATAAATTGAAGTTAAAAGATCTTCTCTCCTTACTCTCTCAGAAAGAATAATCGCGTCTTCAAAATTGGCGCCCTCCCATGAAATAAAAGCCACTAAAAGATTTTGACCTAAAGCAAGAACGCCATCTTCGCTTGAAGAACAATCAGCCAGCACCTTTCCTTTTTTAACTTTTTGACCTTTCTTAACTAATGGTCTTTGAGAAATACAGGTATAATGATTTGATCTTCTAAATTTATAAAGAGTATATGTTCTTTTTTCTCCGGTGGTTTCTTTAACGACAATAGAACGGCCGTCAACTCCTATGACCTCGCCATCGTTTTCGGCAATCACTAATCGACCAGAATCAAAAGCCGCTTTTTCTTCTATGCCGGTAGAGACTAAAGGCGCTTGAGGTTTTATTAATGGCACAGCCTGACGTTGCATATTAGAACCCATTAATGCTCGGTTAGCATCGTCGTGTTCCAAAAAAGGAATTAAAGAGGCAGCCACGCCCACTACCTGATTAGCGGCCACATCAATAAATTCTACTTCTTTTTTAGAACAGGTCATTGGTTTAGTATTAAATCGTACCTCAACCATTTCTTCAATAATATTTCCTTCGTTGTCTAACTTAGTACTACCCGGCGCGATTTTGTATTTCTCCTCCTCTAAAGCATCCATCCACACTACCTCTGGTGTAACCTTGCCGTTTTTAACTTTTAGATATGGGGTCTCTAAAAACCCAAATTCATTAATTCGGCTATAATTAGCAAGGTGGCTAATCAAACCAATATTTTGCCCCTCTGGCGTTTCAATCGGACAAATCCTACCATAGCAGGAACTATGCACATCGCGCACCTCAAAACCAGCACGTTCTCGAGTTAACCCGCCTGGCCCCATCGCCGAAAGCCGCCTTTTATGCTCCAGCTCAGAAAGGGGATTAACCTGATCCATAAACTGAGAAAGTTGTGAAGAAGAAAAGAATTTCTTTACGACAGCCATTAATGGTCGCGCGTTAATCAATTGCGCAGGTGTGATAGTTTCTAAATCTAAAGTAGACATTCTATCTTGAACTACTCGGCGCAGCCTGGCAAAACCCACATAAAGCCGATCCTGAAGCAGTTCTCCAACGCCTCTGACGCGGCGATTACCTAAATGATCAATATCATCGGGTTCGGCTAAAGGATTGTTGTTTAACTTAATAATTTCTTTAACAGTTAGAATTAAATCTTCTAACTCGAGGAGTTGGCCTGATTTGCTTTTTATGCCCAATCTTTGATTTAACTTAAATCTTCCCACTGAAGAAAGGCTATAACGATCAATACGGTGAAACATAGCATCAATTAAACTCTTAGCGTTTTCTGGGGTGGCTAAATCGCCCGGCCTAAGCCTTTTATAAATTTCACTATATGATTCAAGAGCATTTTTTGCTAAATCTTTTTTAATGGTTGACTCAATAAATTTTAAAGACCCAACATCAACATCGCTAAAAATTTTAATAATTTCTTCGTTGTTTTCTAAGCCAAAAATTCTTAAAAGATCAGTAACCGGCGCTTTACGATGACGATCAATTTTAACCCCGATCATCCCATCAGGATCAGTGCTAAATTCTAACCAGGCGCCACGATTAGGAATAATTTTAGCCCCAAAAAGTTTTTTTCCTTTAAAAACCTCAGCCGTAAAGAAAACACCAGGCGAACGAATTAACTGAGAAACAACCACTCTTTCAATACCGTTAATAATAAAAGTGCCATTTTTTGTCATCACAGGAAAATCGCCTAAATAGACCTCTTGTTCTTTAACATCTCTTGTTCGATGATTAACCAACTTAACCTTCACTCTTAATGGCGCTTCATAAGACAACCCCTTTAACCAAGAAGTTTCTTCGTCGTATTTTGGTTCGTCAAAATAATAATCCAAAAAATAAAGCTCTAAATCTTTCCCGGAATAATCTCTGATAGGCGACAATTCATCAAAAAGTTCTCTTAATCCTTTTTTAACAAACCATTCCCAAGAACTTGTTTGAATTTCGGCTAAAAACTGTTGTTTAATAAATGCCGCTGGTTGAGAAGAAAAATTTTTAGTAGGTAATTTCATCGCTTCACTAAATCAACGAATAACGAATCTGTGCAAATATAAGAGCAAATATAAGAATTCGGAAGATAAAATAATTAAAAACAAAATGGTTATATGAGAAATTCGTCTATAACCCTCCGGGGATTTGCTTCGCAAAAGTGTAAAAAATTCGTTATTCGTTGATGTTGATTTATATGACAAACAAAAAATTGCCCTTCCCTTTTTTTAGGGTTTTAAAAATAATTTATTTTTCTTAATAGATATATGGCACGGTTTTTATTATGCTCTTTTAATGTTTTACTAAAAATTGTTTTTTTGGTTTCTGGATCAGAAAGATAATACCAATAATCAGTTTTTTGGGGGTTTAAAATCGCTTTAATAGAATCTAAACCAGGGTTACAAATTGGGGTAGGCACGAGACCAGGATAAAGATAAGTATTGTAAAAGGAATTAATTTTATAATCTTCCGCTGTAAGCGGAGGACAATTTAAAAACCCGCCAGAACATTTACCGTAAATAATAGCGGCATCAACCTGAAGAGGCATTTCTACTTCCAACCTTTTTAACAAAATTCCGGCGGCAATTCTTTTTTCTTCATAATCAGGAATTTCTTTTTCTAAAAAAGAGGCTAAAATTAATTTTTCTAAAAGATTATCATTGTTTTCAAAAAAAGGCAAGGCCTTGTTTTTGAAATTATCTAATAACCTGTGGATAACTAAATTTATGTCAGAACTCACAAAAAAACGATAAGTATCAGGCAAAAGAAAACCTTCTAGGTTTTTTGCTCCCTTTAAAAATGGATAATCGTTCTTTAAAAAATTTATGTCAAAATTTATTAACTCGTTGGGTTTAATGATATTTAATGAACTTAATTTTTCGTCAATCTCTTTTAATGTCATTCCCGGAACAATCACTACAGAAATTTCTTCCGGTCCCTTTACTAAAATCTTTACTAACTCAGCAAGAGAAATATTGGTTGGTATCATATATCGACCGGGCTTAATTTGACGAGCATAACCAGTTAATAAACTATAAATTTTAAAAATTATTTTTGATTTAATTAAACCCGCGTCTTTAAGCTGGTTAGCAATTTCATTAAGGCTGGTTCCTGTTTTTATCTCTAAATCACGATAGACAGCGTCTGGGTTAAAAGCGCTTAAATTTTTAATGTACAAAAAATAAAAAAAATATAAAAGTAATAGGATTAAACCAACGACCACTAACCACCAACCAACAATCAAAAGCTTTTTGTTAATATGTATCATAAAGAGCGGCGGACAAAAATTGACTGAATCATACCAAGTAAAATTAGGTTTGTCAACAGATTAGAGCCACCATAGCTTAAAAAAGGGAAAGCAATACCAACAACCGGCGTCAAACCTAAATTTGAACCAACATTAAAAATAAACTGAACAATTAATAAAATAACTGTTCCTAAACAAATAAAACGGTTAAAATTATTATCGGCGTTTAAACCAATTTTAATGATTCTTAAAATTAAAAACAAAAAAACCAAAACAAGAAATAGCCCCATTAATATTCCCCACTCTTCAATAAAAGCCGCAAAAATAAAATCTGTTTGTGCCTCTGGTAAAAAACCTAATTGCACCTGACTGCCTTGTTTAAACCCCTTACCAAAAAGCCCGGCTGAACCAATCGCGATTTTTGATTGAATCACATTATAATTAATCCCTAGAGGGTCGCGATTTGGAAAGATAAACCCCAAAATTCTTTCTTTTTGATAATCTTTTAAAATGGTTTGCCAAAATATAACGGCTAAAAGAGAAAAAATAATCAAAGCAAAAATAAGATGACGATATTTAATGCCGCTCACCAAAAGAAATCCAAGCCAGAGACAAAAAAGAATAAGCGCTGAACCAAAATCAGGTTGAAGCGCCACTAATAAAGCGGGAATTAAAAAATATATAAAAGAAATAATTAAAGTAGAAACTCTACCAATGCCCATATGGCGACGACTAAAAAAATAAGCAAGAAAAATAATTAAAATTAATTTAGCCAGCTCAGATGTTTGAAAATTAAAAAGACCTAACGGAAGCCAACCCCTTGTTCCTCTAATCGGCGGCGCTAAAAAATAAGTAATTAATAAAAGAAAAATAGAAAAAATATAAAAACCAAAAATAACACCACGATAATTAATATAGGGCCGCCAATCAAAAAAAATAATTGAAAATAATAAAATCAAACCAATCGCCAACCACAGAAGTTGTTTATAAAACAAAGCGGGGTTGGCGCTAAATAAACTTATCATTCCAGCGCCTACAAGAAATAGGGCGGCTAAATTTAATTTCCAATCTAATGATTTTAGGAGAGAAAACATAAAAATTTAAAATGACGCGTAGCGTCATCCCGAGCGAAGCGAAGGGATCTCATAAACAAGATTGCTTCGCTAAGGCTCGCAATGACAACAAATTTTACATTTTGATTTTTGATTTTTGAATTTATATCGTGAGGCCGCCCTGCGCCACTAAACGGCGTTTTTTGCCTTGTAAAAAATTAAGGTATCCAGCCACGGCGATCATCGCGGCGTTATCAGTACAAAATTTTTTTGCTGGAGCAAAAAAATTGACATTTGACAATTGACTTTTGGCACTTGACTTGAATTGCTTTTGTAAGGTTTTATTAGAGGCGACGCCGCCGGAAATTAAAATGGATTTAGTTTTATATTCTTTAGCCGCGCGAATGGTTTTATTTATTAAAACATCAAAGGCGGCGGCCTGGAAAGAGGCGGCTATATCAGCGGCATTAGAATTATCTTGAAGATCTCGAAGATAGTAAAGTACGGCTGTTTTAAGCCCTGAAAAACTGAAATCGTAATTTTTTTGATTTATCATTGGTCGAGGAAAATTTATGGCATTTGGATTGCCATATTTAGCAAGTTTTTCAATCTCTGGACCACCTGGATAAGGAAGATTTAAAAGCCTTGCCACTTTGTCGAAGCATTCGCCAACCGCGTCGTCGCGCGTCTCGCCTAATTTTTTGTAATGAATTAAATCTTTCATTAAAAAGAGATTTGTATGGCCGCCGCTCGCTACCAATGAAATTGCGGGAAATATTTTTGACCATTGACCATTGACTATTGACCATTGACTTTTTTGCGAGAGCAAAAAACTATAAAGATGTCCCTCTAAATGACTAACGCCGATAATTTTAATTGTCGGTTGTTTGTTGTTGGTTGCCAGTTCGCGATAGATATCACGGCTGAAATTTATGCCTGTCCAAAGACAAGGCTCCAGCCCGGGCCCAATAGTGACGGCAATTAAATCAATAGTGTTTAGAATTTTGGATTTGGAATTTAGAATTTGTTTGGAAATTGGAAATTGGAAATTGGAAATTTTAAGAATCTCGCCCATTAGAATGGGGAGATTCTTTAAGTGTTCTCTTTTGGCTAAATTTGGCACCACGCCGCCATAAGGCCGGTGAATTTTTATCTGTGAAGCCACCAAATTTTTTAAAATTTTAAATCTTAAATTCTGTAAATTACCTTGGGCTTCAACTAAGGCAATGGCTGTCTCATCGCAGCTTGTTTCAATAGCTAAAATACGCATGCGCCGCCACGGAGAGTCGAACTCCGATTTACGCCTTGAAAGAGCGTTGTCCTGGCCGTTAGACGATGGCGGCACCTTCTAGTTATTAGTTGTTGTCGGTTGTTGGTTATTGGTTAACTACACATATCTATCTGCGACTTTAGTCGCCGCATAACTTTCTGGTTTAATCCTTGCCTCAAAATTATAAGCCCGAATCATTCCAATTACTTCTTGCATCATTGATTTGGTTTCGCCATTTTCGCCAATATCAACATGAATTTCAAAATCAAAATGAGGCAATTCAAGGCTTTTAAGAACAATTAAAATTTCTTTAGCGACCTCTATAGAAAATAAAACCTCTTGAATAATTCTGTCTCTTAAGGTGTGAAATTTTGGTAATTCTAAGCGGCGCCAAAAATAACGGCCGCCATTACCTACCCGATGGACGACAATCGCAGTTACAAAATCTATCATTTCTTCGTTGTTATGTCCATCAGAATCGCTGCCAATAATAATCCGATAATGCCGGTTTTTATCTTCTTTCATAAAACGGGTAATTTCTTCAACTACTTGATTAATATTTAATTTTACTCCCACTGAACTATTAAAAAAATTGCTCATTTATTCTAAAAAATAACGCCGCTATAAGAATTTGTCAATTTTTCGCATAACATCCTAACATTTTGGGAAAATCCAATCTTAAATAAAGACAAAAAGAAAATAACATTACAAGACCTCTCTGTTATTGCAAATGTTAGCCTTTAGCCGCGAGGACGAAGTCCGTGGCGGGGAGCAATCTTACAATAAAGCAAGGTAGTCATTGCGAACGTAGTGAAGCAATCTTACATTGATGTATGAGGTTGCCACGGGGACTTCATCCCCTCGCAATGACATGATTGCTTCGTCGCCTACGGCTCCTCGCAATGACATTTTCACCAGTCATTGCGAGGCGCCGCCGAAGTAATCTTACATTAGCACAAAATAGTCATTGCGAGCGTTAGCCTTTAGCCGCGAGGGCGAAGTCCGTGGCGGGAAGCAATCTTACATTAATATAATGATGGTTAGTGGTTATCGTCAGTAGTCAGTAGTTATTGTCATTGGAGTTTCCCAATTTGCAATACGTTTTTTGATCTTATACAGGGCCTTGAAGGTTCCTTATTTTTATTTATTTTAAAATTAATATAATTAAAGATATGCAAACCTTGTTACTAATTGACGCTAATTCTTTAATCCACCGCTGTTTTCACGCTCTGCCGCCATTTACCGGACCAAATAACCAACCAACAGGCGCTCTTTATGGATTAACTAACATCTTAATCAAAATTTTACGCGAACAAAAACCAGATTTTATCGCCGCCTTTTTTGATCGACCTGAACCCACTTTTAGAAAGGAAATTTTTAATGAATATAAAATTCATCGACCAAAAGCGCCTAATGAGTTAGTTTCTCAAATTATTGAAGCGCATAATTTATTTGATGTTTTTAAAATAAAAACCTTTGAAATCCCCGGTTTAGAGGCCGACGATTTAATTGCCAGCGCGGTAAAAATTTTTAAAGAAATATCGCCGTTGAAAATTATTATTTTAACCGGCGATTTAGACGCGCTTCAATTAGTGGAAAACGATAAAATTATAGTTGAAACCACAAAAAAAGGAATTAGCGAAACAGTGATTTATAATGAAGAGGCAGTAAAAAAACGCTACGACGGCCTTTTGCCTCAACAAATTCCGGATTACAAAGGTTTGGTTGGCGATGCCTCGGATAATATTTTAGGCGTACCAAAGATTGGTCCAAAAACCGCCATTCCCCTACTTAAAGAATATCAAACATTAGAAAACTATTTAGAAAATGGCCAGTTAGATAAAAACTTTATTAAAATTAGTCAATATAAAGAGCAAGCTCTGCTTTCAAAAAAATTAGCCCAGGTCAGGTCCGATGCGCCTTTAACCATTAAAGATCTTTCGGAATTAAAATATGAAAAACCAACAACACATGAGCTAGTTTCTTATTTTGAAAAATTGGGCTTTAAAAGCCTCATTCAACGTTTAAAAGATATTATATAAATCAAAGAATAAGAATAAAGATTTAATGAATAAGAATAAAGATTTAATAAAGATTAAAAAATAATATTACATTGGCTTGATGACCACGTAACGGTTCTTGCCCTCGCCCACGCTCTCGGTTTTAATATCAGGACGAGAAGATAATTCTAAATGAATAAGACGACGTTCATAAGCATTCATAGCGGGCAAAGCTACTTCTTCTTTGGTAGCGACCGCCTTTCTCGCAGCAGCCCGCGCTAACTCTAAAATTAGATTCTCCCGTTCGCGACGATAATTATTAATATCAATAAAAACGGGGTTGGCGCTGTTTTCTTTACTAAGCATAAGATTAATCACATAATTTAAATTATTAACAAAAACAGGCAAAAATTTTTTAAAAAATTCACCCTCATTAATAAAAATTGAAAAACGATTAGTCTCGGCGTCGTAGTTAACTGAAAAATCAGCAAAACCCATCAATTCAATTAATTGCTTTATTTTGTTTTGAATTTCTTCCATATAATTAATGATATTTAGCAAAATCGAAACTAGTAAAACGAAAATAGAAGGTTCTTTTATTTTTTGGTTTTCTATTTTCGATACTATTTTCGATTTTCCGACAATGAATTTCTGTAATTTATATTTATCCGCGAGTTAATCACTATTTGTTGAATAACCGAAAAAGTGGAGGTTGTCAACCAGTAAAGCCCGATAGCGGACGGAAGGTTAAGGCCATACAAAAAAATAAACGTTAAAATTGGACCTAAATAAACCATTTGGCGATTCATTCTTTCGGCGGCGTTAAGATCTTTAAATGGTTTATTTGTTTTTACGGAAGATAATTTTGCTTGAAAATATTGAATAATGGTTGCGATAATAATAATAAAAATATTCCTTTTGCTCAAATCAATTATTCCTAAAAATAAATAATTTAATGAAACAGGCGGAGTAATAAAAGAGTATAGGTCTTTTAAAGAATCGACTGAAAATCCTTTTAAAAAGACCTGATAAAGAGCGATTAAAATTGGAATTTGAATAAAAAGTAATAAAAAACTAGAAAATGGATTCACCTTGTGTTGACGATAAAGATTTAGTATCTCTTTTGTTTGCTTTTCGCGATCATTTTTATGATCGGTTTGAATCTGTTTGATTTTTGGGGCTAAATACTGAATAATCGCCTGATCTTTGGCGCCTTTATAAAATAAAGGAAATAAAATTAGTCGGATAATAATCGTCAAAAAGATGATGGCGACTCCTAAATCATAAAAAGAGAGATGTTGGTAAAGAAATATTAAAGCGTTAAATAAAGGGCGGTATAAAATTTCGTGAAATAAATTACTCATTGTAAAAAATCTTTTAACTCTTTATTAATCTTTTCTTTTGTTAGTTTTACCACTGGCGGCAAAACAATAATTAGAAAATCCTTGCCAGAGTTTTTATTAGAAACCTCATAAAACTTTTTCATTCTAATAAAATCAAAAATTGTTCTTTTTAACTGATTACGTTTTACAGAACTCTTATAAACTTTCGAGCTTATTACCACGCCAAAGCGATTAAAATCCAAATTATTTGGATTAGTTTTTAAAATAAAAAAATCGCTTTTCTTGATCGCTATTTTCTTATTTTTATCTTTAATCCATTTTTCAACCAGAAGACGAAATTTCTTGGCTAACACAAACAGTTTTTCTCTATTTTTCTCGCGAGGTATTTATGCCGAGCTTTTCTCTGTTTTTTATCCTTTTTGAGATAAGCGGCTTATGTCGCGAGGAAGATAGAGAGATAGATATAAAAACATTACACTGTTATTCTTTTTCTTCCTTTTCTCCTTCTTCTTTTTAAAACATTTCTTCCGCCCGGCTTTCGCGATCTTTTTAAAAATCCGTGGGTTCTCGCCCTTTTTATTTTTTTAGGTTGATAAGTTCTTTTAGGCATGCCTTAATTATATAAATTTTTGAACGTAAGTCAAAAATTTATCTATAATTAAGAGCACCCCGCACCTATTTTACGATAGTATCGTTTCAATTTTGAGTCTCTTAAAGACTCAAAATTATTTTCAATACCTAACAAAGCGATAATAAACTGATAATTCTCGATTGCTGCCGTAAAATAGGTGCGGGGTAAAGGTTTGGTTATGAAAAATTCTACGCCCTTGGCTTGAATTTTTCAACCAAATCCTTTATCCACAAAAAATTAACAATTTAATAAATTTTGGAGATTTGACTTGTTTTTTAATTTAATAATAATTAGATTAAAATATATTTTATAATTTTTATCACAAAATTATGGAGATTAAAAACACTAATCAACTTTGGCAATCGGTTTTAGCTGAATTAGAACTTCAAATCTCCCGGCCTAATTTTCTTACTTGGTTAAAAAATAGTCAGCTCTTAAAAAAAGAGGGTGATGGTAAAGTGGTGGTTGGTTTAGTTAATAATTTTGCTAAAGAATGGGTTGAAAATAAATATCACAAAATGATTTTAGAAACCCTTCGTTCTTTAGATGAAACAGTTAAAAAGGTTGAATATGTAGTTTTGTCTGACAAAAAATATTCATTGTCGTTAGGACTAAAGTCGGAAAATAAAACAGTTTCTATTAGACAAACAAGTTTGCCAGAACTTAAAGTAGATCCAGAAACCAACCTTCATCCTCGCTATACCTTTAGCTCATTTGTGGTTGGCTCTTCAAATGAATTAGCCTATGCTGCTACTTCTGCAGTGGTTAAAGAAGTAGGAAAAAAATATAATCCTCTTTTTATTTATGGCGGTACCGGTTTAGGAAAAACTCATCTTATTCAAGCCGCTGGTAATGAAATTAAAAACCTTTACAAAAATCAAATAAAAGTAAAGTATGTCACCTCAGAAAAATTTGTAAATGATGTTGTTTGGGCAATTCGTAATAAAAGAATGGAAGATATTAAACAAAAGTATAGAAATGTTGATGTTTTAATTATTGATGATATCCAATTTATAGGAGGAAAGGAAAGAAGTGAAGAAGAATTTTTCCACACCTTTAATGTTTTATATGAAAATAATAAACAGATTATTATTTCTTCTGATCGGCCGCCGGCGGCGATTCCTGTTCTTGAGGAAAGATTGCGTTCTCGTTTTGAAGGAGGAATGATTGCGGATATTACTTATCCTGACTATGAAATGCGGTTAGCAATTATTAAAAACAAATTACAAGAAAAAAATACCACTTTACCAGAAGAGATTTGTGAATTAATTGCTAACAAAATTCAAAGAAATATTAGAGAAATTGAGGGAATTTTAAATAAAATTATCTTTTATCAAGAAGTAAAGAATATTGAATTAACTACAAAAATTACTGAAGAACTTATAGATAATATCACTAAACAATCCTCTAAAAATATTACTGTTAGTGGAATATTAAAGGCAGTGGCGGATTTTTATGAAATTACCCTTCATGATTTAATTAATCGTTCTAGAAAAAAGGGGATTGTTGAGCCGCGTCAGGTTGCCGCTTTTCTTTTAAGAGATTTATTAAATATGTCTTATCCAGATATTGGGGAAAAACTGGGAAAAAGAGACCATACAACTGTTATCTACGCTTACGAAAAAATATCTCAAGAAATTAATAAAAATCAAGCTTTAAACAGAAAAATTATTTTAATTAAAGAAGCGCTTAATAAAATGTGATAAAAATTATTATAAACTTATTTTCTTTTTTTTCACAGTTAATTAAGTTAATATTAGTTATATAAGAAATAAAAAAAACAAATTAAAAAAATGTTTTTAGAACTTATTCACATTATCTATTATCTTTACTAATACTACTTGTATTATTAATAATTATTTTTAGTAATGTGAGTAAGTTAGTTTTAAAAATATGAAAATAATAATTTTAAAAAATCATTTAAAATCGGGGCTGGAAGCGATTAGTAAAATAGGAAGCGAAAGTAGTTCTACCACTCTACCTATCCTTAAAAGTTTTTTATTAGAAACAGTTGATAATAAAATAAAATTATCAATGACTAATTTAGAAATAGCGATCACTTGTTATCTTCCAGCAAAAGTTATTGAAGAGGGTAGTTCAGTGATCCCTTTTAATATTTTTAATTCTATTATTACCAATCTTCAAACTGAAAGAATTAATTTAGAAAGTGAAGGTAAATATTTAATTATAAAAACCGACAATTATCAAGCAAAAATCCAAAGCTCTAATAAAAGTGAATTTCCTATTATTCCTCATGTAGCCACTCAAAATTTTTTAGAGTTTGATATACCAACATTCAAAAAAGCAATTTCTTTAGTAGTTAATGCCGCCCAAACCTCTGAAATAAAACCAGAATTAAACGGTGTTTTATTTGATTTTCAAATAAGTCTTTTAAAATTAGCCGCGACCGACAGTTTTAGATTAGCGGAAAAAAATATTTTCACTAATCAATTTAAATCAAATATTGAAGAAGGATTTAAAGTAATTATCCCCTTAAAAACCATTCAAGAAGTAAATAGAATTTTTAAAGAAGATGGATTGATAAATATCTATTTTGAACCTAACCAGGTTTTATTTAAAAATGAAAATTACGAAATTATTTCTCGATTAATAAACGGCGACTTTCCTGAATATCAAAATATCATTCCTCAATCATTTGAAACCGAAATTATTTTAAATAAAGAAGAAATGATTAATGCGATAAAATTAGTAAGTTCGTTTACTGATAAATTAAACGAAATAAAAATTTTTATCAAAGAAGGGGCAAAAAATCTTGAATTATCATCTTTTAATCAAATTTTAGGAGAAAACCAATATTTAATACCAGCCAAAATAAAGGGGTCAGTCCAAGAAATTATATTTAATTGGCGTTTTCTTTTAGATGGAATAAGGTTTTTAGATTCAGAAAATATTTTTTTGGGATTAAATAGCGATAATAAACCTGCCTTAATTAAATCTCCAAACGACACTTCTTATTTTTATATTTTAATGCCGATTAAATCAATTTAATTTAATGAGGTTTATTTTGTTCTTGCCATAACTTTACCGGCAATTCCCAGTTTAAAAATTGAGGATCATCTTGAGGATTGGTTGGTTGAGGACCAAGGGGATCATTTTTATCAACATAATAAAGAATAGAATGAATTCCTTCAGGAGAGAGATATTCTCCGTTTAACATAAACTTAGTTTGAGAAACAGGCTCTGGTTTGTTAAAAAATTCTATTGGTTGGGTTTCTAAAGCTTTAACCATAAAATCATGCCAAATTGGTATGGCCGCTAAAATACTACCAGCTTGCTTTTGCATTGGTTTATTATCGTTATTACCCGCCCAAACACCGACCACCAAAGAGGGCGTGTAACCAATAGCCCAAGCATCTCTAAAATCGTCAGTCGTGCCGGTTTTTAAAGCCACTTCTCTATCAGGAAAAATAGTTAAAGAAAGACTATTTTGAAAAAGACCAGAGCGTGCTTCAATATCAGAAAGAATATCATTAATCATTCGAGGATATTGCGGTTCAATCACCAAAGTCGCTTGGTCTAAATATTTTTCTAATATTTTTCCTGAAGAATCATCAACCTCTAAAATAAAGGATTGACGATGTTTAACTCCTTCTTGGGCTAAAACAGAATAAGCGTCAACTAATTCAATTAGTTTTACTTCGCCGCCGCCCAAAACTAAAGAAAGCCCGTATCGTGTTGGGTCGTTTAAGGTGCTAATACCAAAATCTTGAAGGGTTTTTAAAACATTATTGAGACCAGCCAAATAAAGGATTTTCACCGCCGGCACATTAATTGATTGCGCTAAAGCCGTGCGGAGATTAACCGGTCCCACAAATTGATGGTTAAAGTTTTGGGGATGAAAACAGAGGTTGTTTTCGATATTGAAATTAATATTGGTTAAGGGACAGATATTATTATAAGAAGAAAACTCAGTGGGCAAATCAAAAACAACAGTTTCTGGAGAATAACCTTTTTTAAAAGCCGTAAGATAAACAAAAGGCTTAAGCGCGGAGCCTGGTTGTCGTAATCCTTGAACCGCGACATTAAAATTACCTCCATTTTCAGTATCGAAATAATCTTTCGAGCCCACTAAAGCCAAAATTTGACCTGTTTTAGGATCTTGGGCGACTAAAGCGGCATTTTTGCCTTGATATAATTGAGTATTTCTTTCCGCTCCTTCTTTGACCACTTTTTCTGCTAATTCTTGTAATGACCAGTCAAGCGTGGTGATAACCTTTAATCCTCCTTTCTCTACCATCTCCTCGCCGTATTTATTAATTAAATAATCACTTACCATTAAAGAAAAATGAGGCGCTTTAATTGACCCGATATTTTTATCATTGAATTTAGGTTGAGTATTTTGAGCGCGCTGCCTTTCTTCTTCATCAATAAATCCTAATTTAAACATTTGTTCTATAATATAATTTTTTCTTTTTTCTAATTCATCTTTATGTGGTCCCCAGGGCGAATAATAGGAGGGCGATTTAGGTAGAGCGGCTAAAGTGGCGGCTTCAGCTAAAGTTAAATCTCTGGCTGATTTTGAAAAATAAGTTTGGCTGGCTGCTTCAATACCATAAGCATTGGCGCCATAAGAAATTTGGTTAAGATAAAGGTTTAAAATTTCATTTTTTGAATAACGTTGTTCTATCCAATAAGCCAAAATAAGCTCTTTAATTTTCCTTGTAAAAGTGCGTTCAGGGCTTAAAAAAGCATTTTTGGCTAATTGTTGGGTAATAGTGGAACCGCCCTGCACGATTTTACCTTTAATAATATTTACCAACAAAGCGCGCACCATGGCTCGCCAATCAAAAGCAGCATGTTGATAAAATCCTTGGTCTTCAGCCGCGATCGTGGCTTGCTTAACATAATCCGGAATTTCTTCAAAAGGGATCACTGTTCTTTTTTCCTCGCCGTGAATTTCATAAAGCAATACTTTACCGGTGCGGTCATAAATTTTTGTTGATTGACTGATTTGATGATTAGCGAATTGTTCTGGACTAGGTAATTCTTCGGCAATGTTGCTAATTAATATTAACCCTAAAAAAAATATCCCCAAAAATAGTAATAAAAATAATCCCAAAATTTTTACAAAAAACCTCTTTTTGTTTTTCATTTAAACAACAATAAACCCAGCATTAATCTGGGTTTATTGAAAATTAATAATTTTTTACTCAAAGTCATCCCCGTCCTCATTTAATTCTTCTAATTCTTCATCAAAATCATCATCTAAATCTTCTTCTTCGTTTTCCATATCTTCGTTTTCCATTTCATCATTCCAGTCATCGTCCAAATCTTGCAACCTTAATGGAGTTAAAAGATTTAATTCAGTTACCATTTTAATTTATTGTAATTATACGACCTTTATAAATCGCGAAATCTCGCAATCTGGTCACAAAAATTAAATAATATATTTTTAGAATTTATGTCGTTAATCTATTAAATTAACGTGAAAAGAAACTTCCTGAGATGGCGGCGGCTAAGGCATCGGTCGCATCGTCATATTTACTAATTTTGTTTATTTTTAAAATTTTAGCCACGGTTTTCGCCACCATTTGTTTATCAGCTAGTCCATAGCCGGTAATGTTTTGTTTAATTTCTAAGGGCGTAAATTCTAATAAAGGTATTTTGTATTTAGTGATTAATAATGTCAAGACCCCTCGGCTCTGCGCCACCTCCAAGGCGGTTTTTAGATTTTTCATAAAATAAATTGTTTCTAAAACCGCTAAATCTGGCCTTTCCTTTTTTAATAATTTTAAAAAAGAATCTTCTAATTCGACTAATCTTTTATTTTTATCTTTAGAACGAATCTTTAATAAACCTGCTTTAATGAATTTTAAATTGCCCTTTTCTTTTTTAATTAATCCATAGCCCACCCGGGTAGAGCCTGGATCAATACCTAGAATGACCATTGACTTTTGACCATTGACTTTTGACTATTGACCATTGACACTTATGTTAAGTGTCAGATGTCGGGCGTCAAATGTCGGTATTAGTGTATACCTCCTGCACCTCGTTTTGTTCTAATAGTTCTTCAATAAGTTTTTGAAGTTTTTCTTGGGCATCATTAGATATTTGTTGTTTAAATTTTTCTTTCCATTTCCCTTGCGATTCCTTGTTTTCTCCACGCGAGTCCGCGACAAAATCAAAAGCCCATTTAACGCTTCCGGGCTCAGCAATTTTTGCATTATTCTCATTCAAAATTTTTTTTACTTCAGCAATGGTTCGATTTTTATTATCGGTAATCGCTTCAATTAAAATCGCTACTCCTTCTGGGCCATAAGCTTCAATAAGTAATTCTTCTAAATTTTTATCTTCTGAGGCGCGTTTAATCGCAGATTCAATTTTTTCTTGAGGCACTTGATTTTCTCGCGCTTTTTCAATAGCAGTTTTGAGTCGAGGGTTAAATTGAGGGTTTGGTTCAGTTCGGGCGGCAATAGAAATCGCGTTCAGCAACTTCGAAAACAACTGACCGCGTTTTTTGTCAGCCAATTCTTTTTTATGTTTAATACCTGCCCAATGCGAATGCCCAGCCATAATAAAATCTTAAATAATAAACATAAAAAATCAAGACGTTTTTTAAAAAACCCGCCTCATTTGATGGAGGCGGAGATAAATTCATTTTCCAAAATTGCCCTGCAAATTGAGTCTTATCCCGAGAATGCCAAGGACACCGGCGTTATCAAGAATGTCGCCGCCGTTAATTCTTAAAATCCAGCCCCAGTGTCGATATGTGCCGCCAATTCCATAGTATCCATAATCGTAGTAAATTGACAATTACCCCCCCCATCTTGGATCTTGATTACGAAGCGGAAAAGCTTCTTGTTGCGATCGTGGTCCAGCCAGATCAAAAGTTGCACAGCTCACTAAACCAAAAATCAACAAAATCAACAACCTTTTCATCGCTAATCACCTCCTTATGATATGATTTTGACAAAAATCTTTTTTTTAGAATTTTGTCAAGGTTTTGTATAGGTTTCCGATATTTTGGAAAATCCAGTAATTTTACATTAATGCACTCTTTCGACCTTACTCAGAAAATAAAAAATTCTTGGTTCATTTAAATGAACCAAGTTTTATAAGATTGCTTCGTCGGGCTTCGCCCTCCTCGCAATGACAAAAAAGATGAAGATGACCACTGACGATGACTATTGACTGTCATTGCGAGGCGAAGCCGAAGCAATCTTACAATAGCACAAAATAGTCATTGCGAGCGAAGCCTTTAGCCGCGAGGACGAAGTCCGTGGTGGGAAGCAATCTTATTATAATGATGTAATATTAATGTAAGATCGCCACGGCCTTTTGGCCTCGCGATGACAAAAAAAGAAGACGGCCTCGCGATGACAAATAACATTAACTATTGACAATGACGATGACTATTGACCGTCATTGCGAGCGAAGCGAAGCAATCTTACAATAATGTATGAGATTGCCGCGGGGACTTTGTCCCATCGCAATGACATGGTTGCCGCGTCGCTACGCTCCTCGCAATGACATTTTCAACCGTCATTGCGAGGGCTTTAGCCCGAAGCAATCTTACATTGATGTATGAGGTTGCCGCGTCGCTACGCTCCTCGCAATGACATGATTGCCGCGCTCCCTGCGGTCGCTCGCAATGACACAAGAAAAGATCGCCAAGGCCTTGCGATTTCGCGATGACAGCATTTGTTTAGGTTTGATTTTTCGCGTTTTATATTCTATATTTTATATTAAAAGATCGCCACGGCCCTTTGGCCTCGCGATGACAACAATAAAAATGGAACCCTCTAAGAATCCTTCAGATAAAATCAAAGACAAATTATTTCAGATGCGGCGAGAGGCCGAAGAAAGGGATGCGCAAAGAACAGCAAATAAAAGCGGCCATCCTTATGTTAATTTAATCACGGCGCCAATAAACATTGAGGCTTTATCTTTAATCTCTCAAGATCAAGCCCAAAAAGCCAAAGCGGCACCTTTTGAAATTAAAGAAAAGAAAGTAGCTTTAGCGGTTTTTGACCCTAACGACAGCAATACTAAAGAATTAATCGAACAATTAAAATCGCGGGGTTTTAATTTATCTATTTTTGTTGTTTCCTTAAACAGTCTTAAACACGCGTGGAGTTTTTATAAATTTGTCACAGAAAAAGTTAAGGAAATTACCGGTCGGATTAGAATTGATGAAGAAAAATTAACAAACTTAAAAGAGAAACTTATATCTATAAACGATATTAAAACAACTATTCAAAAACTTAATAATACTGCTTATACTGGTGAGATTTTAGAGGTAGTTTTGGCTGGTGGTTTATCTAATCGCGCCTCAGATATTCATTTTGAGCCAACGGAAAATTTTGCGAAGTTAAGAATAAGAATTGATGGTTTGCTTCACGATGTTTTTAATGAACTTAAAAAAAATATTTATGAACATTTAGTTTCTCGAATAAAATTACTTTCAGGATTAAAAATTAATATCCATGATGAGCCCCAGGATGGCAGATTTACAATAAAATTACCACAAAAAGATGTGGAGGTGAGGGTGGCCGTAGCACCTTCAGAATTTGGCGAGGTAATCGTAATGCGATTACTTGATCCGGAAGTAATCAATCTTAGTTTAACAGATTTAGGGATTAGAGATGATGATTTAGAAATTATTAAAAATGAATTAAAAAGGCCAAATGGAATGATTTTAAACACTGGTCCAACTGGTTCTGGAAAAACAACCACCCTTTATGCGTTTTTAAATTACAAAAAGAAGCCAGAGATTAAAATAATTACTATCGAAGACCCAATCGAATATCATCTAGAAGGCATCGAGCAAACCCAAGTAGATGAGGAGGCAGGTTATACTTTTGCTAATGGGCTGCGTTCTTTAATGCGCCAAGATCCAGATGTAATTTTGGTAGGAGAAATTCGGGACAAAGAAACAGCCGAAATCGCTATTCAGGCCGCTCTTACTGGTCATTTGGTTTTTTCTACTCTCCATACCAATACAGCGGCCGGCGCCATTCCGCGACTTTTAGATTTAGGAGTTAAGTCATCAAGTATTGGTCCGGCGCTTAATTTGGTTATTGCTCAAAGATTAGTTCGTCGACTTTGTGAAAGTTGTAAAATGCCAGAAGAAATTGACGAAAACTTGAAAATTAAAATCGAAAAATTTTTAAATAGTCTTCCCAAAAGAGTAAATCGAGAAAATTTTAAAGAAATTAAAATTTTTAAACCTACCGGCTGTGTTAAATGTAACAACACGGGCTATAAAGGACGTATTGGTATCTTTGAACTTTTCTTAAATGACCCCGAGTATGAAAAAATATTAGTTAATTCTACAGAGGCCGGTCTTTCATCTCATAAAACACTTGAAGAGTTAATCTCGCAGCAGGCGGGCGAATCAACCATAAGAGATTTTGCCCTAGAACAGGGAATGGTGACGATGCAACAAGACGGAATATTAAAGGTTATTTCTGGAATGACTACTTTTGAAGAAGTAGAAGGGGTTACTGGGCCGATTTTTTTATAAATTTATAAAAAACTGCCTGAATCTGTGGGCATTTTTAAAGTATACACTCTTATATAAAAGAGATGAAAAGAATTTCTTCGAGGAGAGGTCCAGCCAGAGCCAAACCATCCAAAACTAAAAGAAATTCTCTAATAACCCACAGATTCAGGCAGTTTAAACCTAAATTAGCATATTTTATGAAAAAAGTCAATAGTAAGAGAAAAACAGTTTTATCCAGAATTTTTTCTAAGGATGATAAATTTATCGACTCGTTTTTAAGACCATCTAATTGGTCGGATTACATCGGTCAGGAAAAAATCAAAAAAAATCTTGATTTAATTTTAAAAGCGGCGAAAAAAAGAAATGAATCCATTGACCACTTGTTGTTTTATGGGCCCACAGGGTTAGGCAAAACCACCTTAGCCACTTTAGTCGCTAAAGAAATGGGCGCAAATTTAAAAATTACCAGCGGGCCGAATATTCAAAAAGTAGGAGAATTAGTGGCGGTTCTTTCTAATCTTGAGGATAAAGATATTCTTTTTATTGACGAATGCCACCGACTTAATCGACAAATTGAAGAGGTTTTGTATCCGGCAATGGACTCTTATAAGTTGCATTTGATAATTGGCAAAGGATTGGGCAGTCGAATGATTTCTTTAGATTTACCACCTTTTACTTTAATTGCCGCCACCACTAAACCTAATTTATTATCTAATCCATTGCGTTCTCGTTTTGGCGCTATTTTTCAATTTGATTATTATACCCTTCAAGAGATTGAAACAATTATTGAGCGCTCAGCTGAATTAATGGGGATTAAAATTGAGCCTAACGCTGTTGCGGCCTTAGCTAGGGTTTCTCGCTTTACGCCTCGAATTGCTAACCGTTTACTTAAGCGGGTTAGAGATTTTGTTCAGGTAAATAATTTAAAAATTATTGACGAGGAGGCGGTTAATGAGACCTTAAAATTTTTAGAGATTGACTTTTTAGGGTTAGAGCCAGCTGAACGTCGGCTTTTAGAGGTAATGATAAAAAATTTTAACAATCGACCAGTGGGTCTTAATACCCTTGCGGCGACATTAGGTGAAGATAAGGGAGTAATTGAAGAAGTGTACGAGCCGTATTTAATAAAACTTGGATTACTTGAAAGAACGCCCTTAGGCAGAAAAGCCACTGAAGCCGCGTATAAACACCTAAAAGATAAATTAACCTAATTATTCTAATTAACCTAATTTAGTTATTGGGATTTGAGATTTATTTAGAATAATTAGAGTAATTAGACTAATTAGAATAATTTTTAAATGATTATCTCTGAATTCCTTCCCAATCCGATTGGCAAAGATCAAGGAGGCGAATGGATAGAGTTATTTAATGACAGCGAAGAAGCGGTTAATCTTAATGGTTGGCAAGTAAAAGACGCCTCGGGCAAAACCTTTATTTTTAAAAATCAATTAATTACTCCTCACGAATACCTTGTGCTTGATGATAAAACCACCAAAATTTCTTTAAATAACAACAACGAAACACTTTTTCTTTATGATGCAAAAGGCAATTTAATTGATAAAGCAACATTTACTGGCGCCGCGCCTGAAGGAAAAAGCTTAATTCGTCAAAACAACCAATTTGTTTTTACAAACGAGCCGACGCCAGGGGAAACCAATAAATTATCTGAACAGATAAAAGATAAAACAAGCATTAACTCGATTTCTAAAGAAAAATTAATTACTTCGGCTGACCTTACTATAAATCAAAACAATCAAATTCATAGAGATGTTAATTTTACTAATTTATTTATTGGCTTTTGTTTAGCATTAACATTATCTTTTGTTTTTATTTTTATCGTCAAAAAATTAAATTTATTATCAGAGTAAATATGGCAAAACTTATTTACCAAACAACTTCTTCATCTCAAACAAAAAAACTCGCCGGTCTTTTGGCATCTACGATTGTAAGCCAAAAGCGAGCCCGCTCTAAAAACGCTTTAATTATTGCCCTCGCTGGTGATTTAGGTGCGGGCAAAACCACTTTTGCTCAAGGATTTTTGCGCAGATTAGGAATAAAGAAAAAAATTACTAGCCCAACCTTCGTTCTTATTAAAAAGTTCTTTATCCGCGTAAATCCGCGTATTAATTTGTTTAAACCAGCGGCTGTTTACCACATTGATTGTTATCGAATTAGAAAATTGGCTGAATTATTACCACTAGGCATAAAAGAGATTTTTAATAATCCTAAAAATATCGTTTTAGTCGAATGGCCAGAAAAAATAAAAAGAATCCTACCTAAAAACACGATTTGGATAAAATTTAAACACGGCGAAAAAAGCAATTACAGAACAATTAAGTTTTGTGACAAATCTTAATTTTGTCATTGCGAGCGAAGCCTTTAGCCGCGAGGACGAAGTCCGTGGCGGGAAGCAATCTTACATTGATGCAAAAAGATTGCTTCGTCGGGCTTTACCCTCCTCGCAATGACATAAAAAACGGCCTCGCGATGACAAATAACATTAACTATTGACAATGACGATGACTATTGACCGTCATTGCGAGCCGGCGTTAGCCGGCGAAGCAATCTTACATTGATGTAAATATAACACTAATGTAAGATCGCCACAGCTTAATGGACTCGCGATGACCCACCGGGTTTCTCATTGTGAGCGCAGCGGAGCAATTTTAAACAATATTCTCGTAATGTTTAATATCACAACTTTTTTCATCAATTGTCAAGGCGATTAAATCTATCTGCCAACCTTTATTGTCTTTAATTAATTTTGCATTATGACCGGCATACAAGCAGGCGGTTCTTTTTAGTTTTTGAAGTTTAGATTTAGTTAGCTGGTCTTCTGGCGAGAGTTGTTTTTCTGGGGCTCGCCTTGAGCTTTGCCGAAGAGTTTTCACTTCCACAAAAACCAAGGTTTTATCAGGCGCTTTAGCGATAATATCTAACTCTCCCCAGGGTCGCCGAAAATTTCGCTCAATAATTTTATAACCTTTTTTAACAAGATATTCACAGGCCAGGTCTTCACCAAACTTTCCTAGACTAAGAGTAAGTTCTTTTTTATTAAGCTGATTATTAGTTGATTCTATAGCCATATTAAATGTCGATTAATATTTTTATAAATGCCAAGGCTTTAATTTATTGATGATTTAATTATTGCAAATATTGATTGTGTTTAGCAAATGATTTAAAATAAATTCAAGTTTCCCTGGGAAACTTGAACACAGTGTAAAATGTTAAACATCGTTAACAAAACACCTCCTCAATAATCCTACAAGATCCCAATAGCCCTACAAGAGCCTTAAATATTAATCCTAAAATTCTTAAAATATTCTTAAAGTGCAAGACTTAAAATGCAAAACTTAACAAAAAAACAGAGTTCAAATCAGCAAAATTTAATAGAGGAACAAATAAAAACAGGGCATAATACAAATAAAGAGATAGAAACAGATCCCAATTATATTATCTGGTTAATTAATAGTTATGGTTCTTTTGGTTTTACTTCGTCTGGTTTATATAGAAATAAAATACCAACTTTTCAATTAAAAATGACTGTTAATAAGATAAAATTTTTAGAGCAAATAAGGAATTATTTGGGATTGAAAAATAAAATATACAAATATCATTATCAGGACAAAGATAAATCAAAGAGAGAGCCACAAGCTATTCTTATTATTAGAGACTTTAAACAGCTTAAAGACATAATAATTCCATTTTTTTACAAAAAGCTTACAGGCGAGAAAAGAAGTCAATTTATTAAATGGTTAGAAAAAATAGGTCACGACCCAGAGGTTTCGGATAGATTTAAGTCTTTATATCGGCTTTATAAACTCGGAGCCTACGACACAAACCCACAATTTACAGAAAAATTTAAAGATTAGATTAGATATTAATTCGTATGGGCGCTTGACCCTCCGGGGATTCTCTTCAGGAAAATGCATTGCCGGAGCCTTTAGGCGGGGGCGCGCTTTTCGGGTGCCAAAATTTGTTTCAAAATGTTTATGTTTTCACATCGAAAACGCAAATTTTTAAAAAATGTAGATTTCATGCGACTATCGGCTTTTCGCCAAAATTCAATGTTTCACATTGTTTTACGCTTTTTGTCAAGAAGTATAGATTTTATGCGCTTATCCGATAATGCGATAAAATCGATATTTTTGTATTTAGGTATTATTAAGTGCATGGTTTCACCAAGCTGTTTGCATTTTTACTACAAACACTGATTGCCGCTGATAACCTGAAACAGAGCCCCTAAGAGGAGCAAGTTTTCTGCGGGGCAGGTAAGTTTGCTACAGGCAGACAAGCAGATTAACACTGCTAGTTTCTGTAACCCTCTGTTTGCTATCTGCGAATTCTCGCTTCTATGACAAGAAAGAGTAGATTGCCGGTGTATTTATTATTTTAGAAAGAAGGTAGCGAAACTTAATAGTTATAATAAGACACCAAAAATTATTTACTTATTCCTTTTTCGATTATTTTTCGGAGTATATTTTCAAGGATTATTATTAGGATAATAAAACCAGTTATAAACAAACTGGCGGTTAAAAGATCTTTTTTAAGAATATTAAGCTCAAAGGCAAAAATATATCCTATTGAAACAAAAGTGGTTGACCAAATCAAAGAAGCCGGCAGACTATAACGCAACAATTCGTTTAAAGAGAATTTTAAATAACCGCTTGCTATTAATATAATTCTATTCAAGCTCCAGGCAAATTTTGAAATAAAAATATACGACCCCAAGTTATTACCTAACCGCGTTAGGAGGCTGGTTAGTTTTTCTAAATTAATAAATAAAAATTTATTTTTGCTTTTTCTAATAAGATTCTTGCCGATAAACCAATAGCATAAATCATGAAAAATGGCGCCGACAAAAGCAATCATTATGACATCAAAAATATCTAAATAACCCTTATGGCTTAAAACTCCGGCCAAAAGCAAAACCACCTCACCCTCAATAAATATTGAGAAAAAAATAATTAAATAAGAGAAAAGACGATGAGTTTCGGAAAAATTAACTAAAATAGATTCCATAAAAAGATTGCGCTACTTAGATTAAATAATTAGTGCGCCCACTTGGATTCGAACCAAGGACCCCGTCTTTATAAGAGACGTGCTCCACCGCTGAGCTATGGGCGCAATATTTAAGATAAATTTAAAGAATTAGCTTTGGTGGATAATAGAAATTATAACTTAATTAGTTGAAATTAGTTGATTAAAGAATTATATCTCAATTGGTTTCAGTTTAAAGCTTTTTATTAAATTTTCAAATTCTTCCCGCTCTAAGGTTTCTTTTTCAATTAATTTTTCGGCCAGCGCCTTTAAAATTTTTCTACGGGAAACAATGATTTTTTTAGTAGTTGCTAGGGCTTTATCGATAAAGTTTTTCACTTCTTTATCAATTTCTGCCGCCATTTTCTCTGAATAATTCTTTTCTGTGGTTATTTCCCTGCCTAAAAATATTAATTCTTCAGTTTTGCCGTAGGTAATGGGGCCAATTTTTTCTGACATACCAAATTTCGTAACCAATTTTCTCGCTAACTCAGAAGCGTTTTGTAAATCATTAGAAGCGCCAGTGGAAATATCATTAAAGATAAGTTGTTCTGAAACATAACCACCAAGTAGTATTGCTAAATCAGACATAAATTGAGATTTGGTTCTTAAATAAGTATCTTCGGTGGGCAATTTTAGTGTATAGCCGCCCGCTCGACCACGCGCGACAATTGAAACCTTATGCACCGGATCAGCATTTTTTAAACTGGCCGCGACCAAAGCATGACCGGCTTCATGATAGGCGGTAATCTCTTTTTCTTTAGTTGATAAAACTCGAGAGCGACGCTCAGGACCAAGTAAAATTTTTTCAATAGATTCAAAAATATCTTGTTGGGTTATTTCTTTTTGGTTTTTTCTGGCGGCTAAAAGCGCAGCTTCGTTCATTAAGTTTGCTAAATCCGCGCCGGAAAAGCCAGGCGTTCTTTCCGCCACCTTTCTTAAATTTATATCATTAGCCAATTTTTTTTCGCGACTATGAATTTTTAGAATTTCTTCGCGGTCATTAATATCTGGCATATCTAAAACAATGCGGCGGTCAAAACGACCGGGTCTTAAAAGCGCCGGATCCAAGACGTCCGGGCGATTCGTCGCCGCAAGCACGATGCGCTCATCATTTCTTTCAAAACCATCCATCTCTACTAAAATTTGATTTAAGGTTTGCTCTCTTTCGTCGTGGCCGCCACCTAAGCCAGCACCGCGTTCTCGGCCAACCGCGTCGATTTCATCGATAAAAATAATACATCTCCCCGCTTTTTTAGCGGTTTGGAAGAGATCCCTGACTCTACTAGCCCCGACGCCGACAAAAAGCTCTACAAATTCTGAACCTGAGATATGAAAGAAAGGAACATTGGCTTCGCCAGCGACAGCTCTTGCGATTAAAGTTTTCCCTGTACCTGGTGGTCCCAAGAGTAAAACTCCTCGAGGAATCCTCGCGCCAATTTCTAAATATTTTTTGGGATTTTTAAGAAAATCTACGACTTCTATTAATTCCTCTTTTGCTTCTTTTAATCCCGCCACATCTTTAAAGGTAATTCGATCTTTAAACTGAGTAAAAAGTTTGACATTCGCTCTACCAAAAGTGAAGGCCTGATTCATGCCAGTGCGCGCTTGCCTAAACATCAACCAGAAAAAAACGCCGATAATTAAAAGCGGCAAAAGCGAGGGGATAAGAACACTCATCCAAAAACGAAAACCAGACTCTTCTTTAATTTCTAAATTAACTTTTTGGAGAGCGGCTGGCTCTACGCCGTAGTTTTTTAAGGTTTCTGATAAACTAGTTTCAGCCTCTTTTTTAGAAATTACCCGAGAGCCGTCTTTTAATTCAATTTTTAAATCATTACCCGAAACAACAATTTTTGTTACTTCACCGCTGTTTATTTTAGAAACCAATTGATCAATACTTAAAAAAGCAGGCGATTTTTGTTCCGTGTAGAAAAGAGAAAAAATAAATGCGATGACCAAAAAAGTTGTTATAGCCCAAAAAATGTTTTTAGATAAATTTTTCATTTTATGCGATACATTATATTACAACAAAAGACAATGTCAATTTTATAAAAAAAGGGACCAGTGTATGCGCTGGTCCCGGCAGAGGTTAAAGATTAAAGGCCTAAAAAGCCTAGTTCGAGGCCTTCGAGGCGAAGGAGGGTCGCAACTCTCTGTAGATGTTTGTTGAGCTCCTGCATTAGGTGGATTGCCTTTTTCTTGAGGTTTGCGAGGTTTGTTTTTATTCGTTCTATAAGTAAGATTAGAAATCTTCTCGCTTGTTCGATTGTAGATAGCCTCTCTACTTCTTTTGGGCAAAGTATATTTTTCTTGCGCGTGCATGTGTCTAGTATAGGAATCAGCGCAAGAAGTTCTTTTTTTGCCTGTTTTAGGCGGTTATACTTGTCCCAGCAATGAGTATGGAAGATGATATTGTTTTCTTCCTCGTTAGGTTCTTGGGGGGCGATCGCAAGGTTACAATAATAACAAAATCCTTTTGGTCTACGCTTTCTCGCAAGTTGCCTTTCAAATATTACTCTTTGTTCTATTAACATATTATCCTCCCTCTTCTATTACACTACAACTTAAACTTACCCTACTCTTCAATACCTTCTTCGATAATCATCACCTCCTTTAATCATATTATGATCTCTTTTTCACCTCCTTTCTTTAATTATTAAAAATTAAAAGGCCTATAATAAAATTAGGACTTTTTAAATTAAAAGTCAAGATTTTTTATTGTTTTAATTTTAGAAATATTCTTCTTTCGGTTGGTTTAAGGGCGTGAACAATAAATTGATAACTTTTTCCAATTTCAAGTTTTTTGTTCATTTCTTCAGGGCTATTAAAATCTGAGACGTGCACGATTCCCTGAAGTCCGTGTTCTAAATTTATATAGGCGCCAAAAGGATTGAATTTATAAACCATACCCATCACCTCTTGCCCTTCTTGAAGTTTGTCTTCAATATTTTCCCAAGGATCGGGTTTAAGCGCTTTGAGCGAAAGAGATATTTTATCGTCTTTAATTTCAATAATTTTTGCTTTTATCGCTTCATTAATTTTTACCACCTCTTTAGGATTATCAACTAAGCGATGTTCAAGTTCAGAAACAGGAATTAAACCTTCAATTAGTGGATTATCAACAAAGCGAACAAAAACACCGAAATCAGCCATACCTGAAACCACGCCCTCGATTATCTCGCCAACTTTATATTTATTAATAAATTCTTTAATATCTTTTTCAACGACATCTTTTTCAGAGATAATTAATTTATTAGCCCGAGGGTTAAGATCAATAATTTTAACCTGCATTTCTTTGCCCACAAATTTTCTTAATTCTTCTAAAATTTTATTTTTTTCCGCATTTTCTACTCGTGGATAATGTTCGTTGCTTAATTGAGAAACAGGCAAGAACGCTTTAATATCATTAATTTTACTTACTAAACCGCCGCTATTAGCACCAATAATTTTTATAGTCAATACTTCTCCTCGCTCTTTCATCTCTTTTAATTCTTGCCAGTTTTTTTGTTGTTGAGCGCTACTTAACGAAAGTTCGACAAAACCATCTTCGTTTTCTAAAGATATTACCTTTGCTGTCACCTCATCGCCCGGTTTTAAATTTTTCAAAATATTTTTAGCGCTCGATAACTCTATTCCATAAATAATGCCGGTGCCAAATTTATCTAAATCAAAATAAGCGGCCCTTGAGGTCCTTTCTAAAAATTTTGCCTCAATCAAATCACCCTCTCTTAAAAGAGAAATTAAGTCGGGCTCGTTTTTTATTAATTGCCCAATAATGGAAATATTTTTTTTATTGTTAGTAGAAGGTAACATAAATAAAATATTAAATGATAAATAATAAGTAGTCAATAATTTAAATTATCATTGCGAGGGCGTCTCTTCTTCATTGTGAGCTAAAACAGATAGAGTTAATTATTGCGAGGCGCAGCGAAGCAATCTAACAATAAGGCAAGTTCGTCATTGCGAGGCACAGCCGAAGCAATCTTACATTAGCACAAGATAGTCATTGCGAACGTAGTGAAGCAATCTTACATTGATGTATGAGGTTGCCGCAGGGGCTTCGTCCCCTCGCAATGACATGATTGCCACGTCGCCTACGGCTCCTCGCAATGACAAAAAAGATGACGATGACCACTGACAATGACTATTGACTGTCATTGCGAGCCGGCGTTAGCCGGCAAAGCAATCTTACAATAGTATGACAGTGTCATTGCGAGGCGCAGCCGAAACAATCTTACAATCTTGTTTAACAACCTCTATTTTTTTATAATAAACTTAATATGTCTTCAGAGAACTCCTTCACCCTAATTGAACTTCTCATTGTCATTGGTATTGTGGCTATTTTAGCCGCAGTCGTAGTACTTGTTTTAAATCCCAATGAATTTCTCAAACAATCCCGAGACAGCCGAAGATTAGATGAACTCCAAACCCTTAATAAAGCCATCAGTGTTTATTTAGCCAATGGCCACACCTATTTAGGTGAAACAAACACTGTTTATGTCTCTATTCCTGATTCTACCTCTACCTGCGCTAATTTAGGTCTACCTGCTTTACCCAGTGGTT
>Ga0078972_1001802_pt1 | contig 60637 bp, 63 predicted proteins | sample YelNatPaOPGAMG01_FD_67568 | JGI IMG/M metagenome (GOLD analysis project Ga0078972, IMG submission 67568) | Hot spring thermophilic microbial communities from Obsidian Pool, Yellowstone National Park, USA - OP-RAMG-01 (SPADES assembly) (version 2) | ecosystem: Environmental > Aquatic > Thermal... | reverse complement strand
TTGAGTGTTTTTTTACTATGGCTTCTGCCTATCCATAATTACCTTATTATAGCAGTATTTTTTGCATTATGGTTGTCTTTGTCTAAGTTTAACCTAAACCTAAACCCTTTTTACCTTAAGGTAATAATTGTGCTTGGCGCAGTTGTTATACTTAGTATTGAATTGTTTGGTTACTTGTTTATTAAAGACTCAAATTATTTATCATTGCTAATTTTTGTAGTTTCTGTAATTATATTTATCAATGTTTTATCTAAACATTACAAAATTGAGCCACTCTGGCTTATTGTAGCGTTAATGATTTGTTTGAAAGCAAGTTATAGTATGATTATTATACCATACAAGGCTAGTTATTTACCAGATGTATCAGCTTATGGACACAGTATAGCAAATATTATTTTGAAAAATAAAGCAAAATATGTTATGAGTAATAACGTGCATTTAGATTTATTGTATTATGTCGAAAAAACTTCAAATTTCCCCATAAACATACCTCAAAAAGGCAGAGGTGTGCTTATAACTCAAGATAAAGACATACTTAAAAAAGTATACGGTAGTGAGTTTAGCCCATACGGTGTATTTTTTGTTGGTGAGTATTAAAAATATATAGGAGGGACATTATGGCATTAGACGAAAGGATTATTTCTAGAGCAATTATTGAGCGCTATTACCAAAAGCTGCTATCAAACATTGATTGCGATTGTGCAATTGTAGGTGGAGGTCCAGCAGGTTTGGTTTGTGGCCATGAGCTAGCAAAAAAAGGTTTAAAGGTGACTTTGTTTGATAAAAGATTATCCGTTGGTGGTGGTATGTGGGGCGGTGCAATGATGTTCAATGAGGTAGTTGTCCAAGAAGAAGGCAAACTGATATTAGATGAGTTTGATGTTGATACCAAGCTTTTTGAGCCAAATTACTATACAGCAGATTCTATTGAAGCTATTACAACACTTATATCAAAAACTGTCAAAGCAGGCGTAAAGATTTTTAACGGCATTGAAATAGAAGATGTTGTGTTAAAAAAAGTTGACGGAGAATATACGGTAGGCGGTGTTGTGATAAATTGGACAACCGTTAATATGGCGCATTTGCCCGTTGATCCTATTGTCATAAGCTCTACTTTTACTGTAGATGCTACAGGACATGATGCTCACCTTGCAGAAACGCTTGTAAGAAAAGGTGGCGTAAAACTAAATACGGACTCAGGCGATGTCATTGGTGAAAAACCTATGTGGGCACAAGTAGGAGAGCAAGATACAGTTAATCATACAAAAGAAGTATTTAGCGGTCTTTATGTGTGCGGTATGGCGGCAAATGCAGTAAGCGGTGCGCATAGAATGGGACCAATATTTGGTGGTATGTTAAATTCTGGCAAGAAATGCGCTCAGTTGATATTGGAAAAATGGAGCAAAAAATGAAAGTTGACGATAGTATATTTAGAGAATATGACATAAGGGGTATTGTAGGTGAAAATTTAGATGAACAATTTGCCTGTCAGCTTGGACAAGCTTTTGCAATTCATCTAAAAAAAGCTTTAGGTAAAGAAAATTTAACAGTAAGCATAGGCTACGATGCAAGGCTAAGTTCAAAGGACCTATTTAGTGCTTTATGCTATGGTTTTAACACACAAAGCGTAAAAGTAATAGATATAGGTCTTGTTGCTACACCTGTTGCTTATTTTTCTCTATTTAATTTAGATATTGATGGTGGTATTATGATAACCGCTTCACACAACCCACCTCAATACAATGGTTTTAAGCTAAGCGTAGGGAAAAACACGATTTTTGGTGAAGAAATCCAAACAATTAAAGAAATAATGAAACAAACGAAAAAATTACCTATAAAAGAACCAGAATTTGTAACTTACAATATAATTAAAGATTACAATGAATATATAATAAACCAATTTAAAGATTTGAAAACCTACACAAATAAGCCCAAAGTTGTACTAGATGCAGGCAATGGCACAGGTGGTTTTATTGCTTACCCTATATTAAAAGAGTTGGGTTTTGAAGTAATTGGACTCTATATTGAACCAGATGGCACATTTCCAAACCACCACCCAGATCCGACCGTTGAAGAAAATTTAAAAGAACTTAAAAAAACCCTTAGAGAAAAATCTTATGATATAGGCATAGGCTATGATGGAGATGCAGATAGAATTGGCGTTGTATTAAAAAATAATGACACGCTTTATGGGGATCAGTTATTGTTGCTTTTTGCTCAAGATATATTGAAAGAACACAAAGGTGCAAAAATTGTAGGAGAGGTTAAATGCTCTCAAGTGCTTTACGACAAAATATCTGAATTTGGCGGTAAAGCTATAATGTGGAAAGCTGGTCACTCACTGATTAAAGCCAAAATGAAAGAAGAAAAAGCTCTGCTTGGTGGCGAAATGAGCGGCCATATATTTTTTGCCGATAGATATTTTGGCTATGATGATGCAATATATGTATCCTTGCGACTTCTTGAGATTTTAACTAAAGAACGCATAAACTTAGAAGAATGGAAAAATAATTTACCGAAAACTTTTAATACACCAGAAATTAGAATAGATTGTCCGGAAGATAAAAAAGTGCTTGTTACTCAAGAAATTGAGAATTACTACATAAAAAATAAAGAAAAGTATTCCATTACAGACATAATAACTATAGACGGTATAAGATTCAACACTAAAGACGGTTGGGGGCTTGTAAGATCAAGCAATACACAGCCTGCGCTTGTGCTTAGGTTTGAAGCAAATAGCACAGAAAATTTAGAAAAGTTAAAAAATGATACGTTAAATTTAGTTAACAAAACAATTTCGTCAGCATAAATGCTAAAAAAGCAAGATTTTACTTACTATCTAGGCTGGCTTACTCTAGCCTTTTTGGGTATATCAATTATATCAGGTATAGCTTTGCTTTTTAGGTATGATCCTACTACATTTCAAAAAGCTCAAGACAGTATGTTTTTAATTAGTGATGCATACAGGTTTGGTTGGTTAATACGCGATGCACACTTTTATTCCAGTGAGTTATTTTTTATTTTTTTACTCATTCATACAGTATGGCATGTATATTTAGATGATTATAAGGATAAAAAGTATATTTACTGGTTAGCGCTTGTTGCTATTATTGTGGTTGCTTTTTTTGAAATGTTTACTGGGTTTGTATTAAAAGCAAACAACGAAGGTGATTCTGCATCGCTTATAATGCAACATATAATCTTGTCGACACCGTTTTTTGGCCAGTATATAGTAAGTTTGTTTTACTCCCAAGAGTACCCATCTATATACTTTTACTTTTATCATATATGTATTTTGCCTTTCATATTGATTTTGCTTAATTATTACCACATAAAACGTATGTTTACAAATTTTGAGAATACTTTGATAGCCTTTTTTGCAACAATTTTTCTTAGCGTTTTTTTTAGTTTAAGTGCGCCATACGATATAGTATCTAGTGCAAAACACCCAATCATTTGGGGCCCGTGGTTTTTTTGGCCAATACAGTGGAGTTTGTTTTATATAGCACCGTTTATCGCTGGTATTATTTTGCCAATTCTAGGACTATCAACGCTTGCATGGTTGCCAAACCCAAGATTTTATTTTTTAAAGAGAGTTTTTTTAGTCGGCATTGTTTTGTATTTTGTAATTATTTTTTATATAATGCTATTTAGATGAAAAGAGGTATAGTTTTACTCATTGTATTTAGTATATTAGTTTTATTTTTTGCGATATACAAGCAAAATCTAAAACCAAAAGTTAATCCACAGAAAGAATCGTGCTTTGTATGTCATAAGGATATTCATATGGATACAGCCCATCCAGTAGATCAGATAGGTTGTATTGTATGTCATCATGGAAACCCATACACTACAAATGAAGCTCAAGCACATAAAGGACTGATTAAAAACCCAGCAGACCTAAGGTATGCCGCAGAAACTTGTGGCAAATGTCACAAAGAGCAGGTTGAACAGGTAGAAACATCCCTTATGGCGACAAACAGAGGCATAATTTCTGCAGTTTTGCACAAATTTGGCTATACTGATAAGCTCTCAAGCGATATTACGGTTAAAGATTTATACGAAGGCAAATATAAAGAAAATAAAGCTATACAATATTACGAAAAAAACTGCGGTGCTTGCCATTTATACAAACCTTATGGACAGGGTCCTACAAAAGAAATACAAGAGCGCGGTGGAGGCTGTCTTGATTGTCACGCCACATGGGTTAAGGGTAACCCGCATGTAGAGTTAACTACACATATAAGTGATGCAACATGTGTAAAATGCCATAATAGATCGGGCAGAATTGGTTTGTCATACTTTGGCCACTATGAGACAGAAGAATATGGTACGCCATTTATGGACGGTGGTCCTTCACATTACAATATTTTGGGTAGCCCAGATAGGTATTATCTGGATTTGCCACCAGATGTTCATTACGCAAAAGCACATATGAGTTGTATTGATTGCCACACTATGTCTGATACTATGGGGCTTGGTTTGCATTATAAAAACATGACCCAACAGGTAGGTATAACTTGCAAAGATTGTCATGAACCGCATTTTGTGCAGGTACCACCCAATTCTTTAGCTTTGAAACTAGCTTTTTTAAATGGGAAAGTGCCGCTTAAAGCAGGTGATTTTGCAGCTATTGAAGAGCGCACAGGACAAATTATATACAATGTACAACAAATCGATGGTAAAGCGATGTTTTTTAGCAAAGAAACAGGTAAAGCCATACCTATACCGCTTGTAAATAATAAACCATACCATACATTTACTGGCCACAAAGACCTATCATGCCAAGCATGCCATTCTGATTGGGCTCCGCAGTGTTATGGTTGTCATATTGTCAATTTTGAAGGCTTAAAACAGCTTAACTGGATAAAGTATAAAGATACACCCGGTGCTTATGCTGAATTAAATAGCTATGTACGATTTGAAACGCCTCAGCTTGCATTTGATCCACACGGTAAGGTTATGCCTGTTGAGCCAGGTTGTCAGGACTTTATTACTATTTTTAATAAAGACTTCAAGTTTGTAAAAAGCATTCGAGGTTTAAGCGTTGCAACAATTGATCCTCATACGACACAATTGCAATCTAGAAGCTGTGAAGATTGTCACCATGACCCACGCACGATGGGTTTTGGTACTGGAAATTTGAGTTTTAATCCCTATACAAAGCAATTTAAATTTTCACCAACATTTGATTCAAAAGCAAGTGGTTTAGGTGATGTACCTCTTGATATGATAGTAAACGAACACGGTAAACAAATGCAGAGTTTTCCAATAAAAGGCGAAAGGGCTTTCAATAAAGATGAACTTATAAAAATTTACGAAGTTGGTCAGTGTATAGTTTGCCACAAAAGTTACGATGATCCTATATATCGCGATTTTTCAAAAAGCTATAAATTGTTTTTAGAACATAAAACACCTTGCAATATTAAATGAATTTTATTACAATTTAGTAAAGTTTGTTTTTGGAGTTAATATATGGGTATGTTTGAAGGTGTTGTTTTTTTTGGGTTGATGTGGTTAGTAGTAGCTGTTTTATGGTTAGTAGCTTTAGTTGATATACTTAAAAGTGAGTTTAAAGACGGTTTAACTAAAGTTATATGGTTGATTCTTGTTATTTTTCTGCCATTTCTGGGTTCCATTTTATACTTTTTTATTGGCAGGGATCAAAAAATTAGAAATGATTAGTTTTTCTTTGACAAATCAATATAAACTAATTAAACTAGTAAAAGTTTATCCAATAAAAGGAGGTTTTATGACAAAGAACGAGTTTGTAAAAGTATTGGCTAAAAAAACCAATATTTCTCAGGAGAAAGCAAAAGAATTTTTGGATGCTACACTATCTACAATAGTAGAAACGCTAAAATCTGGCGACAGCGTATTATTTACTGGTTTTGGTAGCTTTTATGTATCAAACAGAGCTCAAAGAAAAGGCAGAAACCCTCAAACAGGTGAAGCTATTACGATTCCTGCTTTTAAACTACCTGCATTTAAAGTAGGTGCCGTATTTAAAGAAGAAATAAACAAACAGGAAAAGCCAGCCCCTAAGGGCAAAAAAAAGTAATATTTAAAAATCCCTCAAAGTTGAGTTTGTTTAACCCCGCCAGTTATATTTTTGTATTACTGGCGGGGTTTTTGGTATTACATTTTAACCTGCACTATTACGCCGTGGACTTTATTGGATGGTAATCTGTGAAATTTTATAAAGTTTGGTGAGACTTTTTTTATTAAAGCAAAAATTTTCCAAATAATATTTTCTGTAATAATGTCCTCTACACCATAAAACATAACGGTTGGTTTGATTTTTGCATCTTCAAAAATTTTTCCTAGATTTACAATTTCCATGTAGCCTGCTTTTATTTCAAGAATTTTTAAGCCTTTTGCTAGATCCTCGCCAAACGCATAAACTACACTAAATGGATGGCTAGAAGTTTTTTGTGTAACAAAAATATTTGTTTCGTAGATAATACCATTATCTAACATAGTGTTTACAATATAAGGTGGTACTTTTTGTATGTTTCTTGTAAAAAATACTGCCACACCATTTAATTTTGGTTTGTTTTCATAGGATTCCTCGTAGGCTTTTAAAAAATCTTTCATGTCTATTGATTTTAGCGATCCATACAATCTTTTTTGGCCTTGTGTGAAAATAAGTATTACTGTAAGAGGTATCATAGCAATAAATACTGTGAGATACGCACCATGCGGTATTTTGTAGTAAAGGTTTGAAGCAAAGTAAAAGCTTGTTATTATAAAAACAAAAGCGGAAGCTGCCATTTTTATTTTAAGATTTTTCTTATGGAATATCCAAATAAGAAAAACCGCTGTAATTAGCATTGTGCCGTTAACAGCAAAGCCATAAGCTGCTGCTAGATTATCTGATGTTTGAAAGTGCCACATTACATAAAGCACGGCAAACATCAGCAGCCAGTTAACAAAATTTATATAAATTTGAGAGCGCAATTTATCGGATGTATGATCAATTTTTAGCATAGGAAATATATGAGTAACTATTCCTTGATAAACAATCGAAAAAACCCCGCTAATCATAGCTTGTGAAGCAATGATTGTTGCTAAGATGCTGAGGATCAAAAAAGGAATGTAAAATATACTTGTTTGAGAAAATACCATACTAAAGAGCACGCTTGAGCCTGTTGAATGATGTGTAACCGCATAGGCGGCTTGGCCTAAATAGCTCAAAATTAGAACGCTAAATACAAAATACCATGCGTTAACAATGGGTTTTTTACCCAAATGGCCCATATCAGCATACAATGCTTCGCCCCCTGTTGCACACAGTATGACATCAGAAAGCACAACAAATCCTTTAAACCCATCTCTAATAAAAAAATCAATGGCATAATAAGGATTAATTGCTTTTAATACTTGAGGGTAGTGGAAAATGGAAAACAAACCGCTTATTCCTAAACTGATAAACCAAATAATCATAATTGGACCAAAATAGCTTGCTACTTTTTCTGTGCCTTTTTTTTGCAAAACAAATAAGCCAATTGTTATAATGCTTGCAATCAAAAGTAAAACTACATTTGATAGTTGAGAAAATTTGGGCACCAATGTTAAACCTTCAACGGCGCTTAAGATAGATATAGCAGGCGTAATGACGCCATCGCCCATTAAAAACGATATACCAATATAAGAAAGAACCGTCACAAAAGCAATAGCGCGAGTAGATTTTAAAGTTGGCACAAGCACTTCTTTTAAAACGGTTGTGCCACCTTCGCCTCTTTTGCTTATGCTCATTGCAAGCCATACATACTCTACGCTAACAAGCAAAATTAATGTCCATAAAACGAGTGAAACAACACCCATAATATTTTCTTTTGTAGGCTTTGTTAAAATAAACACTACAGCCAGTGTATAAATAGGGCTTGTGCCAATATCTCCAAAAACAAGCCCCATTGCCTTTATTGTGCTTTTTAGCTTCTCTGAGTTTAGATTAAGCATTGGATGATAGCTCTTGTAATTTTGATAAAATTTGGTTGTAACTTTGAATTAAACCTAAGCCTTTATAACATAGCGCTATTTTCATAAGCAGTTTTATTTTATCTTGCGTTATTTGCAAGTGCGATTCATAAAGCGATAAAGCTTTTTCGTACTCGCCAAACTCATAGTACAAATCCCCTAAGTTTTCTCCAATTTCATCTTTTAAGGTAGGGTTTAAACTGAGGGCAGTTTCAAGGGCCTCTTTGGCTTTATCGTATATTTCTTTAGACATATAAATCTTAGCTAGTGCAATGTAAACAAATGGATGGTAGGGTAGCAGGCTTTTTGCTTGATTGAGGAACCCTAAAGCTTTATCAAACTCATTTTTGTCTATTAAAATGCTCCCCATTAAAAATAGCGCATCGCCAAAAGCAGGGTATTTGTTGTTTAGGTCTTCAAGCACGCTGTAGGCTTGCTCAATGTTGTTTTGTTTCAATAATTCTATGGCTTTATCGTATTCTGGTATAGAGCCTTCGATTTTAAGCTGTTCTCTAATCACTTTTTGTCGCTCTTGCATTGTCTGCATATTTTCTAAATCGTTTATCATATTGAGCCATTGCTTGACCTGTTTGTCATTGGGATCGTAATCTTTTGCTCTTTCTATGAGTCTTTTTGCCGTTATAAAATCGTTTCTGTTTAAAATGGCATCTTTTGCAAGTATTAGGTGCGAGACAATCTTGTATTTTTCGACAGCAAGCTCGTTTTTGGCTAACTCAAAATCCGGGTCAAGTTCAATGGCTCTTTCAAACAGCTCAACAGCTTGTTTATGAAAGTATCTGTAGTTAGACAAAAGCTTGGCTTTGGCAAATATGAGTTTTGGGTTTTTTGTTATATCAATTTTATCAAGTATCTCAAGACCAAAGTATGTATCTCCAAAATCATAGCAAGTCATAAGCAACTCAAATAATTTATCGCTGTTTTTTGTGTTTTCATCAAACTTTTGTAAAAAATCATTTTTTAGTTCAAGATAACGAATTGTTTTTTTAACAAGCTCAAGTAGGCTTTGCGTGTGTTGTTTTACAAGCTCAAAGTATTTATTGGATTGCTCTAATCTTTTTTCTATGTTTTGGTTTTCTATGTCTGTTTCTTCTTTAAAGTAATTGTAAAATTCTTGGAAATAGAAAAAAAACACAAATTTAGTCATTATAGGGTTTGTGTAGAGTTCATTGTTTATTTTGTTTGATTCTTCAACCTTTAAACGGATTTTTTCAATATCATTATATTTTGCGTATGTCTTTTGTATAACTTGGTTTATCTTTAGAGCCCTATCGGCTTTATGTATGGCTTGATTCATCTGTGTAAGCACATTTTTTAATTTTTTAATCCACTTTGACAAAGAGGGCTTTTTGCTAAACTGGATTGCAAAGCTTGTGTTTTTTTTGATTGTTTTTGCTACTTTTTCAAGTGTTTTAATTTCAGTATTTTCAATGTAGGCACCCCCCCCTGTTGCATTTACCACTTGCTTACCGTTTGATGTTAAAAATTTAGCGATTTCTGACATAATGGTGAGTCCTGAGTATAGGTTTTCGTCTGTAGGAACTTTTTCTTCATAATTGCCTTTTACCCAAATGAGTTTTTCTGGTAGGCCTTGCGGGAGTATTGTACCTTTTGCGTGATGCTCTAGCTTTGTATATGCCCAATCTTGTCCTACAAAAACAATAGGGTTTGCTCCTAAAATGTAAGCTGTATTTACAGCCAAATGCGTTACAGCATTTATCGGAAATACCTCGTAGTTTGGTTTTATATCAAGTAATTCTAAAAAAGAGTTTTCTTCTGTTTTATAGATCTTGTTTTTGAATAATTTAGGTATCTGGTAAAATATAGCAGGTTCAAACACAAAAAGGCTTTCAAAAGCCTTGTCGTTTTTCATTAAAGGAGAATATTTTTCAAGTGTAACCTGCTGATAGTCAAGGCCACATATAATATCAGCTTTTATGTTGTTTTGCTCTAAAACATTTATAACTGAATCTACAGCTATAATAATAAATTTATTGCGGTATTTTTTGATTGCTTCTATATCATTTGAAAGCGATGGGCCAGATGCTACAATAAGAACGGGCTTATCCTTAGCTTTGTCTTTTAAAAAATCCAGACCCTGACCAAGTGCTACATCTGATATATTTTTAACCATATTTTCGATGATGTATTGTGATTTTAACAAAAGTGTGTTGCGATTTAGAACAACTGGCGTGTAGAGTTTTTGTATGATTTCTTCTATTTTTTTAGCTTTTTGTAGATCTGAAAGGGAATTTGTTATTACAATGAGATTTCCAAAGTTAAATTTTCCGGCAAATAAATTAAAAGTAGCTGTTATTGTATTTTCTATTTCTTCTTCTTTGTTTGCAAAGAAAAAGAAATTGTCGTGTTTAAAGCACTCTGATACATCAATATTATCAAGCACATACTTTAGATGTTCTAAATCTGTTTCGTAGCATATAATTGTATTATTTGGAAAGTCTTCGATGAGGTTTTTTGCTATTTTTGCATTTCCAAAACCAATAAGCACAAGTACATCTTCTTTTTTTGCATTGGGCTTTATGTATTCTTCTGTATTGTTTTCAAGCGGTTTTGGTTCAATATGCTCAAGCAGGTTTTTTAGATATGATCCTTTTTGGTTAATGACAGATGCGTTCTTTTCTAACATTTTAACTCCTTGTCTTTATTATAAGATATTCTATTGAAAAAATCTCTTTTTTCAAGTTGCTTGCAAAATTTATATTTTTTGCTAAAAATATAATTATGATAAAAGTTTTGTCTGGAAACGAAGCAATAGCGCACGCGCTTTTAGAAAACAATGTAAGGTTTGTAAGTGCATATCCTGGCACACCCTCAAGTGAGATACTAACTACAGCGTTAAAAATTAAATCAAAGTATAATTTAAATGCTTATATTGAGTGGTCAATAAACGAAAAAGTTGCATTAGAAGAAGCTTTAAGTGCAAGTTTCGCTTGCGTTGACTCAGCGTTTTTTTGTAAGCAAGTGGGGCTCAATGTGGCACTTGATCCTCTAATGAGTGCCGCACTTACTGGAACAAACGCAGCTTTTTTGGTTGTTGTGGCCGATGATCCAGGCCCTTATTCTTCTCAAACAGAACAAGATTCACGATTTTTGGCTTTTTTTGCTAAAATCCCCGTTTTTGACCCTTCGGATATTAAAGAAGCTTACGATTTTACAAAGAAGGCGCTGAATTTAAGCATACAGTACCAACTGCCTGTAATGTTAAGGACTACAACGCGTATCTCACATGGCAGACAAAATATAGATATAAAAGAAAAAATTAAAGATATTGAACTAAATGCAAATTTTGAAAAAGACCCATCGCGTTTTGCTGCTACGCCAAAGTTAAGGTATATACTGCACAAAAAACTAAATGAAAAGCTCTATTCTATAGCATCAAAAAATACATTAAAATTTGATTTTTCTGGCAAAAATCTCATTATTTCAAGCGGTTTAGTTTACAGTAACCTATATGAACTCATTTTAGAGCATCATTTAGAAGATAAAGTTACACTTGCAAAGGCAGATATGCCATATCCATTGCCCAATATTGATTTAAAAGGTTTTGAGAGGACTATAGCAGTAGAAGAAACTTATCCTTTAATTGAGCTACAGTTAAACACGCAAGGCAGAAGAAACAACTTAGTACCCAAAGAAGGCGAGCTTACTTTTGATGTGTGTGAAAAAATTTTGTACAATATTGGAGTTTTAAAATCATTTACACCCGTTAGTGTTGATTTTAAAGACAAACCACCCTCGTTGTGCCCAGGTTGTGCGCACAGAAGCGCTTTTTTCGCAATCAAACAAGTTTACAAGGATGCTATTTTTAGCGGGGACATTGGTTGCTACACGCTTGGTGTAAATTTAGGTGTAACAGATACAGTTTTCTGTATGGGGGCAAGTGTTTCTTTTGCTTTTGGCTTTAACAAAGCATTTAACCTTTCTGCAAAAAAACAGCATATTGTAGCTATTATTGGTGATTCAACTTTTTTTCATACAGGTTTGCCTGCATTGATTGATTCTATTCATAATAAAGCGGCCTTTTTACTTGTAATACTTGATAACTCTATCGTAGCAATGACCGGCAATCAAAAAACGCTCTCTAGTCCAACTGATTCGCTTGGTTACAATGCAAAGTCAATCAGTATTGAAAAAATCATTCAAAGCTTAGGCGTAGGTTTTTTGGAGATTATAGACCCATACGATTATAAAAAAAGCATCGAAACACTAATTGCATCAAAGCGCTACATTGATCAAAACCAGGAAATTGCCGTTATAATTTTTAGGCATTTATGCGTAAATACAGAAGAAGGACTTAAAAATAACCCAGTTGCAAAAATTTTTGTAGATGATAATTGCAAAGGTTGCAAACTATGTATTGATGAGTTTGAGTGCCAATCGCTTATATTTAATGAACAAACCCAAAAAGTTGAGATAGATAGAAAAACCTGCATTGACTGCGCACAGTGTATTTATGCTTGCCCATTTAATTCTATTGGTGTATTAAAATGAAGATTGTACTGCTTGGCAGAGGCGGCGAGGGCGTTTTGTACCTCTCAAGGCTCATTATAAAGTTATTTGAGGATAAAAGTATCCTTTCTAGTGAAATCCACGGTATGGCAAAAAAAGGCGGGCTTGTTGAGGTACACTTAAAAATTGGCAATTACAAAAGCCCTATTATTGGGTATAACAAAGCAGATTTGGTTGTGTTGTTAAATAATTTTTTTGAAAAGCTAGGGTCTGCGTACTCGAAAAATGTTATAGGCCTTAGTGATGATGAATTAGCATACATAACAAAAACTAACCCCAAAATGCTCAATATTTATATGTTTGGCAAATTAGCAAAAAGGCTAAATATTGATTATAAAAAAGCACTAAGCTTGATTGACCAAAAAAACCATGAATTTTTTAACAAGGGGTACAATAATGATATTCAATGAGCACTATGAGACTATGCCTCAAGAAGAACTTAAAAAACTTCAACTCAACCGCTTAAAGCAAACGCTTTCTTTGATAAAGAACTCTAACTCTACGTTAAAAACAAAATATACATCAATTGAGCCAGACGACATAAAAAGCCTTGACGACTTAAAAAAACTTCCATTTACTACAAAAGAAGAATTAAGGAATTGCTACCCACTAGACCATATAACCTTTCAAGATAAAGTTGTAAGAATTCATACAAGCTCAGGGACTACTGGGACACCAGTAATTAATGCTATGACACAATCAGATGTAGAAAATTGGGCAGAAATTGTAGCAAGGTGTTTTTTTGCAGCAGGCGCAAAAAGCAAGGATAGAATCCAGATTATGCCGTCATTTGGTTTGTTTAACGGTGGTTTTGGGTTTCACTTTGGTGCACAAAAAATCGGTGCTTTTATTATACCAATGGGAGCTGGTAGAACGCTGCTCCAGCTTAAATTCATAAAAGATTTTCAAACTACTGTTATTTGCTCTATCGCCTCGTACCCACAAAGGCTCATTGAGGTAGCAAACCAGAACGATTTTGATTTTTCGCAAACACATTTACAGGTTGCCATTTTAGGCGCAGAAACATGGTCTGATGAGTTAAGATCACGTATTGAGAATCAGATGGGAGTTTCTACATTTGATATTATCGGTATGACAGAAACAGGTGGCGTAGGTATGGGTATTGATTGCGAAGCAAAATCGGGCATACACATATGGGAAGATCATTATATAGCAGAAATTGTAGATCCCAATACTTTAGAGCCAGTTGATGATGGTGTTGAAGGCGAGCTTGTAATTACGACACTCACAAGGGAAGGTTTACCATTGATAAGATACCGTACGAAAGACATAACAAAAATTATTTCAAGGGACAAATGCGATTGTGGCAGGACGCATCTTAGGGTTTCTCGTCTTAAAGGGCGCACAGATGATATGCTAAAGGTAAAAGGTGTCAATTTTTATCCTTCTCAGATCGAACAGATTCTGTTGCAGTACAAAACGATTGGACCTTATTACCAGATTGTGCTTGAAAACTCAAAAGGTAAAGATGAGATTACGATAATTTTGGAAAAAATAAACGGTTTTTCAGCTGAAGCAAGGAATAGATTAGAAAACGCGCTGTATGACTTACTGGGTTTTCATTGTATATTGCAGATAGTACCAGAAAATACTATACAAAGAACGCCAGGCAAAATGGTAAGAGTTATCGATAAAAGAAAAAAATAACTTTATTTTTTTGTTTATGTTCCGATTGTATTAATGTGAGGTATAGATGAATGTAATAGGTGTAGTCCTTACTATTGCTGCCATTCTAACGGGATTTATTTTGGGCGGCGGAAAGCCGCTTGTCTTGATACAGATATCGGAATACATCGTTTTATTTGGGGGCGCTGCGGGTATACTTGTAGCTTCTACAACGCCTTCAATTATGAAGGATGCTATAAAGGTTATTGCTGGATTTGCAAAGTCAAACCCATTAAGCAAAAAAGTATATTTAGAGTTGCTATTGTTTATTTACCATTTATCCGTGAAGGTAAGAAAGGATGGCATTTTATCGCTTGAAGCCATTGTTGATAAGCCCGAAGAAAGCCCTGTTATGCAGTCCAATACTTTTTTGCTAAAAAATAAAGAAGCAAGGGAGTTTGTAATTGATGCTATAAGAAATATTGTGACCGGCATTGAGATAGAAAAGCTTGACGAAATGCTTGATTCAAATATTGAAGTTGTAGAAAAAGAAATGTCTATCGCTCCAAAGATGGTAGCCAAGATTGCAGAAAGTATGCCAGGCATGGGTATTGTTGCTGCGGTTATGGGTGTTATCTTGACTATGGGGGCTTTGGGTGGCTCTATTTTAGAGGTTGGTCACCATGTTGCAGGAGCTCTTACCGGTACATTTTTGGGTTTATTACTGTGTTATGTTGTTATTGGTCCTATGGCTACTGTCCAGGAATTAAAAAACGAAGATTTTGTAGGGTATCTGAAATCACTTAAAGTAGGTATTATCTCTATAGCTAAAGGTGATGCACCTATTATTGCTATGGAGTCTGTAAGACAAACTATTCCACCAACTTACCGCACTGAATTTGATGAGGTTGAAAAACTTGCCAAAGAGAGACGCTAATGGCAGATAATACCAACTTAGTGCGCAAGAAAAAATGCAAAAAACCAAAACAACCAGAATCAAGCGTATGGGAGATAGCCTATGGCGATTTTATGACTTCTATGATGGCTTTTTTTCTCGTCATGTGGCTTGTTGCGGCAACAAATGAACAGCAAAGAAAAATTATTGAATACTACTTCACACACCCTATGCAATCTGTTAGTGTTTCGCAAGGAAGCGGCCTTAGTCCATCAAAAGGTATTTTTGATATAGGCTCAAAACAGCTTGTAGTAAGTCAGACGCCATCGGAAAACAAGCCCATTGCAATAAACAATCAAGCAACGCGCAGTACAAAATATTCAAACCAATATGAGATGCAAAATCAAATGACATCGATTTTAGGGAAAATCCAAGAAGCTGTAAAATCAAACAAAGAAATAGCACCATATGGCGCTCAGATTAAATTTTCAATTAATGAAGAAGGTTTAAACATTATTCTGTTTGATAAAAACGATAAACCTATGTTTGCAAATGGCTCTACCAATCCCGAACCATACACAGTAGATATATTAAAAATAATAGCTTCCAACATCAGGCCGCTTCCAAATAAACTTGTTATAGAAGGGTATGCAAATTACTCACCAACAATTTCTGGCCCATCAAACTGGGATTTATCTATTGGAAGGGCAAATGAAGCAAGAAAGATACTTGAGTCTCAAGGTATAGTATCTGAGCGTTTTAGCAGTATTGCAGGATATGGTGATACAAGGCCTATGCCTGGCACATTACCGCAAGATCCCATAAACAGACGCATAGTGATATTAATTAAAAAGCTCTAAGTTTGTTTTTGTGCAAACTAGATTTTAGCCTACAAAGCTAAAATTTGTTGCAAAGTAGTTTTAAAATTTAGAATATAATAATTACTATTGACAACAATCACTTTTTGTTGTATGTATTTATCCTTAAAATATATTTTGTTAAAAGAGGTAAAAAAGTGAAGTGGATGAAAGATGTCAAAACCTATACCCCGCCAGATTTTCATGTTATAAGAGATCCAGATAGGTGTATCAAATGTAGGGCATGTGTTGATCAATGTTCATTTGATGCCACATTTTACGATGAAGAAGAAGATAAAATATGGAATTGGGATGCAAAATGTGTGGGATGTAATAGATGTGCCGCGTTTTGTCCAACAGAAGCCATAACCATAGAAAATCGCACAAGCCCATACCGTGTAAATGAGAGTTGGGGTAACTCGAATGTGGTTGGTGTCAAAAAAAGAGCCGCTTTTGGCGGTGCACCAGTTGTATCTATGGGTTCTGATAAGCCATACATTGTTTATTGGGATCACATGCTTATTAATGCTTCTCAAGTTACAAACCCATCTATTGACCCACTACGAGAGCCGATGGAGTTAAAGACTTTTTTAGGCAAAAAGGTTGACCGTTTAGAAATACAAGACGGTAAGCTAAAAACCGTTTTATCACCCCAATTGGAGATTGAACTACCTATAATGTTTGCTGCAATGAGCTATGGTGCACTAAATTACAATGTAATAGAGGCTATGGGAAGAGCAGCTGTTGATCTTGGAACATATTTTAATTCTGGTGAAGGCGGTCTCCATAAAGATCATTATAAATTTAAAGGCAATATTATCGTTCAAGTAGCAAGCGGCCGTTTTGGCGTTTACAAAGAGTATCTAGATGTAGCAAGCGCCATTGAGATAAAAATCGGTCAGGGTGCAAAGCCTGGTATTGGCGGACATTTACCTGGTGAAAAGGTGACAGCATCGATTGCTCAAACACGAATGATACCAAAAGGCACAGATGCTCTAAGCCCTGCGCCCCACCATGATATATATTCAATTGAAGATTTAAGACAGCTTATATTTGCCTTAAAAGAAGCAACAGAGTACAAAAAACCTATTTTTGTTAAAATCGCTTGTGTTCATAATATTGCGGCTATTGCAAGCGGTGTTGCTCAAGCGGGGGCCGATGTAATTGTGCTTGATGGTTTTAAAGGTGGTACGGGTGCTTCGCCTCAAGTTATTAGAGACAATGTAGGCCTTCCTATAGAGCTTGCCCTTGCAAGCGTTGATGATAGATTGAGACAGGAAGGCCTAAGGGGCAAAATTTCTCTTGTAGCTTCTGGTGGCATAAGAAACTCAATGGATGTTGTAAAAGCTATTGCATTAGGTGCTGATGCAGTCTACATTGGCACCGCAACACTTATTGCAATAGGTTGCACAATGTGTCAACAATGCCACACTGGTAAATGTGCGTGGGGCATAGCAACGCAAGATCCATTTTTATCAAAGCGCCAAAACCCCAATATTGCGGCTCAAAGACTTGTGAATCTGGTGAATGTTTGGGGTTTGGAGATAAAAGAAACCTTAGGGGCTATGGGTATTAATTCTATAGAATCACTGAAAGGAAACAGACTTGCCCTAAGAGGTTTTGATCTAAATGAAAAAGAAATGGAAATTTTAGGTATACTACATGCAGGAGAATAAAATGAAGCTTGTTAAAATAAACGAGGATAATTGTGTATACTGTCATTTGTGCGAGGTAGCTTGCAAAACTGAACACTCTATATCCAAAGATATAATTAAGGCTGTTAAAAAAGAAAATGTTTTGTCTAGATGCACGGCTGAATTTAACTACCCCTACTCTGCTTCTATTATGTGCAGACACTGCGATGATGCACCATGCATTTTTGCTTGTCAAAATGGTTCTATGCATAGGGATGAGAGGGGTTATGTTGTAGTAAATCAAGATACATGCGTGGGCTGCTGGATGTGCGTGATGGTTTGCCCATATGGTGTAATCAAACAAGGCAAAAATAATAATGATTGGGATTTGTCTGTTAAGTGCGATATGTGTCCGGATAGGGGTATTCCTGCGTGTGTTGAGGCGTGCCCTAACGAAGCTTTAACTTTTGAAGAGTTGTGAGGATTAAATGAAGTATTTAATAATAGGTAATTCTGTAGCAGGTATTAATGCCGCAACAGCTATTAGGCAAAATGATACTAATGGTGAGATTTTAATTGTATCAGATGAGCAAACAAGGCCTTACTCAAGACCATTGCTACCAAACTGGGTGATTGGTGAGGTAAGTTTTTCACAAGAAAGGATGTTTTACAGAGGAAACGACTTTTTTGAAAAAAACAATATAGAAACGTTGCTTGGCAAAAAAGTTGAGTCTATTGACACAAAAGCTAAAATAGTTTCAATTTCAAACTCAGAGAGTTTATCGTACGACAAACTAATTATCGCAAGCGGTGCAAATGCAATATTGCCAAAAAATATCGTGGGTATAGAACTTGAAGGTGTTTATACGCTAACAAACATTAAAGGAGCAAGAAAGTTAAAGGAAAATTTAGACAATATCGACTCTATTGTGATAGTAGGGGCTGGCCTTATTGGCACAAAAATGGCCTTTGATTTGTCAAAGATTGGCAAAAAGGTAGTGCTCGTTGAACTTGCAAAAAGGGTTTTGTTTCCAGCACTTGATGATTATGCTGCAGAACTTGTACAAGCAGAGTTGAAAAAAAATGGCGTAGAGATAATTCTAAATGATTCTGTTGTGCAGTTAAATGGCGATAAGAAAGTTAGTGAAGTTGTTCTTGCAAGCAATAAAAAAATACCTTGCGATGCGTGCTTGCTAAGCGTTGGTGTTGTTCCAAATACTACTTTTGTCGATGAAAATATCAGAGTTGATAGAGGTATTGTGGTTGATGATTATCTAAAAGCCTTTGATGATTGCTATGCGGCAGGTGATGTCGCAAGTGTGTATGATGTTGTTGTAAATATTAGACGACCTATCCCTATATTGCCTCTTGCTGCTAAAGAAGGCTTTATTGCAGGCTTGAATGCGAGCGGTGCGCTAATAAAGTTCAATGGTGGTTTTGCTATGAACTCCATTGAAATAGGTAATGTTGGCTTTATTTCTATGGGTTTGATAGAAAGTGATGATGATGAGGTGTTAGAATACAAAAAAGACACTGAATATAGAAAATTTATAATTAGAGACAATAGATTAATTGGTGTTATTCTTGTAAATAATGTTGAAAAAGCAGGTATGTTTAATTGGATGATAGAAAAAGCTTTCGATGTTTCATGGATAAAAGATACATTTTTAAATAGTGATTTTGGGTGGAAGTATTTTGATAAAGCCTTTAGAGTGCTAAGACTTGATAGAAAATTAAAAGGGTAGGTATGTATGGTTGAAATAACAAATAATCAGGGTTTTGCTATCTCTAATGATCCAAAGGATGCATCGGGTTGTGGCATCTTTGGTATATTTAATACAAAAGGCGATCTTATAGATGGTAGTAGGGTTGTATCTGCCATTGATATCATGCGCGATAGGGGCAATGGCTTGGGATCTGGATATGCTGCATACGGCATATACCCAGAGTTTAAAAACTATTATGCTTTACATTTAATGATTGACGATGATTTAGCCAAACGTGCTGTTGAGGATTTTTTAGAACGCAGGGTTATGGTAGCAGAGCGCTCTGGTATACCCACAAGGGGTATGAAAAACAGAAAGCGTCCAATGTTTTTTGTTTATTTTGTATTACCAAGGGCTCAGGGTACGAAAGCAGAAAGCGAGTATATGAGCGAATCTGACGCAGATGAGTTTATTAATAAGCTTGTGTTTTTTATAAACGAAAATATAAATGGCGCTTTTGTTATCTCAAGTGGCAAAAATATGGGTGTATTTAAAGGTATAGGTTATCCTGATGAGATTGCAAACTTTTTTAGAATCGAGCGCTACAAAGCTTTTTGTTGGACAGCCCATAACCGTTTTCCAACAAATACGCCAGGCTGGTGGGGCGGCGCACACCCATTTGGGTTACTTGATTGGACAGTGGTTCACAACGGCGAAATTTCTTCTTATGGTGCAAATAAACGCTATTTAGAAATGCACGGGTATAAGTGCACTCAAAAAACTGATACAGAAGCAATTGTCTATTTGGCAGACTTAATTGTACGAAAGCATCACATACCTATTGAATTGCTAGCTAAGATATTCAGTGCGCCACTTTGGGAAGAAATCGAAAGGATGCCACAAGAACAAAAACAACTCTACAAAGCATTAAGGATAATTTACGGAAGAGCCCTCCTCAATGGACCATTTTCGATTTTATTAACATTTAAAGGTGGAATAATGGCTCTAAACGATAGAATTAAATTGAGGCCCTTAGTGGTAGGTAAAAAAGATTATACATATTACTTTTCAAGTGAAGAAGCAGCTATAAAGCATGTATGTAGCGATATAAAAGATATCAGCTCACCTGATGCGGGCGAGCCTGTTATTGCAAGACTAAACAATGAGGCTTATAATGTTTATTATGGGGTAGAAGATGAAGAGGATTGATGCACATAATCTTAAATATGCTGTTTTAAACGAGTTAGTAAGACAGGCCATTGCAGAGGATCACGATAAGATCGTCCTAGATGGCGTTTGCGGACAATACTATATTGGCTGTGGAATTGCAAAGCCTGTAGAAATAGTGGTTAATGGTGTACCAGGCAATGATTTGGGTGCGTTTATGGAAGGACCTACCATTATTGTAAATGAAGACGCCCAAGACGGCATAGGCAACACAATGAGCTCTGGCGAAATAATCATACATGGTAATGCAGGCGATGTGCTTGGCTATAGTATGCGAGGGGGCTCAATTTTTGTGAAGGGTGATGTGGGCTATAGGGCGTGCATACATATGAAAGCTTACAAAGAAGATATAAGCCCAACAGTGGTTATAGGTGGTTGCGCTGGTGCGTTTATGGGAGAATATATGGCAGGCGGTACATTAATACTGCTTGGGTTAAATAGGGACAAAAAACGCTTAACGGGTAATTATCTAGGCACTGGTATGCATGGTGGTGCAATTTTTGTAAGACAAAGTGTAGATGAAACACTTTGCTCCCCTGAAGTTATATTAAACAAACCAGATGATAAAGATATGGAAAAAATTTTAGTAAATGTTAAAAAATTTTGCAGTATTTTTGGTTACGATTGTGATAAAATTATTAATGATGAGTTTGTAAAAATTACACCAAAGAGTAAAAGGCCCTACGGTAATTTGTATATCCCAGGACCTTAAACAAAAGGAGGCTATGTGAGAAAAAATACTAAACAACGTAGTATGGTTTATGAAGAGCTAAAATCAAGGTACGATCATCCAACGCCAGAAGAGCTTTACGAATCAATAAAACCTAAATATCCTAGAATCTCTATTGCTACAGTTTATAGAAATTTACGCATACTAGCAGAAGAAGGAAAAGTAATAGAGATTAAAAGTGACAAAAATATTTTGCGCTATGATGCAAAAACTCAACCTCATTATCACTTTAAATGCACAAAGTGTGGCGCTGTTTTAGATTTAGATATAGCCTATGATAAAAAGTTAGATGAAGAGTTAAACGCAAAAGGCTACAAAGTGGATTACCACTCGACTATATTTTATGGTTTGTGTCCAAATTGTGCAAAATAAATGGACCAGCAATATACATTTTTTGAAGTAAAAGATAAAACGCTTTTCTTAAAAGGCAGTTGGGTCGTTGAAAATGTGGAATTCATCCAAAAGAAACTTGCAAGTTTTGTTGGTTTTGAGAGTGTTGATATCTCACTTATAGATGAGATAGACACATTTGGTGGACTTACAATATGTGATAGTTTTGATAAATCAAAACTTTGTGGCGATAATGAAAGGGTAGAAAGCGTCATTAAACTTATTTTACAAAACAAAGCCCAGATTCCTTCCGTAAAAAAGAAAAGTTTACTTTTGCGCTTTAGCGATTATCTAGAAAAAAAAATTAAAGACTATGTATTTTTCTTAAATTTTTTAGGTAAGTCAACAGTTGATTTCATATCAAAAATTTCTGATTTTGAGTTTAGAGCATTTGTAAAAGACATCCAAAATATGGGAGTAGGTGCTATAGGTATTGTGGGTGTTTTGTCATTTTTAATAGGTCTTGTTATTGCATATCAATCGGCGGCTCAATTGAAGCAATTTGGCGCGAATATATTTATTGTTGACTTAGTGAGTATTTCGATTGTGAGGGAACTTGGCCCTTTGATTGTAGCAATAATAGTTTCTGGTAGAAGCGCAAGCAGCTATGCAGCATCTATTGGTTTGATGAAGGTTCAAGAGGAAATTGACACGCTTGATACAATGGGTGTTTCGCCTTACACATTGCTCGTTTTACCACGCATACTCTCACTATTTGTAGTAATGCCACTGTTGATTGTATTTGCTGACATTGTTGGAATTTTTGGCGGTATGATTATCTCAAACCTTATTTTAAATGTGAATTTTGCTGAGTTTTTAGAAAGGGCTAGCCGTGTAGTTACAATCAAATCCTTTTTGTCCGGTATTATTAAAGGACCGGTATTTGGTATTGTTATAGCTTTAATTGGCACAAGTGAAGGCTTTAAGATAGAACAGAAAACAGAAAGTATAGGTCTTCATGTAACAGCAAGCGTGGTAAAGAGCATTTTTAGTGTAATTGCTATTGATGCAGCATTTTCTGTAATTTACAGATGGCTAAAGATTTAATTATTCAAGTTAAAAATCTACAAAGCGCCTATGGTGAGCGCATCATACATGAAAATTTAAATTTAGATGTGTACAGGGGTGAAATCCTTGCTATCATTGGTGGCTCTGGTTCTGGCAAAACGACGCTTTTAAAGGAGTTGATTTTACTAAAAGAGCCAAAGAAAGGTGATTATTTAATAGATGGTAAAAGCGCGAAAAACTTAAGTTTTAAGCAAAAGCAAACTATAAAAAATAAGATTGGCGTAATGTTTCAATCGGCTGCCTTGTTTAGTAGTTTGAGTGTGGGTGAAAATATTGTATATGTGATAAAAAAACGCTATAATATAGATGATGAGACAGCAAAAAATATGGCTATGTTGAAAATAAAATTGGCAGATTTAGATGAGAGCGTATACTGGCTATATCCCAGTGAATTATCAGGCGGTATGAAAAAGAAGGCAGCGCTTGCGCGCGCATTGGCAGTGGATCCCAAGATTTTGTTTTTGGATGAGCCAGTAAGCGGTTTAGACCCTATTAGCGCAGATGAGTTTGATAAAACGATTAAAAAACTTGTTGATTTGTTGGGCATTAGTGTAATTATGATAACTCATGATTTATCGTCACTTTTAATTGCAGACAGAGTTGCAATTATTGCAGACAAAACAATTATATTCTGCGATACGCCGGATAAAATTCACACAGTTAACAATAGTTGGGTGAAAGAATTATTTATGGGCGAGCGCGGTAAGAGGTTTTTGGATGGAAACAAAGCCTAATTATGTGCTTGTTGGTGCTTTTGTTATCGTTTTAAGTGCTGCTATTGTAATTATAGTGCTTTGGCTTTTTGGGTATAGGGCAAATGAGTCTTACAAAACTTACTTAATTCTAACAAAGTACTCGGTTAATGGTCTTTCACAAAACTCACTTGTTAAATATAAGGGTGTAAATGTAGGCAGTGTTGAAAAAATTGATATTGACCCAGATAACCCAGAAATAGTAAGGATTTTTATAAAAGTAAAAAGCAGTATACCAATTAAAACGGATACAGTTGCTACTGTTTCTGCACAAGGTTTAACGGGTCTTGCATCTATTGATTTAACAGGTGGGACAAAAAATGCGCCTTTGCTTGAAACTGTTGACCATCATGAGTACCCTATAATAAAATCTAAAATGAGCGAACTGCAAAAAATTTCACAAGCCCTTCCAAGCGTATTAGAAAGCGCAAATACACTGATAAAAAATATGAGCGAGGTATTTAATAAAAACAACAGGCAGCAAATATCGTCAATTTTATCAAACACAGATAAGTCAAGCAAAGAACTATCCGTTGACTTAAACAACCTAAACGCTACTTTAAATAGGGCAAACGAAGCTATAGAGTCCATAAAGCAAGCAGGCCAAAGTGCTCAAGTTGCATTTTTGTCAACAAATAAACTTGTTGAAAGCTTGCAGGAAAGCTCAAAAAATCTTGCTCAAATAAGTATAAGTCTCAATCAACTCATAAATGAAAACAAAAATCAAGTAAATTACTTTACGCACGAAAGTTTATACAATCTCAACAAATTAATAGAAGAGGTTAATAAAACCACTAAAGCAACGAATTCTATTATCGACGAATTACAGTCAAATCCGTCTTATATACTTTATGGAAGACCCAAAACGCCAGCACCAACAGAAAAAGGAAGTGCACAATGAAAAAAATATTTGGGCTTTTAATGTTAAGTTTATTTTTAGTTTCTTGTTCTATTAAGGTGAAAAATCAAAACAACACAGGCTATAGTTACCTATCGCCTAAAGTAAATTTGACATTTAATAAATCACTTAGCTGTATTAATTTAGACAGTGTTGAATCCAATAAATTGCACAACAACTATATTTTATATGAAGCAGATGGCAAATATGATTATTTTGCCTATTCAAAGTGGATAAACTCTCCACCTACGATGTTAAAGGATTTTATTTTAGAAAGCATAAACTATATAAAATTGGATCCATACGCTAAGTATAGGTTAAAAATTTTGCTTTTTGATTTCGAACCGCACTTTAACAAGACAAATAGTTTTTTTTATTTCAAAGCAAGGGCTTTTTTATATAACTCTAGCTATGAGCTTCTATCAAGCAAAATGTTTAATTATAAGGTTGAAATTAGACAAAAGACAAATGAATCTATGATTATATGCGCAAGCAAAGCAACTGAGGATTTTTTGAGAAATTTGAATGAATGGTTAACAGGAGAAGTAAAATGAATATACTGGTTATTGGGAATGGGGCGCGAGAGCATGCAATCGTATATAAGCTTGCACAAAGCCCTCAGTGTGAAAAAATCTACTGCGCAAAAGGCAATGCTGGCACATCCGATTTGGCTACCAATGTGGATATTTCGCCATTAGATTTTAAAGCTATAGTTGAGTTTTGTAAACAAAACTCTGTAGAGTTTGTTGTTGTTGGCCAAGAAGAGCCTTTGGCAAACGGTATTGTGGATTATTTAAGCGATTTTGGCATATCAGCATTTGGGCCTACAAAAAAAGCAGCAATGATAGAATCAAGTAAGTCATTTTGCAAAAATCTATGTAAAAATTACAAAATACCCACCGCTGCTTATGAAGTGTTTGATGATTTTGATAGAGCTTTTGAGTATATAAAGAGTTCTAAATACCCTTTAGTTATAAAAGCCGATGGTTTGGCTGCAGGAAAGGGTGTGGTTATTGCCTATGAGGAAAAAGAAGCTTTAGCACACCTGCAAGATTGCTTTAACAATAAAAAATTTGGACAGGCTGGGAGCAGGGTTGTAATAGAAGAGTTTTTAGAGGGCGAGGAGCTCTCATATATGGTTTTTTGTGATGGCAAAAATTTTGTTTCTATGCCAGCATCTCAAGATCACAAGAGGGTTTTTGATAACGATTTAGGTCCAAATACAGGGGGTATGGGCGCTTATGCCAAAGCTCCCATTGTAAATGATATTGAAGATGATTGTAAAAAAATTATAAAACAAACAATAGATGCCCTAAATAATGAAGGCATAGAGTATAGGGGTGTTTTGTATGCAGGCCTTATGGTTGTTAATGAAAAGCCCTATGTTTTAGAGTATAACTGTCGTTTTGGTGACCCAGAGACTCAAGTGGTGTTACCGCTTATAAAAAGTGATCTTTTAGATATTATGATTAAATGCACAAACTCAAGCTTAAATGATTATAAGATTGAGTGTGACAATAGATTTGCAGTAAGTGTTGTGCTTGCAAGCAAGGGCTATCCTTCATCTTATGATACAAATAAGCCAATCTCTGGTTTAGATGAGTTAGGCGATGCGCTTGTCTTTCACGCTGGCACATACAAAAAAGATGGGAAAATTTTTACAAATGGCGGTAGAGTATTAAATGTAGTGGCACTTGATGCAGACTTTAGGAAAGCTATAAAAAAAGCTTACGATGCAGTTGATAAGATTCACTTTGAAGGTATGCACTTTAGGCGCGATATTGGCAAAAAAGCCTTAAAATACCTATAGGGAGGTAAACTATGAAAGTAGCAATTATATCGGGTAGCAAAAGTGATGAGAACATAATTTATGAAGCTAAAAAAACATTGGAAGAGTTTGGTATAGAATACAAAGTCTATATTGCAAGTGCGCATAGAAGCCCAGAGTATGTAAAAGAAATTGTTCAAAAAGTAAATAGTGAATTTGATTGTATAATTGCCATAGCTGGGCTTTCTGCTGCATTGCCTGGTTTTGTTGCTTCTTATTCAATTTTGCCTGTTGTAGGTGTGCCTGTAGATAGTGAGATGTTTGGTCTAGATGCGCTGCTTTCTATTACACAGATGCCAAAAGGCGTGCCTGTTGCCTCTATGGGTATTGGCAAAAAAGGCGCTCACAATGCGGCTTTATTTGTAGTAAGGATGTTTGCTAATCAAGACGAAACCCTTAAGCAAAAATTGCTTGAGTATATCAAAAAAGAAGAGGAAAATATTCGCAAAATAAACGAAGAGTTGTAATGAATTCAAAAAAAGAGTACATATGTATTGCGGGCATTGTCATATTTATCGCGCTAACGAGCTTCAAAATTAGCAATGACTATACTGTAGCGGGTTTAAAGCAACCATTTAGCCTTTCGTATAGCGATGGCATTTTGTATGTGGTTAATAAAAACGGCTATGTTAGTATGTTTGATAAGTATGGTCATATACTGGAGTTAGAGTTTTTAGACCTCAAAGGATCATCTGATGTGGTAGCATATCAAGATAAACTCGTTGTGTCTGCAGGCAGAGATTTGCTGTTTTACAAAAAACCATCTAAGCTTGTTAAAGTAGTAAGATTCTATGATACAATTAACAAGCTCGCAAACCAAAATGAAAGCATTTTAGTTTTGTTAAATAACGGTGATTGTTTGTTAGTAAATCATAATACAAAATTTTTATTCAACATTCCCGATGCTTCATCTATTGCTTTAAGCAATAAGTATATATTTGCAGTTGCAGGAAATCTTATAAAAGTATATGATAAACACAACCATTTAATAACTAGCAAAACTTGTAGTTTTCCTATTGATTCTATTAGCTACAATGACGGCTATTTAGTATTAACATCGGCATATTACAATAGAGTATTTTTACTAAATAAAAAATTAGAAGAAGTAGAATCATTTAAGTTTGATAAACCTGCTTTTGCATATTACTCAAAAGAAAAATTGTTTGTATGCTCAAGTAAACTAGGTAGGATTTACATTAAAAACAATTAAGTATATGGATTTTAAGTGTTTAAAAATTGATCATAAGGCAAGACTATCCATGTTAGAACTCAAAGACACAATTGAACTACCTGTTTTTATGCCCGTTGGTACACAAGGTATAGTAAAAGCACTCCTGCCTGATATGCTAACTAGTATTGGTTATAAGCTTATGCTTTCAAATACCTATCATTTATACCTAAGACCAGGTATTGATGTAATTGAAGCTTTTGGGGGTTTGCATAAATTTGTAAATTTTAATGGCTCAATTTTAACGGATAGTGGTGGTTTTCAGGTTTTTAGTTTATCGGATTTAAGAAAAGTAACATTAGAAGGTGTGCGTTTTAAATCTCATATTGATGGTTCTTATCACTTTTTTACACCAGAGAAAGTACTGGATTTGCAGTTTAGGTTTAAAAGCGATATCGCTATGGTGCTTGATGAATGTCCAGCCTACGGCCTTGACAAAAGCGCAACAGAAAAATCACTAAATATAACTCTCAATTGGGCAAAGCGCTCATCTGTAATCGAAAGACCCAAAAATACAGCTGTCTTTGGTATAGTGCAAGGTGGTATTTTTGAAGATTTAAGAAAAAAAAGCGCGTTAGCGATTTCAGATATGAACTTTGACGGTATTGCCATAGGTGGCTTAAGCGTAGGCGAGCCAACCCAACAAATGTACGATACTGTAGCTTTTACAATAGAGTATTTGCCTAAAGATAAGCCTAGATATGCTATGGGTGTGGGCAGGCCAGAAGACATAATAACGCTTGTTGGGCTTGGTATAGATATGTTTGATTGTGTAATGCCTACAAGAAATGCAAGAAATGGTTATTTATTTACGGATTTTGGTAATATAAACATCAAAAATGCCATTTTTGCAAAGGATGAATCACCCATAGATGAGCATTGCAGTTGTTATACCTGCAAAAATTTTTCAAGGGCTTTTTTAAGACACCTGTATAAGGCTAAAGAGTTAAGTTTTTACACGCTTGCAACAATCCATAATTTAAAGTATTATTACAATTTGATGCAACGCATCAAAGATGCTATAAAAAAAGGCGAATTTGAACAATTTGCCAAAAGTTTTTTAGAAAAGAGGCGCTATGGAAATAGTTGAAAGTTTAAAGGGTTTGTTTAAAGATAGGTTGGTTTGTGTATGTCTGCACAACTTGGGCATAACCGCAAGTATTTCAAAAAATGGGCTTTTGGTTGTAGTTGATAATGTTTTTTTAGATGATATAAAAAGACTCAAACAAGAGTTAAAAAAATTTAAAAAGCTGTTTTGTACGCCATTGGTTTTTGAGGCTAATTTCTTAGCAAATAACAAAGACTATTTTTGCATGGAGATTTTGGAGTTAAAAGAAAATGCAAAAGTCTTATTTGGTGATAACCCTGCCGCAATCATTAATATAGACGCACAAGCGCTTAAAAACCAAATAAAAAGGGAAATAGCAAGCAAAATTTTAGCAATTCGGTCAAGTTTTTTAGAGCTTACGCTAGAGCGGAAAACAGTAGAAGATATTGCATATAGATCTTTGTACAATTTTTATTTGATTTCAAAGTATTTGTTGTATTTAAAAGGTGTAGAAACGCAAAATGTTTTTGAAGATATAGAAAAACAATTCTCTATAGACCTATATAATACAAAAAAACTTTTTTTCATGGGGAAAAGACCAACTTTTGATAAATTGTTGCCATTGTTTGAAGGCTACTTAAAAGAACTGGATAATTTTTTGAAACTTCAAATTTAGGTGTTTTAAATGAAATTTTTATTGATTGGTATACTTATTGTCCTTATTTTGCCATATTTAGCACAGTTTTTAATAAAATTTAAATCTAAAAGTGATAGTGATTTTTTAAAACCACTAGGTGGTAGTTTTTCTAGTGGTTTTAGTATATTTAATTGATATGGATTTAGAAAGCTTATTAAACGATTTTTTTGTTTTTTTAAGTGCTAATAGAGGTTTATCAATAAACTCATGCAAAGCTTACGAGAGTGATTTAAAATTTTTTTGCGAGTATTTTAAGCATAGAAAATTAAACGATGTAAATTTATTTGAGTATATTAATGAACAAAAAAAACTTTACAAGCCAGCTTCGTTAAATAGAAAAATGTCAAGCCTCCGGGCTTTTTTAACATTTGTTAACAAAAATTATCCATTAGGCTTAGATTTAAACAACATAAAAAATATAAAAACAAGCTTTAAGTTTGAAACACCGATTGATTTTGAATCACTCAAAACACTATTTTCAGATACAAGAAATGGCTTAATTCTGCTGTTTTTTTATGCAACAGGCGTAAGGGTAAGCGAGCTTATTAACCTAAAAATTAGCGATATATATTTTGATGCAGGTTTGATTCGCGTTACAGGTAAAGGCTCTAAAATGCGTCTGTTACCTATTTCGCTAGATGTACTTGATAAAGTTAAACATTATATAACAAACATCCGAAGCCTGTACACTAATAACTACTCAAAAGATTACTTATTTATAAGCAAGAAAGGAAAACCATTTACTAGAGCTGCCATATGGAAAATAATAAAATTAGAGTCAAGGGCAAAGGGTTTTGATTTACATCCTCACAGTCTAAGGCACTTATATGCTACCCATTTGTTAGAAAATGGTGCAAATATAAAAACTATTCAAGAATTACTTGGACACTCAAGTTTAAATACTACTGTAAAATACACTTTTGTTACCGACAAAACTTTAAACAAAGCTTTTAAAGAAAGCGACTTTTTTAATAAATAGATTATGAAGGTTATAACCTGTCACATTGAGCCAGATTTTGATGCAATAGCAAGCGCAATAGCAGCAAAACTGCTCTTTAGAGACGCTATAGTAGTTTTCCCAAATTTACCTAAGCGCTCAAAAAAAAGTTTTCTTATACAGTCTACTATATATGCTTATGCAGATGTTCAAAAAGTGGATTTAGATAAGATTGACACATTGATTGTTGTAGATACGCACCAAAAATCCCGCATTGGTGAATTTTCAAAAATTGTTGATAAAGTTAAAGTTATTTGCTTTGATCATCATACAGATGGCGATATAAACTGTAGCGAGCTTTATTGCAAAAAAACAGGTGCAAATACCACTCAGATTGTTATGAAGCTAAAAGAACAAAATATTGATTTCAGCGCAGAAGAAGCAACACTTTTTATGCTTGGCATATATGAAGATACTGGAAAACTGCTTTATCCTTCTACTACTGTGCATGATTTTGAAATTTGCGCTTATCTTTTAGAAAAGGGTGCAAAGTTAGATATTGTCTCAAGTGTTTTAGAAGAAACCATAGAAGAATCCCAAGTTTATTTATTAAATGAGTTGATAAAAAATGCCCGAATTTTTGAGTACAACAATATAAGCATAATGCTTTCTTTTGCACAATACAGCGAGTATGTAGGTGAGGTGGCAAATATAGTAAATACCTTCTTAAGCATGAAAAAAACTGATGCGGTTATTTGCGTTTTTAGGATGCAATCACGTATTTTCATTATTGGTCGTTCTGCCAATACAAAAGTAGATGTAGCAAGGATTTTAAAAACATTTGGTGGTGGTGGCCACAGCTTGGCGGCAAGCGCGACTGTAAAAGATTTAACGCTAATTGAGACGCTTGATGAGGTAACTTTAGCCATTAGAGAGAGTTTTTTGTTTATAACAAAAGCAAAAGACATTATGAGCACTCCAGCCAAGTGTGTAGAAAGAAACGACACAGTTTTCTACTGCAACGAGATAATGGCAAAATACGGAGTAAATTCTTTAGTTGTGCTTAACAAGGGTGAGCTTGTTGGCATTGTATCAAGGCCTACACTCCAAAGAGCAATATACCATAATTACGCAAATGAGCCTGTTGAGAAATTTATGGTTACCGATTTTTATACAGTCAGTGAAGATGTAGCTTTATCCAAGATAAAAACAATTATTATTGACCAAAAACAGCGTATCATACCTGTAGTTAGAAACGAAAAAGTTGTTGGTGTGTTGACAAGAACCAATATATTGAACCTAATCAATCAAACCGAACAAAAGTTAATGCACAAAACCTTGAAGATTGATTTAAAATTAAAAAACAAGTTAGACGAAAAAACTTACAATTTTTTTAAAATTATATCAGAAGTTGCTTTAAAGTTAAAAATGAAAGCTTACGCCGTAGGCGGTATGGTTAGAGACCTTGTAATGGATATGCCTATAAAGGATATTGACATAGTTATTGAAGGCAATGCAATAGAGTTTGCAAAAGAATTTGCAAAAATTATTGAAGGTAAACTCATTACGCATGATGAGTTTAAAACGGCCAGTGTGATTAAAGACGGTGAAAAAATTGATTTTGCAACAGCAAGGCAAGAGTACTACGATGAAGTCTCATCGGGTTTGCCTCATGTAGAGGAAAGTTCGCTGAAGCTGGATTTGTACCGTAGGGATTTTACCATAAATACGCTTGCAATCAGTTTAAACGAAAATTTTGGTGAACTCATTGATTACTTTGGTGGTATGAAGGATATTAAAGATAAAAAAATACGTATTTTACACAATTTAAGTTTTATAGAAGACCCAACAAGGGTACTAAGGGCTTTGCGATTTGCAGAAAAATTTAATTTTTTATTGGGCCAGCAAACAGAAAAACTCATGAAAAATGCACTTGAGTTAGGCGTTTTAAATACCGTTTCAAAAAATAGATTATTTTTGGAGCTAAACTTAATTTTAAAAGAAGAAAAAGTGGTGGAAATTTTAAAGAGGATTAATGATCACAAGATTTTTAAATATCTCCATAAAGAATTCTATATCGATGAAAGTTGTTTTGCTTTAATTGAAGCAGCCAAAGATTTTGTTAAAATGTGCACCTTTTTTTGTCCAGTAACTTTTAAAATAGAGGCGATTTATTTTTCCATATTGAAATTTTGCTTCAGGAAAAAATTCAACCTTGTAAGCGTGCTTGGCATAACAGATGATAAAATGGAAAAAATTTACCAACAAATGATACAAATAAATGTATTTTTGTCAAAAAAACGAAACAAAAGCGAAATTTACTTTTTTTTAAAGCCTATGCCTCTTGAAGCGCAAATAGCTGCTTTTGCCATTACAAAAAGCCATTTTGTTAAAGATGCGTTAATTTCATATATAAGGGATTTGCAGTCTATGAAGCCTTTTGTGTCAGGAAAAGACTTGATTGATCTTGGATTGAAGCCTTCTGTAGTGTTTGGTAAAATACTTGAGCATTGTTTTAAAAGACAAATTGAAGGTGACTTTGCAAATAAGCAAGAAGCAATAGATTATGTAAAAAGTAAATATTTAAATTGATTTTTATCATAATAATGTTATAATTTACACTAATTTAACGCAAATTGGAGGTTTGCAATGAAGAGTTACAATGTAGCAGTAGTTGGTGCAACTGGAGCAGTAGGCGAAGATATGATAAAAACTCTAGAAGACTTTAATTTTCCAGTAAAAAAACTCTTACCTCTTGCTTCTGAGAGATCACTTGGTAAAAGTGTTACTTTTAAAGGACAGGAAATCCCCGTTGAGGTATTAAACGAAGAATCATTTAAAGATATAGATATAGCTCTTTTTAGTGCAGGCGGAAGCGTAAGCGCAAAATTTGCACCTATTGCAGCACAATCTGGTGCTGTTGTAGTTGACAATACAAGTTATTTCAGGATGGATAAAGATGTGCCACTTGTTGTGCCAGAAGTAAATGCTGACGATATTGCTTTATACAAAAATAAAGGCATTATAGCTAACCCAAATTGTTCTACCATACAGATGGTAGTAGCACTGAAACCCATTTATGATCGCTATGGAATAAAGCGTATTGTTGTTTCTACTTATCAAGCAACAAGCGGTGCAGGCCGAAGGGCAATGGAAGAGTTAATTGATGAAACTAAGGCATTTTTTGAGTTTAAATACGATTCTTACAAACCAAATGTTTTCCCCAAAAAGATTGCATTCAACTGTTTGCCTCATATAGATGTGTTTTTGGACAATGATTATACCAAAGAAGAAATGAAAATGGTTAACGAGACTAAAAAAATTTTTCACGATGATACTATAAAAGTTACAGCTACATGCGTTAGGGTGCCAGTTTTAAGGGGGCATTCTGAGTCTGTTAATGTTGAGACTAAAAAGCCATTTAATATTTCAGAGGTAAAAGAAGCTATAAAAAATGCTGCAGGCTGTGTGCTTATGGATGACCCCAAAAGCTTGATTTACCCAACCCCAATTGAAGTAAGTGGTAGAGGAGAAACGTTTGTAGGGCGCATAAGGCGTGATGAATCAATAGAAAATGGTTTGAACTTTTGGGTTGTAGCGGATAATTTACTAAAAGGTGCAGCTTACAATGCTGTTCAGATAGCTCAGATTTTAATTGAAAAATATTTATAAGGAGGCATTTATGCAAGCTTTCAGTCCTAAAAACATATTAGTTCCCACAGATTTAAGTGAAAATGCACAAAAAGCCATTGAGTATGCATTAAGTTTAGCTAAGGCTTATGGGGCAAAATTGCATATTTATTATGTGATCACAGATTTGCAGGCAGCACTAGGTTATGTGCCTTCATTGCCACTTGATAAGATTGAAGCTTCAATGAGAGAAGAAGCTGAAAATTACTTTGAGCATTTAAAAAATAAAATTTTGAAAGACTATGATAATTTTGATATGCATATTGAAGTAGGCGACGCACCAAAGAAAATTGTTGAGTTTGCAGCAAACAACGACATTGATTTGATTGTTATGGGTGCACAGGGTAAAAGTGCGCTTGAGCGTTTTGTTTTTGGTTCAACAACGGAAAAAGTTCTTAGGATGTCAAAAAAACCTATTTTAGTGGTGAAAATGTAAATGACTTTTGAAAAATTTATAAATAAGAAAAGTAAAATAGCAGTTGTAGGGTTGGGTTATGTAGGTTTACCTTTAGCTGTTAGCTTAGCAAAGTTTTTTAGCGTAATTGGTTTTGATGTCAATAACAAGCGTATTGAACAATTAAAAGAAGGCTTTGATGTAACAAATGAAACCAGTCAAGATTTAATAAAATCACCAAATATCTACTATACAAATGAAAAAGAGCGCATTAAAGAAGCTAGCGTGATTATCATTACTGTCCCAACGCCTACTCTAAAGAGCAAGTTACCCGATTTAAGCTTAGTTGAAAGTGCAAGTCAAATTGTAGGTCAAAATTTGGCTAAAGGTTCAATTGTTGTGTATGAATCTACAGTGTACCCAGGTGTTACAGAAGATCTATGCGTGCCAATACTAGAAAAACACTCGGGGCTAAAACATTTAAAGGATTTTTTTGTAGGGTATTCTCCAGAGCGTATAAACCCAGGCGATAAGCTTCATACACTAGAAAATATTACAAAAATAGTATCTGCTTCAAGCAAAGATAGTTTAGATTTGCTTTCAAAGATTTATGGTAAAATTACAAATGTGTATGAAGCGCCAAATATAAAAACTGCAGAGGCTGCCAAAGTCATAGAAAACACGCAAAGGGACTTAAACATTGCTTTAATGAATGAACTGAGCTTGATTTTTCACAGAATGGGCATTGACACAAAAGAGGTGCTTGATGCTGCATCTACCAAGTGGAACTTTTTAAGGTTTGAGCCAGGTCTTGTAGGTGGCCACTGCATAAGCGTTGATCCATACTATTTAACATATAAAGCCCAAGAGTTAGGTTACCTTCCCCAAGTAATTTTAGCTGGCAGAAGGTTAAATGATTCTATGGGGGATTTTTTAGCCCAAGAGTCAGTAAAGCTTATTATGAAAAACAATCTTGGCCATGAATGTTTGATATTGGGTTTTACTTTTAAAGAAAATATAAAGGATATAAGAAACAGTTTAGTATTTAACATATATCAAGAGCTTAAAAATTTCAACATGAGCGTTGATGTTTATGACCCATATGCTATTAAAGAAGATGTTTATGCCCACTATGGGGATGTTAACCTTATAGATAAAAGTCAGCTAAAAAAGTACGATTGTGTGATTTTGGCTGTTCGTCATGATGAATTTTTAAAAGAAAAAATCTGGCTTAGCTGCCTAAAAGAAAAAGCGTGTCTTGTTGATGTAAAAAGCATTGTTGACAAAAAAGATTTGCCAGATTCCGTAATTTTATGGAGGCTTTAAATTGATTTTTATACCGGGTTGTGCAGGATTTATAGGTTTTTCTACAACATTAGCTTTATTGAAAGAAGGTTTAGAGTGCGTAGGTGTGGATAATTTAAACCAATACTACGACATTAGAATGAAACAAAAAAGATTGTCAATATTAAAAGAATACAATAATTTTACATTTTATGAGACTGATATTGAAAATTTCGAAGCACTGAAGCTTATTTTTCAGTTACATAAGTTTGACAGTATAATAAATTTAGCAGCGCGTGCCGGTGTAAGGTATTCTATGCAGAATCCTTTTGTTTACCTTTCTACGAATACTTTAGGCACACTTAATCTATTTGAACTTGCGCGTAACTTTGGTGTTGAAAAAGTAGTACTTGCTTCTACTTCGTCATTGTATGCAGGTGAAAAGTTGCCGTTTAGAGAAGACTACTGCGTAAATAAGCCTTTGTCGGTTTACGCAGTGAGCAAAAAAGCAATGGAAGGCCTTGCAAATTCTTATTATCAACTATACGGAATAGATGTTACAATGCTTAGGTACTTTACTGTGTATGGGCCATATGGCAGGCCAGATATGAGTATATTTAGGTTTATCAAGTGGATATATGAGGAAAGCCCAGTGGTAATTTTTGGAGATGGCAATCAATCAAGGGATTTCACATATATTGATGATGTGGTTGATGCTACAGTAAAAGGCTTGAAAAAAGTTGGGTGTGAAGCGTTTAATGTTGGAGGCAATACATCATACTCGCTAAACTATGTTATTGGCCTTATTGAAGAAAATTTAGGAAAAAAAGCCAATATCGTCTACAAAGAATTTCACAGAGCAGATGTGGTAGCAACCAAAGCAGATTTTTCAAAAATCAAACAAATACTAGGTTGGGAGCCAAAAACTAGCTTAGAAGAGGGTATTAGAAAATTGTGTAATTGGTACATAGAAAACGAACAATTTTTGAGGGATATAAGTATTCAAGAGTCTGATAGATGAGCAAAGAAAATCTAAACTTTGAGTCAGCCTTAAAACGTCTTGAAACAATTGCGAAAAAATTAGAAGAAGAAAATTTGAGCTTGGAAGAAGCGCTAAAATACTTCGAAGAAGGTATGAAATTATCAAAGTTTTGCAGTGAACAACTTGAAGCAGCTGAAAATAAAGTGAAGATTATTATGAAAGACAGTGAACTAAAAGAAATGGAAGATTTTGAATGATAAAAACTTATAAGCAAGTCATTGATTCACATCTAAACATATTCTGCAAGCAACAAAATTTATATGTAAATCAATTTCAAGATGCACTTTGCTATAGCCTTTTAAATGGCGGCAAACGTTTAAGGGCAATATTGATGCTAAGTATAATTGAATTAAAACGCCCAGCAAGCGAAGAAGAACTCAAAGTGGCTTTAGCGCTTGAAATGATGCATGCATATTCACTTATCCACGACGATTTGCCTGCTATGGATAATGCGCTTCTTCGCAGAAATTTGCCTACAAATCATATAGTTTTTGGCGAAGATATGGCAATTTTAGCAGGCGATGGTCTAAATACTAACACTTTTAATATGATATCAAGTGCTAAATTGCCATCAGATAAAATTGTTGAGATAATAAAAATCCTATCTGCAAAAACTGGTATTTACGGTATGGTTTTGGGTCAGGCAGCAGACATACTATCAAGTAAAAACAAGCTTAAAAAACCACATAAGTGGCTTGTAAATTTTATACATAAAAATAAAACAGCGAGGTTTTTGCAAGCTTGCTGTGAGATTGGTGCTGTACTTGGAGATTTTGAAAGGGATATTTTTTCTAAATTTGGTTTATATTTGGGTATGTCTTACCAAATAATTGACGATTACCTTGATGTGGTATCTGATAAAAAGACTTTAGGCAAAGACAAAAAGGATGTTGACAACAATACACTTACATACACACGGGTTTATGGTATTGAAAAAAGCTTGGAATTAGCTGACAAGCTAAAAAGCTTGGCAATTGATACGATAAAAAATGTTAGTGGCTCAGAAAAGTTAGTTGAACTTGCTGAATATATAGTTAAAAGGGTAAATTAAATGACAAACATTGAGAGAAAAACAAAAGAAACGGATATAAAACTCACTTTAAATATTAACGGACACTCACAGTACAATATAGATACAAGCGTTGCGTTTTTAAATCATATGCTAGAAACGTTTTCAAAACATAGTGGTTTTGACTTAGATGTAAAAGCTATCGGCGATATTGATGTTGATTATCATCACCTTGTTGAGGATGTTGGCATAGTTTTAGGTCAGGCTTTTTTTGAAGAAACAAGAAAAGCTACATTTAAGCGATATGGTTTTAGTATTATACCTATGGATGATGCACTGGTGTTGTCAAGTGTAGATTTAGCAAACCGCATTTATTTGATGTATGATTGCAGTATTAGCGGTTATATATTAAATTTCGATGTTGAACTTATAGAAGAATTTTGGAGGGCTTTTGTGTCTAATGCCCGCATTGTACTGCATATAAAGTGCTTAGCGGGTTTTAACAAGCATCATATTATAGAAGCCGCTTTTAAGTCAGTTGCCCACAGCCTCAAAGAAGCTTGCGTCGAACAAAGTGAAATTTTATCAACAAAACTTACGCTTTAGATGAAAAAAATAGCCTTTTATACATTTGGTTGCAAAACAAACCAGTACGAAACACAGATAATGAAAGAATCGGTTTTAAAACAATTTACAATAGTTGATAAAAACGAATACGCAGATATATATGTTATAAATACATGCGCAGTAACAAGGTCAGCTTCGGATCAAGCAAGGCGGTGTTTGAGAAAATTACAAAGACAAAACCCAAATGCACATATTATTTACACTGGGTGTGATAGCTATCTAATTGGTGAAACAGACTATTTAACCTCGCCTAATATTCATATCGTGGGAAATAGTTATAAAAATGACATACTAAACGCTTTATCTTGCACAAAAGACACTTCATTACAAACAAAGACATACAGTATAGAAAAATGCGCATCTTCATGGGACAAGAGTCGCCCATTTGTTAAAATTCAAGAGGGCTGTGAAAACTTTTGCACATACTGCGTGGTAGCGCATCTTAGGGGTAAGCAAAGATCCAAGGATGAGGCTGTAGTCTTAGATGAGATTAAAAGCTTTGCAAATCAAGGGTTTCATGAGATTGTATTGACAGGCACAAACATTGGTTCTTATATGGATTTAAAACAACTTTTGCGTAAAATAAATCATTTAGGGTTAGATTTTAGAGTAAGACTTAGTTCAATTGAGCCTATGTATGTAGACGATGAACTTATCGATATAATATCAGACGGTAAATTTGCAAAACATTTACATATCCCACTTCAATCAGCTAGCAATAGGATTTTAGAGCTTGCAAAAAGACATTACACATCTAAAGATTTTGAAAAAATCGTAAATTATGCTTCTTTAAAAGGGATATTTTTGGGGACAGATATAATTGTTGGGTTTGAAGAAAGCGATGAGGATTTTCTTGAGACTTATAATTTTGTTAAAAACAGCGATATAACATATGCCCATATTTTCACATATTCACATAGACCATTTACGAAAGAGGCTTTCTATAGTATTGACAATTCAGTTTTAAAAGAAAGGTCGCTTAAGCTAAAAGAGCTTATAAACAGCAAATTTAAGCAAAAAATGTATGAATTTGTGGGGAAAGATACGCAAATAGTTAGTCTTAAAAAGTGTATAGCCTTAGATAATCAAGAATTTAACTTAAGTTTAGCAAGCCAGTATTTTAAAGTATTGACAAAAATTGACAAACCAGGCTTAATTGAAGGAAAAATTACAAAGTTTGATGGTGTGTATGCGTATTTTGAAAGATAGAAATTTTAAAGACGGTAAGGATAAAATAATTTTTTTAGGAACAGCAGGTGGAAGATTCAGTGTATTTTACCAGATACGAAAAAGCGGCGGTATTTGGTTTCATTTAGGAGGTAAAACATTTGTTATTGATCCAGGGCCTGGTGCTTTAATCCATGCGTTAAAGAATAAGATTAATATATCAAAAGTAGACGGTATTTTTTTAAGCCACAGGCATTTGGATCACTGTGCTGATATTAATTCTGTAATGGAATCAATGGTCATATCTAGTAAGCATAGCAAATACCTGCTTGCTCCTTCTGCTGCACTTGATGAAGATCCTGTTGTTTTGCAATACAACAGGGACAAATTTAATATACTGTATCTCAAAGAATATACAGACTATTATATTGATGGTTTAACAATTTCTACAAAGTTAACGCATCTTCACACAACACCTACATTTGGAGCGGTGTTTAAATCAAACAATTACTCTTTTGCATACATTGCAGATACGCTCTACACAGACAGGCTAGCTATTGATTATAAAGCCGATGTTGTTATAGTAAATACAGTTTTTAAAAATCAGATGCCTGGCTTTATGCATTTGTCAGCAAACGATATGTATGCGTTTTTAGAGATTTTTAAGCCCAAACTTCTTATACTAACGCATTTTGGTATGGGTTTTTTAAATGAAAACCCATACGCGCTCGCAAACGAGATATCACAAAAAACCAAAACAAAGGTTGTTGCTGCATGGGATAATATGGTTTTAAATTTAGGGGATGTATGATAGCTATAATTGCAAACCCAAAAGCCCGTAGATTTTCTGTAAAAAAACTAATGGTGATTAAAGAAATTTTTAGTACTGCTTATAACAAAGTGGATATTTTCTACACGGCTGGGCCTATGGATGGCTACAAGATAGCCCAAAAGATTGGTTCATCATATGAAACTATATGTTCTTATGGTGGAGATGGCACTTTAAATGAAGTTATAAATGGCATTGTGGGGTTTGATGCCAAACTTGGTATATTGCCTTGTGGAACATCTGATGTATTTGCGCTTGAACTAGGTCTGCCGCGAGATGCCACTAAAGCTGCAAAACGCTATTTAACACCAAAATATGCAAGTGTCCATTTAGGTATGGTTAATAATAGGTACTTTATTTTAATGGCTGGCGTTGGTATAGACGCCGCTGCTGTTTTGGATGTTAACCATAGGCTAAAGGAGTATTCTGGGAAATTATCTTATATTATAAGTGGTATAAAAAGCGTAAAATCATTTGATAAACTCATAAGCGTAGAAACACCTTTTGGTAAAAAGCTTTGCTATAGTGTGGTAGCTTCAAATGCAAAAAAATATGGGGGCAACTTTCCTATTTTTAGCAAAGCTAATTGTTTTGAAAAAAATCTGTATGTATGTTTGTTTTATAGCAAAAAAAGTTTATGGGGTATAGCAAAATCTGCAATTTACCTATTGCTTAACCTTAATTCAAACCTATACGAATGTTTTTTTGCCGATGAAATTTTTATTAAAAGCCATTTTATACCTATACAAGTAGATGGTGATTTTGCTGGCTTTAGCCCAGCTAATATAAAGGCAACCAAAAAATGCATAAAAGTTATGATTTGAAACCTTTTGATATAGTAAATTTATTGTATTATTTTTTTATCATAGGTTTGGTTACTGTTTTTTTTAACCAGATTCCTTACGCTTCATTTTTGATTTTTTCATATACTTTTATTGTCGTTATCGTTTTTTGGATTGTATTCAAACACGATAAAGGCTATTTTTCATCGATATTGAGGTATTTTTATCCTATTATTTTTTTGGGGTTTATCTTTGAGTCGCTTGCCTGGATTATTCCTTTTATTGAACCAAAAAATAAAGATATGTATTTAACCAAGTTAGATAATGCTATTTTTTCTAAACCTGTTGCAGATTATTTGTTGATTTTCAATAAACCTATTTTTAATGATATTTTTGCCGTTTTTTATACCTTTTACTATTTTTTGCCTTTAATTTTGCTGTATTACTTATACAAAAAACAAAAACTAGTTTATTTAGAGTACTCTTTGTTTGCCCTATCGCTTGCGTATTATATTTCTTATATTGGTTATATGCTTGTGCCTGCAATTGGGCCACGCTATAGTATTGTGTATAATGAGCCTATTCATGCAGGGGCTATTTATAGTTTCATATACGCTTTTTTGGATAGGTTTGAGCATATAAAACAGGACTGTTTTCCAAGCGGACATGTAGCGATATCCGTTTTGACCAACATGCTTGTTTTTGATATAAACAAAAAAGCAGGATATTTAATTATGCCATTAGTCATTATTCTTATTTTAGCAACGCTTGCTCTAAGATACCACTATGGGGTAGATGATATGGCGGGTTTGATCTTAGCGTTTTTTTCTTATTTTGTATCAAAAATAATTTATAAAAAAAGGCTTTATGTTTGAGATTGGTTTGCTTTTACTAATGGGTATATTAAGTGGTGTTTTTGGTGCAATGCTTGGCATTGGTGGGGGTACGTTTGTTGTGCCATTGCTTGTGATATTTTTGCATTTTCCTATTCATCAGGCAGTGGCAATAAGCCTGATTTCAATTATTGCAACAAGCAGTTCTGTGGCAAGTGCAAATGTTTACAACAAGATAACAAATATGAAACTTGGCATAACCTTAGAATTAGCAACTACTCTTGGTGCTATTGCAGGTAGCTTTATCGCTACTTTTTTAAAAGGCAATGTGATTGCATTGATTTTTTCCTTTGTCATGGCATTTATAGCATATTTTATGTATAACCACAAAGAAAGCCAGGCACAAGTCTCTATTGTTGAAGCAAAAAGTGTTTATGCTGGAAGCTATTTTGATTATGCGCTTAACAAAAAGGTGGATTATGATGTTAAAAATTTAGGTGTAGGTATGCTGTTGAGCGCTTTTGCGGGGACTTTTTCGGGGATGCTTGGGATAGGTGGTGGTGTGTTAAAAGTGCCTGCTATGAATGCTTTTTGCAAGGTGCCCATAAAAGTTGCTGCTGCAACAAGCAATTTTATGATAGGTGTAACGGCTGCTGCTGGTGCGTTTATCTACTTTGGTAAGGGTTATATTAAAAATCCTTTATTTGTTGGGCTAATAGTTATTGGCGTAGTAATAGGCTCAAAGCTTTCTATGCCAATAATTAAAAAAATTCAGCCATCAAAAATAAAAAATATCTTTATACTATTTTTGGTTTATCTTGCGATAGAGATGTTTATAAAGGGTATAAAATGAAATTTGATATTAATAAGTTTATTGCTAGAACATTGCAGGTTGGTGTAGGCTGTAGCATATTTTTGTTTTGTTTGGCAATAATTGAGAGTTTTTTTAATAAAAGCACTATAGACTACACGGGTTTTTTTGGAATACTTAAAGGTTTATATGCACTAGATGCTAATGCTACATTCTATACAGGCATTGTTATTTTAATGTTAACGCCTGTTATTAGGGTATTGTTCTTGGTTTTTGGCTATTTTATTGAACGCGATTACCGTTTTAGTTTAATTTCGGCGTTAGTGTTTTTTATTCTCATTTTTAGTGTCTATTTTGGGATACATTAACCCGCGTTTTTTTGATACAATCGATTCAATTGTACCATCAAGCACTGCTGTGTATATAGTATCATTGTTATTTACATCGTTTATGTTTTTTACGATTTTTTTATCCTTTGTATATGTGATTGAAAAACCTCTTTTTAAGACATTTTGAGGACTCAAAGCAAGTATTTTGTTTGTTAGGTTTTCTAAGGTGTGTTTTTTGTTCTCAAGCAGTTTTTGCATATTTGAAAAATTTAGATCATTAAGTTGTAAATAGATAATTTTTTGGGTATTGAGTTTATTTAATGGGTTTTGTGATCTTATGAGATTTTGTAAAGATAGAAATTTTTTACTATTATTGAATATAATATTTTGAACTTTGTGTTCAATCAAAGAGCTTATGTTATCTATTTTTAGCATATTAACTTCTATATAGCTTTTTATTGATTTAATTAATTTTTGAGATTTTAAACTCATAAATACTCCCATTTTTAAATTAAACATTCTTTGAAAATTTGAAAAAATTGATTTTTTCAACATTAACACACGACTTTCTAGCTCTAGATGTGCTTTTGTTAAAATTTCTGCTGCAGCTGATGGTGTTTCTGCTGCTTTATCTGCAACCAAATCGCATAATGTTTGGTCTATTTGATGACCAATCGCACTGATGGTGGGAATTTTGCAGTTTTTAAACGCAATGGCTATATCTAAATCATTGAACACCCAAAGCTCCTCGACTGAACCTCCTCCCCTTGTAAGGATACACACATCGAGTGATAATTTTGAGTAGTTTTGATTTACAAAATTGATAGCTTCTAAAATTTCGCCTTTAGCGTTTTCACCTTGAACTGTCGTGTGATATATTAGTATTTCTAAGCCCTGAGTGCGTCTTTTTAGTATATTTAAAATATCCCTTAAAGCAGCAGCTTGAAGGCTTGTTATAATGATAACTTTTTTTGGAAACAATGGGAGTGGTCTTTTGTTTTCAAGATAGCCGTTTTCGAGCAAAAATTTTTTATCTTCTTCAAGTTTTTTGTATTTTAGACCATCGCCTAAGCTTTGAATATATGAGATAACCAAATGATATTGTCCATGTGGCTCATATAGGCTTATTCTGCCAATGGCTATTACTTTTTGTCCATTAACAAGCTGTTTTTGGATAAATTCATTGAGGTTTGTTTTGAAAATTACGCAAGATAGCCTAGCTTTCTGGTCAATCAGATTGAAATACACATGCTGAGAGCTTGAAAATTTAAGGTTGGATATTTCACCTTCTACATAAACTTCTGAAAAATTCCACTCAAGTAAGTCTTTTATCTGTTTTGTTAATTCTGATACACTTAGAGGATTCATTGTCTTAAATTTTTAAGGCAAATTTTAATTAGCTCGGATGTGTTTGCCTCAGAGTTTTGGCGGTATATCTTGTCTAAAATAGGATAAACCTGTTCTTTAGAAAAGCCCAAGCTACTTGTTAAAACATTTAATACTTCGATTAGTTTTTCATCAGTTTCAAGCACTTTGTCTGATAATTCCAAAATTATTGTATCTGCAGTTTTTTTCCCTATACCTGGAACACTCAATAGTTGGTCTGTTTTTTTATTTGCAATAATGTATTTAAATTCCTGCGGAGAAAATTTTGATAAGATTGATATTGCCTTTGAAGCACCAATTTTGGTTATTTTCCTGAGTTTATTGAATAGGTACTTTTCTTCTTCGCTTAAAAAGCCATAAAGTCTAAACCCGCTTTCGCTTACAATTAACTCAACAAAAAGTTTTATCTTTTTGTCTAATTCAAGGTTTAGATATGTTACAAGGCTTACTGCAACGCTAAAGTGTATTCCTGCTATATTCATTACTACAAAGCCGTTTTTTTTGTCTACAATTTTTCCTTCTAAAGCGTAAAACATTTAAAACTCCACTTTTGCGCTATCCCAGCTTCTGCACTTGGGGCATTTCCAAAAAAACAAGTGCGTTGAGTAGCCGCATGATTTACATGTATATTTGATATTGTTTTGCAATTTAAAAGCAAGTATTTCGAGTTTTTTGTTATTAGATTGTTTTGATAGGCATTTTATAGCAAGCACAACGGCACTTTGAGGGTAGGCATTGTTTTTTAGTATGATATTTAAGAGAGAAAGAGCTTTTTTATCTTTTCCTAACTTTAAAAGGTACATGGCACTAAACAAAAGTATGTAATAAGATTTTGGGTTGAAAATTATTACACGCTTTAAAAATTCATACAAATCATTATTGTCTTTAATTTTATCTAAAACCAAGTTGAGCAGTTCGTTTTTAACTCTAACAGCTTCAAACCACATTTGAAAAGCTTTTTCTTTGTTTTGATTATTATAGTATAGTATGCCTAAATTTAGCAATGCGTCAAAGCAGTTTTTGTCCTCATTAAGCGCTTGTGTAAAATAATCAAAAGCTGATTTATAATCGTTTGATTCTTTCAATGCTTTTTTGCCTAACTCGCAATAAATATGTGCGGTGATTTTTTTGTTTTCACCAAATCTTTTTTGCCAGACAAGGGCACTTTCCCAGTCTTTAGAATCTTCATAAACTTCCTCTAAATATTTTTTTATTGTTTGATTTTTGGGGTCCAAAGATAATGCATTTTTAAAAGTTTCTTTTGCCCTATCGTAAAGGCCAGCCTTTTTATAATCTATGCCGATATTTATGTATATTTCAATTTTCTTTTCTGTGTCGAGTTTTCTTGCAAGTAGACCTTTATGTATAATCAAAGCTCTATTTATTTCTCCTTTTTTTCTAAAAAGATTTCCGATGCTAATATATACATCCACAATATCTGGTTCAAGGTCTATTGCATTGGTAAGCTCTTCTATGGCTTTATCGGTTTTATCTTCAATGGCATAATTTATGCCTTTTAGATAAGCAGTAATCTTACGCTTTTCGATTTTTCTTTTTTGTTCCCTGATAACATAGTACACTACAATAGCTAAAATTATAACGCCACTTATTAATGCTATATCGTTAAATTTCAAAAATTCACTCATCTTGTTTTAATGTAAGTTTTCTTAGTGAAAGTACCTCGTCTTTTAGTTGTTTTAATTCTTTTTTGTATTCTTTTATTTTTTTTGCATAATTAGCGTAGTCAATAAGACACACAATCTGGTTGGCAATCAAACCCAATAGAAAAAATACGCCTATAATGAGCCATACAGGACAAACCATATTAAAACCAAACAAATTAAGGTCGATTTCTGTTTGTTGATTATAATAGCTTACTATAAAAGCGAAAATAGCAAAAAGCAATATGATTGATGTTTTAATAAATTTCAAATAATCTCCTTTATTTTGTTATATGTTTGGCGTAAACTTTCAGATATAACCTTTGTGTCGCAAACTGTACTCATAAAATTCGTATCTCCATTCCATCTTGGTATTATATGAAAGTGGATGTGATCAGCAATGCCCGCACCTGCTGCGCTTCCGATATTCATACCAATATTAATACCATTGGGCTTGAATGCAGTCTCTAGAATATTGCAGAAGTCTCGTATTACTTGAAAAATATCAGCACTTTCTTTTTCATTTAGCAACTTAATATGGTCAATGTGCCTGTTTGGGACAACCATAATATGTCCTGGGTTGTAAGGGTAGATGTTCATTATTACAAAACAGTGTTTGCTTCTAAAAAGCACATAGTTTTTTTCATCATTTTGTTCTTTATAAGCATTGCAAAAAACACAACCATCTAATTTTTTTTCGCTTAAGATATAGGCCATTCTCCATGGTGCCCACAAAATTTTCATTTATATATACCCCTTTTATCAATGACGCGTTGGGCTTTACCAACACTACGCTCTAGACTGTATGGTTCTACAAGCTTTACTTCTAGCTCTATACCGAGTATTGTTTTTAATTCATGCTTTATTTTTTCAAGCATTAGTCTTTGCTGTTTCATTTCATCAAAGAAGATATTTTCATTAACTTCTACAAACAGTGTTGCTTTGTCTAGTGCTTCTTCCCTTTCTAATACTATTTGATATGCGTTCCCAACGCCTTCTATGTTAAATAAAGCCTCTTCGATCTGTGTTGGAAAAACATTTACACCCCTTATTATCATCATATCGTCGCTTCTGCCAATAGGTTTTGACATGCGCGCCATATATCGACCGCAAGCACATTTTGATTTATCAAGTTTTGTAATATCCTTTGTCCTATATCTTATAACAGGCAAAGCTTCCTTTGTAAGCGTAGTTATAACCAATTCGCCATATTCACCATCTTTTACTGGAAGCAATGTTTCTGGATCAACTATTTCTGTGTAAAAGTGATCCTCAAATACATGCATGCCATTTTGGTAGATGCACTCTGCGCTAACACCAGGGCCCATTACCTCACTTAAACCATAATTATCATAGGCTTTAACAGGCAAAGATTCTTGAAGTTTTTTTCTTGCTTGCTCGCTCCAGGGCTCAGCTCCAAATAAACCTATCTTTAAGCTAATATCGTTTTGGTTTATACCTTCTTTTTTTAAACTTTCTGCTATGTGTAGAGCATAACTTGGTGTGCTTACAAGCACTGTGGGCTTTAAATCCATTATAAGCTGGATTTGTCTTTTGGTATTTCCACTTGAGACAGGTATAACTGTAGCACCTAGCTTTTCAAGGCCGTAGTGAAGACCAAAGCCACCGGTAAATAAACCATATCCAAAAGCAATATGCACAATGTCCTCACTGCCCACGCCTGCGCAAGCAGCAAGCCTTGCAACTAAATCGCTCCATGTATCAAGGTCTTTTTTTGTATAGCCCACTATTGTTGATTTACCCGTTGTGCCACTTGAGGCATGTATCCTTGCAAGTTGTTTTACATTTAGTGCAAACATGCCGTATGGGTAATTTTGCCTAAAATCTTCTTTGGTTGTGAATGGTAATTTTTTTATATCATCTAAGCTTTTTATATCTTGTGGTTTTATTTTTACACTGTCTAGTTTTTCTTTATATGCTCTAACATTTTCATAAGCATATCGAACAGTTTTTTGCAGTCTTTCTAACTGAAGCTCTTCAATTTGTTCTCTATTTAGTAACTCAAATTCAGGTTGAAACATTAATCTACTCCTTTTAGTTTTGTATAAAGTATTGCTGGTCTAAAAAGTGTATTTTGTTTTTTAATTTTTCATACGCTTCGTCAATATTTTCAAATTTAAATAGAATAACAGCGTGAGAATCTTTTGCATTTACGAAAGTATAAACATACTCTATATTGAGGTCAGCTTCATTTACAATTTCAAGCAAATCCATTAATCCGCCAGGCCTATCATCCATTAAGGCTGCTAAAATCTCATTTTTTTTGACAATAAAATGTTCTTTTTTTAAAGCTTCGTATGCTTCTTCTGGTTTATCGACACAAAACCTTAGTATACCAAAATCGTTAGTGTCTGCCAAATTTAGGGCTCTTATATTTATATTATTTTCTTTTAATATTTTTGTAACATTGTAAAACCTACCCTTTTTGTTTTCTATAAATACGGAAATTTGGGCTATCTTGTAATTCATTAAAACACCTCCTATTGTCTAAATTACCATTATAGTTTTATCTATCCAATTTATCAAGAAAAACCTTAACAAGCTAATTAATTGACAAATAAAAATAAATATGTATTAATATGAATTAGTAGCATTTATAAAAACAAATGAAAAAGTTGATTTTAAAAGATGGAACATTATGTAGTATAAGAAAGACTAAATTAACAGAAAAAGAAAAAATAAGAGAATTGTTTTTGCAGACTTCAGCAGAAAGTCGCTACTATAGATTTTTTGGTGCAACTAATCAACTAGACGATAAAGTGCTAGATTCAATGTTAAAAAATGATGTCTATAATGTTTCTTTGGTCTGCATTGTTAAAGATAGCATAGTTGGAATTGCTAATTACAATGCTAACTCTGATTTACAATCCGCCGAAGTTAGTTTTTTGGTTAAAGACGAATTTCAAGGCAGAGGCATTGGCACGCTGTTGCTTGAAGAGTTAGCAAAGTATGCATGGCTTAGAGGCATTAAAGAGCTAGAGGCAATTGTTTTGGCAGACAATTACAATATGATTGGTGTTTTTAAAAACAGCGGCTTTGAGCTTGTGCATGAAAAACTTGATTTCTCTACAATTCATCTAAAACTACCGCTTACTAAATTCAATAAAGTAATGTCTTTGCATTTATTGAGAGAAAAACTTGCTACGCAAGCTTCTTTATTAAGCGCATTTAACCCTAAAAAGATTGTTTATGTGGGAAACGAGTGCGCACTTTGGTACAATATTTACCAGTATAGAAAAGATGCTGTTTTATTTGTCCAAAGCAACGATATATTAGAAAAAATACATAACGAGAAACCTGATTTATTAATTATAAATGTCTCTGATTGCAAAAATCTACTTAAGATACTTGAATTAGATTCTATAAAAGTGTTGATTATTGCAGCAAGACTAAATGAACCTATAAAATCCGAAGTTATTTCTTTGATAAAAAAACAAGGCATAAGGTTAATCGGTCCAAACTCTACGGGTTTGTTTTGCAATACTTTAGATAACAAAATAAATATAAGTCCGATTGCACTAGCCAAAGAAGGCAGATTGGCTATTGCTACGCATTCTAATTTACTGGGTATAAGCCTTGTTGGGTATTTTAATTATATTGGCTTGGGTGTTGGTTGTTTCGTAAGTGTGGGTGATAAAGCTGATGTATCGGGCAATGATTTGCTTTATATTTGGCAGGACGATAGCAATATTGATATTATTGTGTTATATCTTGATTCTTTTGGCGATCCTATAACATTTTCGCTGCTTGCAAGAAAGATTTCTAAGCAGAAGCCAATTTTTGCTGTAAAATCAGGCAGAACACTTTTAAGCTTGGGTGCGTCACGACATGAGAGTTTTGTTTTTTCAAATACAGATTTTACCGTAGAGGGGTTGTTTAAACAAACTGGTATCATCAGAGCAGAGACATTAGAAGAGCTATTGGATGATGTGCTGCTTGCCTATACATGCGATTTTCTGTCTGATGTTCCTTATGTGTCTATAATATCAAATTCCGTTGGCGCAAATCTAATGGCAGTCGATACATTTGAGGCAAATAAATTGACACTTGATAGGATTGTTTATGTACAAGAGCCTATGATAGAGTCCTACAAGAATGCTTTACTTGATGTTCTATCAAATTCAAAATCATACTATATTGAGGTTATTTTCACGCCACCTGAAGAAATCAGCTATGAGTTTTTGGAGAATTTTTTAAATGAAATTTTATATACTGTAAATTCTATAGAACATAACAAAACGGTAGTGGTCAATGTACTTTCCTATCTCCAAAGTAAAAACAGAGTATTAGAAAAAGATGGTTTAAAGAGAAAAATTGCAGTGTTTGCATTTGTGGAACGCTCTTTAAGGGCTCTGGGTAAGCTTTTATGGTACGCAAATTACAAGAAAAAAGCTGAAATTTATCCACAAGATTTACAAAACCTTAATATCAAAGAAGCACGCAATTATATACGGAAATTATTAATAAGTAGCAAAACATACCAACTTACTCAAATTGAAGGGAGGTCACTTTTTGACATACTGGGTATTAAATTTACTAAAGTTGAGGAAGAAGGGCTTTATAATATAAGCATTGGTTTTGCATATGATAAATTATTTGGTGCAATTATGGGTATTTCTTATTATTTGTATGGTGTTAATATTGCGTATGAGGCACCCATTGTTAGAGTTTTACCTTTAACCTTGCTAGATATTGAAGAAGTAATCAATCTAATAGACAAAAAAGACAAGCTAAAAGTGCATTCTAAGGAGAAATTGAGCGCTTTATTTATTAGGTTAAGCGAGGCGTTTTTGCACATACCAGAAATTAAACAACTTGATTTACCAAACTTGGTTGTATCCGAAAATGGATTTTATTTTGCTAAAGCTATCATAAAAGCAAAAAAAGATGATTCAAACCTTAAGAGTTTTACTATTAATTTCTAGTATGCTATAATAAATATATGTTTAGAGTAGGGATAGGCTATGACCTGCACAGATTGGGAAAAAATCATAAACTTATTATTGGCGGTGTTGAGATAGATAGCGATACTGGCGCATACTCTCACTCCGATGGCGACTGTCTTTTGCATGCATTAGTAGACGCTATGCTTGGAGCCGCTGGTCTTGGCGATATTGGAGAGTATTTCCCAGATACAGATGATGCATATAAGAACGCTAAAAGTAGTTTGTTTGTAATAAAAACGCTTGATTTAATTCAAAAAAATGGTTTCAAAATTGTTAATGTTGACGCAACAATATTGCTTGAAAAGCCAAAGTTAGCTTCATATAAACAAAGCATTAAAAAAAATATAGCGAATTTGCTTGAGTTGGATGAGCGATTTGTTAATATTAAAGCAAAAACAAATGAAAAGGCTGACGTTGTGGGCAGGGGTTTAGCTATTGCTGCGTATGTAGTAGTTTTATTGGAGTACTAGTATGCAGTTTATGGGAAAAATTTTGATTTTTGCAGGTTGTATATTAGTTTTATTTGGTTTGCTTTTATTTTTTTCTTCAAAACTACCTTTTTGGAGATTACCAGGTGATATAATTATAAAGAAAGGTAATTTTACTTTTTATTTTCCGCTTGCAACAAGTATACTTTTGAGTATAATATTGACTGTGATTATGTATTTTTTGAACAAACGCTAGGGAGGATACTATGCATTTTATTTCATTAGCTTATGCTGCAGGACAACCTGGAACAGCTAACCCAATTTTATCGACTGTTATACCATTTGCTATAATTATTGTGGTTTTTTATTTATTTCTTATATTACCTCAACAAAAACAAAGAAAAAAACACAAAGAATTTATAGAAAGTTTGCAAAAAGGGGACACCGTGATTACCTCAAGTGGAATTTATGGTAAGATAAAGAATATAGGTGAAAAAGAATTCACCATCGAAATAGCAGAAAATGTTAGTATAAAAATTTTAAAAGATAATATTATATCAAAAGCTTCATAGATTGTGTGATTTAGCATATGAAACAATCAGATTGGTTTAAACTTTTTTTAGTTATTATTGTTTTTGTAATATTTGGAGCATATGCTGTAGATGCATTTTTACCTCAACAAACGCTTGAAAATCTTCCTAGCTTTATGCCTAAAAAAGTTATAAACCTTGGGCTTGACTTAAAAGGTGGTACGCATTTAACTTTGGAAGTTGAAACAGACAAAGCGCTTGCGGGCATTTTACAGCAGGCTGCAGATAACCTAAAAAAGCAGTTTGATAGTGCAAAAATCGCATACAATACAGTAGAAGTCAATGGAAAAAAAGCCTCTATAGATGTAACTTTGATGGACCCAAACGATTCAAATAGGGCATTGGATTTAATTCAGAGCAACTTTGGCAATTTTGAAACAAAAACCACTCCTTTAGGTATAACAATGGCACTTAAGCCAAAAATTGCTTTAAATATGCAAAAAGAAGCCGTTAGTCAGGCTGTGGGTGTTATTAGAAACCGTATAGACCAGTTTGGTGTTGCAGAACCAACGGTAGTAACGAGCGGCACAAGGGATATTGTAGTTGAATTGCCGGGCATTTCTGACCCAGAACGTGCAATTAAATTAATTGGTCAAACGGCAGTGCTTGAGCTTCATTTAGTTGACGACTCTGTAAATATTGAAAACGCGCTAAATGGTCAACTACCGCCAGACGACGAATTGCTTTACCAGGTTGTTAAAAATCCCACAACAGGCGAGATAACAAAAGTACCTATAGTAGTTAAAAAGGTAGCCGTTGTGACAGGTAGCATGATAAAAAAAGCTAATGTCAGCTTTAGCAGTAATACAAATCAGCCTGTTGTATCGTTTGAGTTAAACTCACAAGGCTCTAGCGCTTTTGCCCAGTTTACTTCAACACATATTGGTAAAAGGCTAGCAATAGTACTCGATAACACCGTCTATTCTGCACCTGTTATTCGAGAGCCTATTTTAAATGGTAGCGGAGAAATAAGCGGTGATTTTACAGTAAGACAGGCACATGATTTATCCATCGTTCTAAGAAGTGGCTCTTTGCCTGCTCCAGTTAAAGTTTTAGAAAAAACTGTTATTGGTCCAACTTTAGGCAAAGACTCAATAAGAAGTGCAACACTTGCGATAATTATTGGCAGTATCGCAGTATTTTTATTTATGGTAATTTATTATAAATCATTTGGTTTATTAGCAGATATTGCTTTGATGTTTAACCTGCTCATAATTATAGGAACACTTGCAATGCTTGGAGCCACACTTACGCTGCCTGGTATTGCTGGTATGGCGCTTACTGTTGGTATGAGTGTTGATACAAACGTTCTTATTTTTGAAAGAATAAGGGAAGAGCTGTTCCACGGGCGTACACCTAAAGATGCAGTTGAGCTAGGTTACGACAGGTCTCTGATTACAATTATAGATACGCATATAACTACGCTTATTACAGCGTTTATTTTGTACCAGTTTGGGAGCGAAACCATAAGAGGCTTTGCTATTACGCTTGCGATAGGACTTATTGCCAATATGTTTACAGCAATAACATTTACAAAGGTTGTGTACGATGCGCTGTTTTCTAATAAGTCATTAAAGAAGTTGAGTATTTAGGAGTTAATAATGCTGCATATTTTTAAACCAGGTTTAAAAGTAGATTTTGTATCAAAATTTAAGTGGGGAATCTATTTATCTCTTTTTTTGATTACACTGGGAATAATTTCTTTAATTATAAAAAATGGATTTAAAGTAGGTATAGAATTTAAAGGTGGAACCGCAATTGTATTGCAGGTAAAAAACAATCTTGGAACGGGTGAAGTTAGGTCCTTGTTGGAAAAGTCTAATTATTTTAAACATATGTCAATAGAAAATTATGGTAATACAAGTGGTCAATACTTGGTAGAAATACCCCTAAGCAATGTAAATAATGATATTTTAAATGCAGAAATTGCTAAATCGTTTGCAAAGTATGGTCCAAATGAATATCAAATATTAAAAGTAAATGTTATAGGTCCAAAAATTGGTAATGATTTTACTAAAAAAGCTATTATTGCTGTTTTGCTTTCTTTTTTGGGTATATTGGTTTATATATCAATTAGATTTAGGTATAATTTTGCTGTTGCTTCTGTAGCCTCATTGGTTCATGATGTGTTAATAACATTAGGGTTTTTATCGTTGTTTAACTATGAACTGACATTGGATGTAATAGCTGCGTTGCTAACCATTGTAGGCTATTCAGTAAATGATACAGTTATTATATTTGATAGAATTAGAGAAAAGTTAAAAAACGATCCAAAACTTAGTAAAATTGACGCTATAAATATAGGTATTAGTGAAACATTAAGTAGAACAATAATAACATCTAGCACTGTAATTTTGGTAACATTAATTTTGTTCTTGTTTGGTGGCAGCGTATTAAGAGGTATGTCTTTTGCTTTGCTTATAGGCTTTATTACAGGTACTTACTCGTCTATTTTCATTGCATCACCAGTACTGTTTTTATTCAAAGGACCACTATTACCAGAGGCTAAAAAGCAAGATGTTGCGCCAGAAGAATTGTTTAAGCGTTCGTATAAAATTGAGTGAACAATCTTGATAATTTTTTAAACCTTTTCAAAGATAAAACCAAAGCTTACAAATCGCTTCTTTATATAAATTCAAAACTAGGTGCTTTAGAGAGTTTTTTGAATTGCATAGAAGAAATAAAAGAATCGCTTAGTTTGTGCGCAAACCCGGATCAAGCTTTTAGCTACTTTGAAAGATTTTTAGAAAATACAACAGCCAAATCTACTTTATTTGAGATTCTTAAAGCTTATAAAGTATATCGCGATTTACTGTTTAATGTATTTGCTCAAAGTAACACACTATCGCTTTTGCTTGTTAATCACAATGAATACTTTTATTGGCTTTTAGAAGAGCTAAATACTAACAAAACAAAATTAATTTTTAAAGAAGAAATAGATAAATTTATAAAATCAAAAAAAACTTTAGATGAAAAAAAGTATCTATTAAGAGAGTATAGAAAAAAGGAATATTTACGCATTGCTTCAAAAGAGATTTCTAGAATTTGCAAACCCCATCAAATTTATGCAGAACTTTCAGAATTAGCCGATGCTTGTTTAGGAGTTGCTCTTGATATAGCATTTGATAAATTAGGTTTTGAATATAGAAATATGTGTATTATTAGCATGGGAAAATTGGGCGCAAGGGAATTAAATTTTTCAAGCGATATAGACATAATGTTTGTTCATGATAATGCCAATGATACCCAAAATTGCTGCAAAGTAGCCCAAGAAGTTGTATCTATAATATCAGATGTGCAATTTGGTAGTTTTGTTTTTAGGGTTGATACAAGACTGCGCCCTTTTGGCAACAACTCGAGTTTATCGATGAGTATAGATGAGTATGAGAATTATTATTTTAGTTTTGGTCAAGTGTGGGAAAAATTTGCTTTAACAAGAGCGAGGTTTTCAGCTGGAGATATTAGCGTGGCAAAAAAGTTTTTTTCCATTATAAGACCTTTTGCATACACTAAAAACATAGACATAAATTACATTGAAGATGTTAGGTCTATGCGATACAAAATTAAAATAGAAAAGCTTTCTAACTATAAAACCGATACCATAGATCCTTTGAAAATCAATGTGAAATTAGGGCTTGGGGGTATTCGCGAAGTTGAGTTTGTAACTCAATATTTTCAGCTTATATACGCTGGCAAAGACACTGATTTGCAAACTAACTCAACGCTTGAGGTTTTAGATATTTTATACAACAAAGGCTACCTAAAGCAAGCTAGGAAACTTAAAGCGTGTTATTTGTTTTTGAGGTTGGTTGAGCACAAAATACAGCTAAAAGATGAAAAACAAACGGCAGATTTGCCTTTAAGTAAAGAAGAGTTAGAAATCTTTGCAAAAAAGTTTGGATTTAAAACAGACGAATTTTTAAGAATATATAACAAAATTACAGATGCGGTGCATGGGATTTACAAAACGATTTTTTACGCACACAGTATACCAATCTTTTCGCCAGTTGAAAACTTAGAGAGTTTTTTTGAGGAAGAATTTAGTGATTATAAGCAAATATCGATTCAAATAGGCGATATTGCAAGAAAATCAAAATTTGTTAAATCAAACCATACCCTCTTGAGTGCTGGTTTAGACAAGGTTTACAAGCAACTTAAAAATATGAAAAAAAGTTTAAGCAGTAAGCTTTTTTTGAATGTATTGTCTGGTTTTAATAGTATTTTGCCAAACTATTACGATACTTTTTTTGGCAATAACTACATTTTTAACACAGCGACTTTAGCATTCTCTTTGAGTTTGCATCAGAAGCTAAAACAGTATCCTTTTTTGGTTGATGAGTTTTTTTATATTGACCAGCCCTTAGAAATATTAGAACTGACAAAACAGGAAAAGGAAAGATTGGAATTTAATTTAGCACTTAAACTATTAAGCGAAAACCTCGATAAAAAAAACAAAAAAGTTCTATCAATTTTTGCACAAAATTTTATAAAATATTTGATAGAAAAGCTTGAAATAAAAGACTTGGTTGTTTTGGCATATGGTAAACTTGGTATTGAAGAGCTGTTTATAAATAGTGATTTGGATCTGGTATTTTTAGCAAAATCTGTTGATGACAAAAAAATTTCTGAAGTATCAAATCTAATAAAAGAGCTAAATAAGATCTACAATGTAGATTTAAGACTAAGGCCGTTTGGCGAGAAAGGTTTGATTGTATCAGAAGTTGACTATTTCAAAACTTACCTTTTAAAATATGCAAAAGATTGGGAAAAGCTAGCTATTCAAAAAGCTCGCATTATTTACAGCGATTTTGAGTGCGATTTAAAAGGCTCAATTACTGAATTTGCCCGTTTTGTTGATAAAAAAAGCATAAGGGATATGAAAAATTTAATAGAGACCCATAAAGGTTTTGATATTAAAAGTGCTAAAGGGGGTATAGTTGATATTGAGTTTATTTTGCAGTATATTTGCACACTGAAGGGTTGTTTTGAGTTTGGCAAAAGCCTAGAAGCTATGATTAATGAAATCTTAGATGTCAAAGATGTTAAATTGTTAATAGCTATTTATGCGTATTTTTCAAATATTCTTAATTTAATGCGCCTAATACCAAATGATTTTAAAGACAAAATTGCCGTTTTAGAGTATTTATTGAACATATCAAACATCGAGCACAAAATTAAAAAATTACAGCAAAAAGTAAGCAGAATTTTTGATAGATACTTTATAGAATAACTGCGCCTCAAACATAAATTTACAAATTTTTTACATAATTAAGATGATTAATTAACAATTGTAATGTAGTATTTTCTAATAACGAAAAAAAGGGGTGAGCTATTTACGATTTGCAAAACCCAAAAACATTTTTATTTGGTGTTGCAACAAGCGCTTTTCAATTAGAAGGCAGTCCCTATGCCGATTGGCAAATATACGATAGTTTTTTTGAAAATAAGCCAGAAGCTGTAAATCATTACAGCATGTATAAACAGGATCTATTGCTGATTAAAAAATTGGGTGTAAATGCGTATAGGTTTTCAATTGAGTGGAGCAGAATAGAGCCTACAGAGGGCTTATTTAATGTGGCAAGCATAAATCACTACCAGGAAATTATTGACGAGTTGTTAGTAAATAACATTGAGCCATTTGTAACAATTCACCATTTTACACACCCACTGTGGTTTAATAAGCGTTATTCTTGGCATAAAGATGAAAGTGTTGATAAGTTTTGCCACTATGTCGAAAAATTGGTAGATAGTATTAAAGGTGTAAAGTATTGGATTACATTCAATGAGCCGTATATTCTGCTGCTTGGAGGGTATTTAGATGGCTGTATGCCACCTAACATTAGAAATAAAGAATTAGCACAGCTTGCTTTAAAAAATATTTTAATAGCCCACAGTAAAGTATATGAGATTATTCATAGCAAAATTAATCAACCCTATGTAGGCATAGCACATAATATGGCGGTTTTTAAACCTTATAGGTTTCACAACAGGTTTGATATTGCACTATCAAAAATTGCAAAACATTTTTATAACTTTTCTATAATTAATGCTTTTTTAAGTGGCCATTTATCTGTAAAAATGCCTTTATCTAGACCATTTGAGATAGATTTGCCAGTAAAAGACAAACTTGATTTTTTTGGTATAAATTATTACACAAGAATTTTTTTAAAGTTTAACCCGTTTAATATAAAAAACAAGTTTGTTGATATTATTTATAAAGATAGAGAAGGCATGGGTGTTTCTGATATGGGTTGGGAAATTTACCCAAAAGGTTTGCTAAAGGTTTTAAAGTATGCGTCAAAGCTAAATGTGCCTTTGATTATAACAGAAAACGGTATTGCTACAAATAACGATTTTCTAAAGATTCAATTTATAAAATCACATGTGGAAAAACTCAGGGAAGCAATTGCAAACGGTATTGATATAAAAGGATATTTTTATTGGTCTTTAATAGATAATTATGAATGGTTTGTGGGTTTGAGTGCAAAGTTTGGTTTATTTAGAGTTGATGAAAATACACTTGAAAGAAAACCAACGCTTTCTGCTGCGTTTTATTCTTATCTAATAAAAAATTGGAGAATGTTTGATGAATGATTGCAAAGAAGAAGAGCTTTTATGCGATTTTCATATTCATACAACCTATTCTGATGGTAAGCTGCCTTTGCGTAATGTGGTAGATATATATGGCCAAACTGGACATGATTGTATTGCAATTACAGATCATCTTGTTGATAAAACCGGGCTTGTTGGCAAAGCTGCACACAGTATAAAAGCTAGTATAACCGAAAATAATTTTAACGAATATTTAGAAAATATTGCTTATGAAACAAAAAGAGCACTTGATAAATACAATATGATAGTTTTAGCTGGTGTTGAAATTACAAAAAATCACTTAAGCAAAAATAAATCGGCGCATATATTGATTATTGATATAAAGAAATTTATACCACCAGAGTTAGATTATAAAAAACTCTTTTTAGAGGCTAAAAGACAAGAGGCTTTAATTATAGCGGCTCACCCCTACCATGTATTAGGTTTAGATAAAGAAACGCTTTATTTGTGGAACAATAGAAATCGTTATGCAAAGTACATTGATGCTTGGGAAATTGGGTGCAATAAGGACTTATTTAATGTGGTAAGCCTTGAATCTTACCCGTTTGTTGCAAATAGTGATTTTCACAAACCTTCTCATATTCATTCATGGCGCACGTTACTTTATTGCAAAAGGGAAGTTAAATGTATAAAAAAATGCATAAAAGAAAATACAAGGGTGGCTATTAAATTCTTTAGAAAATAGGAGGTATGGATGTTTGTTTTGGTGTTTTTTATTGTTGTTGGTTTTATAGCTTATGCTATAGAGATAATTGCCTTGCGGTCATTATTGAAAGTTAAATTCTCAAGCTCATATACACCGCCAGTTTCTATTATAAAGCCAATAAAAGGTATTGATGATAACCTTTTTGACAATTTAGAAAGTTTTTGTAATTTAGATTACCCACAGTATGAACTTATTATTAGCTTATCATCGTGTGCGGATCCAGCCTATAAAGTTGCAAAAAAAATTAAATTAAAATATCCAAACCGTGATATATCAATTATCATAGATGATTCATTGTATGGCTTAAATCCTAAAATAAATAATATGTATAAGGCCTACATTAGTGCAAAGTATGATACGATTATTATAAGCGATAGTAATGTATTTGTAGGTAAAGATTACATTAAGCAAACCGTTAAGTATTTAAAAAGAAATGAGGTAAGCGTAATAACAAACCTAATAAGGGGCACAAGAGCTTTGAGTTTGGGGTCTTTGCTTGAAAATTTACAATTAAATACATTTGTAGCTTGCGGGATGGCTTTTTTAAATACAAAGACCAATATTTCTTGCGTTGTAGGAAAATCTATACTATTTAACAAAAAAGATTTAGAAGAAGCAGGTGGATTTTGGTTTATTAAGGATTACTTAGCTGAAGATTTTATGATTGGCAAGTTAGTTAAAGAAAAAAACAAAAAAGTAGCATTGTCGAATTACCTTATTGACAATGTAAATGAATATTGGAGTATCAAAAAATTCTTAAACAGACATACACGCTGGGCAAAAATGAGATGGAAAATTGGCGGTGCGTATTATATAAGCGAAATTTTGTCAAATCCGGTCTTTTTGGCTTTTGTTGGTTTATTGATTTTTGGTTTTTCTAAAGCAGCTTTTATGGTATTTGGTGGAGCTTGGCTTTTGAAAACTATACTCGACTATTATGTAGGGTATTTAATTGATGCTGATATTAAAGTGTTTTATTACTTCTTATCACCAGTAAAAGACATTATTATGGGCACTGTGTGGTTTGTGCCATTTGTAAATACAAAAGTTTACTGGCGCGGGAAAAAGTATTCAATAGGCAAAAATACACTTCTTGTTGAGTCAAAATAGTTTTTGTTTACAAATATTTTACGTTTTTCTGATGATTATTTGACAAACAATTTGCATAATTAAAGCAGATGTTGGTAAACCATTATTTTTTAGGAGGTGCTTATGTTAAAACCACAAAAGTGGTTAAAGCTTTTTTTGATCGCCGTTTTCTTGGTAGGCAGTGTTGTTTTTAATGCAAAATTGTCTCAAGCGGAGGGATCGATCAACGGTGCGGGTTCTACTTTTGCCTATCCAGTTTACACTAAGTGGGCTTTTGAGTATGAGAAAGCTACACATACTAAGGTAAACTACCAAGGTGTTGGCTCTGGTGCAGGTATACAGCAAGTAAGTC
>Ga0078972_1002311_pt2 | contig 60702 bp, 41 predicted proteins | sample YelNatPaOPGAMG01_FD_67568 | JGI IMG/M metagenome (GOLD analysis project Ga0078972, IMG submission 67568) | Hot spring thermophilic microbial communities from Obsidian Pool, Yellowstone National Park, USA - OP-RAMG-01 (SPADES assembly) (version 2) | ecosystem: Environmental > Aquatic > Thermal... | reverse complement strand
CAGCAGAAGCGCTTTTTCTTCACGTGCTTGACACAGCTGAAACTCGAAAAATATCCGCAACGTGCGTGCGTGCGTGCGTGCGTGCGTGCGTGCCTGCGTGCGTGCGCATTTGGCGCGCGCGCCACCCCGCAAATCCGTAACGGCTATCGGGTGCGCTGTTCATGGCTCGATCGAAGGTTGCTACGAACTGCGGGATCCTCGATTGTGCGCCGGACGCTGGCGATAACATCCGTCTCTCTACGTCCTAGCTCCATTTTCCTTGACCAGCGCTTCTGTTCGGGGGCTCTGGTCATCGGGTGCACTACCAGTGCACTGCGTGCCACAGACGTCTAGGCGGCAGGGCGCGCGCTCCACGGACCCGTCGCCGGTACCGCTGGTGCTCTGCGGCGGCGTCGATACTCTGCGATGGAGCCGGCTCTGCACAACCAGGGACGCTACGGAGCACTGGCGTCGTCACAGGAAAGCCACCGGCATCGATTGGAGAGGTTCTCGCTTTGAAGCACGGCGCTTATGTAATAATCGGAATCGTGAATAGAAACAGGTACGCGGCAATCGTCTGGAGACTACGCCACCAGGTCCGAGCGTGTATAGAGCCGCACGCCACAGGCAGAGGTTCTACCGATGTGTGATATTCATGCTGCACTGTTTTTGTCATTCAACGCGGGGTGCAGCGGTATTTTGCGCTGCCGGTAGACAAGTGCCGGCGTGCGTACTATCACGTCCCCGGAAGCACACTGAGGCCATGGACGCTGGCTGTGACTCGCTGCGCCTGCCTTCAGCTTGATAACCAGGTCGCTTTGACGGAGAAAAACGCGCTCCGGTGGCTGGCAATCGCGCTGGCTGAGTTCCTTGTGGATCACCGATCAACACATGAGAACTGGTCCGCTACTCTTGTGATAGGTACCCGTCGATGAATGCTGCTGAGCTGCGATATAGAGTGCTCGCCCACGGCCTCTCGATCGTCATGCCGCTTGATAGGTCCGCTACGGACAGCGTCTCCGAGACGTCAGCGGCTCGACAAGCTGCCAAAGTCGAATGGGGCGCTGCCCGTCTCTGGGTGATCGCTACCCCGATTACAACGCATTCTTCGGATGCAGGCTTCACTAATTCCCGAGGTTCTATACCTAAACGCTTCAGAAACCTCGACAAAAAGATCAGACGAAAATCGAACGTGCCCGTTGATTTGGGGCGTCCACGCAAAACGTTTTGTTTGCCTCTCATGGACGCCAACACGTGCATTTGGTGGCTTTTAAGGCGACTGCTTGGTTTCCTCCCAGTGATCTCCCGGTTCAAGTACGACGTTCACTCGGCTCGCTTCAGATCTGATGTTTGCTGCCCAGGGACCATGAAGGCCGCTTTAAGACCCTGATCGTGCCAAATTCGGCTGCTGTCGACGCATGCAAAGCACAGCCGGTGTTTCCGATCTACGTCACGGCTGCTATGTTCATCTTCGATGTACAGAGCCTCGATCTGCGGCCCGCAAAGAGACGCTTGGCGGTAGGTAGGTGCCCATGGAAATCCCTTAAACCTCGTCCTCCTCCGAGCGCCGCCCTGAGGCGCATGACCGCTTGTTTCATTGCCCGGTGCATGCCCTCGACTGGTGTAGACGGATCGCCAGGATATGCTTCTCCAGTTTCGAGTCCGGTTTTTTACCCTCGTATCCTAAGCCTCTGCTGGACAACCCGCTCAGCGTGTACGGTTTCCGCTGCAGGCGCAGGCAGACGCTATCCTATTCGATACCTCGCGATCCGCTTCCTGGCTCTCTCTTCGATCTCCGCGTTCCCTTTCCATAACACATGCCAATGCGCGTGGCGAGCACCATGGTACCTAATCGACTCGTTTACATGGCCCACGCATTTTCAGTCCGCTTGGGATCATTCGAATAGGGCGTCATCGAATCCGGTCTGTTTCGATCACGCGCTTGCAGGTCGTACCCTAATTTCACTCATTCGCAAACGCTGAGAAAATACGACGTGCATGCGCTGGGAACAAACTCCTCGCGGAAGCAGGTCGACGTGCTCGAAACTCGTTGATCAAGAGCGTTGCCTGTTACCAAGGAAATGTCGGACTTGGCTTTGGATGTCACGAAAGTGCAGGTGCTGAGTCTCGTACGCCTTGGCTACGGGCCGATGCAGATCACACCGGCGAGCATGCCCGCGAAACGACACTGCGATATCGCTCGTCGCTCCTCCGCGTATTCCCTCAGAAGTGCAGGATTGCATTTAAGCTCCGAAGGGGTACTGAATTAGATCCTACTTTAGCGGTTGATAACGATGGATATTGCAACGCTTTTGGCCGCCAAGCGAAACACTACATCTTGTCCATGTAGTGCGAATCGATCCGTCTTGCTTTCATTTCTCTTCCCTCGCTCTTTCGCTCTAAAGCAGTCCGTGAGTTCCTTCGAATCTGCAAAAGAAAGATGCACATAACGCTCATCAGCTCCATGTCGCAAGTCAACAACCGTGTTCTTCATCGATACGCTTCGTGTTCTTCCGAGCATTCCTGCGCCGCCTTTGCGCAAGCGTCGCCCAGTACGGAGCGAAAAACGAAAAACAAAAAACGGGAACCATACATGATTTCACCACGCTACATGCGGAGCCAGTAAACGAATGGTATTGTCTGTCTATGCATGAGATCATTGCATCATTTCATATGCGATGCCTTGTTTTGAGGTCACAGCGAATGTTCTTGATCCCGGGGTGATGGAACGAATGCCGGTGACACAGAGCCGCAATATAGCCGTTCCGAGAAACACAACCAGGAATCACCAAAATACTCGTAAGCATCCCTATACGCTTATTGTTGACTCCCAAACTCGGGGCTGTACATGTCAAAGTCCGACAAAGAATCAAGAGCCATCAATACGACCCGCAACTCAGCGTTTAAGTTTAATCTGACATGTGTCTAGCGAGCAGTCGTTCAACAAGGCGATTCCATTCACCACGTATGTCCTGCGCTGTACAATCTGGAAGCAGGCCCGTGTCCCCAGGTACACCGGAAACGTGCTCCACATCGCCTTTGTGTGCCGACAGATCATCGTCGGGGGTCGAGTCCTCGCCAAGTTCACGATGCACTTGTCGTAGCAGCCGCAGGATGCGATCTCTATGCAAACAATGCTGGCCCTCATGCGCGTCCAAGTATTTGGCCAAGAGCAGAGCCAAGCGCGCTCGCTGGGTCGTCGAGAACGTCACCGCAGCCGCTTCGAGGAAAATCCTCGCGAGATCATCATCCATCAGCACATGGTCACGCAGAGCAGTAGCCAGAAGGACAGCGATGCTCGCTCGCGGGCCGCAACCAAACTGACCAGCGTGGAGATCCTTCTCCAGTGCACCGAGCAGGATCCCAAAGTCTTTGTGAAATCGCTCTGCGTCATCTGCACAGGCGAACAAAGCAAGCAGCAGCTCCGAAAGCTCTGCGACAACTCGATCCGACAATCCCGAAGCATAGAGGTTGCCAAAGTGTCCAGCGAGCGCTCCAGCGTGCCGAGCGTACCAGACAAAGCCTCCGAGCATGGCGTAGGCGCGTACAACCCGAAGCACTGGACGCAGCAGGTCACCGTTTCCGAGCCAATCCATGACAGAGTAAAATAGGCGGTCCAGTACTACGTCGTATTCGGAAGCCACCAGCAGCACGCGATGAAGCAACTCGAATGCATCATCTATGAGGTATGTCGAGGCATCACTCCCGTAGCCGATGCCAAACGTGATCATCCTTAACGCCAGCGCTATGACGGCTGGTTGACGTGCAAGCACCCCGCCTCGATCAGCGGCAAGAAGGCGTGTCAGATGCGCTACCAGCTGGCAACGCACCAGGTGCAGGGTTCCGTCGTCGTGTCCACCGAAGAAGAGCCGCTCCATAACGTCACACAGGCGAACACTAATCCAAGAGATCATGCTCTCAGTGTCGTGCACGTCGAAAAACGCGCCTGGGCAAGATTCTACTAGAACAACGACCAGATCCAGCAGCTGCGACATGGACTTCGGCTCCTCCGTACATGCTTCCATCAGCGTGAAAACATGAGTCATCGCATCCGGTAAATAAGGGCAAAAGTCATCCGCACAGAATCCGAGATCACAGAGCAACATCAGCAATCCGCGTGCGGCTCCGAGGGCGCGTACCAGGTGCGCTGGCGACGCCACGTCCCCGAGTTTTGAGACCAACGCCCCGTACAACCGACAACGATCCACTTTCGGGAGACGCTCACCGCACTGACCCGTGAGGATTGCAGTACGAGCCTGCAGGAACAGCTCCGCCGCATCAGCGCCTTCGCTCTGCAGCAGCGGGTACAGCATCGACTCTAGGAGCGCCCTGGTGTCCAGGGCGTCGCCCAGCGTGGATATTGCACGTCCCAGGACACGAAAAGCAGCCTCGATGCCGAGCCAGTCATGTACAGCTCGCAAGGCGCCTATTCGGGCAGACAACGTGGTGACAAAGGCATCCGCATCAATGGCGGCCAGCGCTGCACACACTTGTTCCGCCAGTGAACGCATCTGATCGTCGTTCCATTCCGATTCCTCATCGTCGTAGCATGCAGCAGCGGGACGCTCTAGCCAGGTGGCCAGCTCCGTCGCCGAGAGTCGCACAAAGCGATCGAGCAGGGCACAAGTCAGCGCTGCGTACTGTGCCTTCACCAGTGCCTGCAGCGTCGTCCATACCGGATGATGCCGATCCTCGAGTGCGCGCTGTGCACCGATATCGCCACAGGCAGCTAGACAGGCTTCTTCGATATCATCAGCGGTTTCCAGATCCCGCAGTTCGCCGAGAATGTCTCGGAGAAAGCGCATTGCGTAGAGGCTGCGACGTTCGTTGGACTCGTCGAGCGCCGCATCTGAGCGCTCGCGCTTCTCTGGTACCTGTAAGAGCATCGCGCAAATGTCTTCGCTCCAAGGTAACAACATGGAAAGAGGAAAATCCTCGATAGAGCGGTGATTCGTAAAGCAAATGTACTTGAACTTGATCAATAGATACCGCAGACGCGCAGCAGCCGCATGCCCAACAACACCAGCGAGGCATCGCTCTACATGTGTACAATGCTGCAGCAACGCTATCAGCGTGCTGGCGTCTGAACCCTGGAAAACCTCCTGCGCTACTAGACGTCGTAGTCCTTTTAGGGTTTCCCGGACGCAGTCCAACCAGAGGTCGAGCTGGTCGGCACTTGGCTGCCAGAAGCAACTCGCCGGTGCCGGTACGAGTCCAGGCAACCACGCTGCGAGGTTCTGGTTCCACAAACGGAACCACAGGTCGACCAGGCGATGCCATAATGAACGTGCCATAACGCTCACATGTTCAAGCTGGGAACGACTTCGATGACGGCTCAAGGTCTTCCAGATGTGGTTCACAATCACGAGCCAGCGGTGTTGTCTTTCGAGTGGGGCAGTGGCTGGACACCACGCGAGTAGTTGTTCGGGTAAGTTGAACCATGCTTTGGGGTAGTCGTAACGAGCCACCACCGCAGTAACCTCAAGTATCACTCGTGATATGGGCTGCTCGGTAGAGTCCAGTGCTCGCCAGAGGAACTGATGAACCCGGTGACGCTCCCTGTCGGAGACACGCTGAGCAATGTAGTGGGACCAGCGCCTTGTTACCGCATTCTTCGCACAGATCGCACTCAGGACGCGGAGGTCTAGCGCTCCACTCGTGTCCAGCGCAAGCTCCAAGAGCCCGTGGACAAATAGTCCAGGGTGCTCAGCTTCCAAGCGCTCCAGGTACTGCGTCGACTCGAGCGCTGTTGACGGCTGCGTCGCAACCGCTGTTGACGCTAGCAACAGACGTACCAGGAGTTCACGGTAGCCTGGCGTTAGCGGCGGCAGTGATTCCTGCGCTTGCTCGCTCATAGGGACCCAAACTCCCAGTATTTGCAGCGGTCGTAGAGGCACCGGAGCGCACCAGCTATTCTTAAAGAACGATAGGTTGACTTGTCCAGGTCCTGTCTGCAGTGCGAAACGAGCCTTGCCTACAGACTTGGAGGTTTGGCTTCAAAGCCTGGACGGGACACTGGTTTCGAACGAAGCTCCACACCCATATAGCTAGACAAATAAACAAACACTCGTCCGACGCCACGTGCCTGACGCCTGCTCGCCGGCTTTCCAGGCACAATCGATATCTATTCGAGAAACTTTCGGTTTTGGCTTGGAGCTGCTCCGGACGGGAAACGTGCTCCCTTCGCCTAACCACACAAGTCCCAAACTGATACCTCTCGTCGTGGACCCGCGAACACGGTGTCGAGGAAGTGGTACCTTGTGCCGATGACGCTGTTCTCCAGCATCGGAAGCGCGTACTCGATACCCGAATGGTATGCTTTCGTCAGCTGTGACAGCTTCGTTCACAAAATTTATCGCGTATAGATTCAATCGATTCTCGAGATCGTCTAGCAATACAAGTGGATTGCACTGGTCATGCCGGATGCCGTAAAGTCTCTCCCATGGATCTATGGACACTCAAGTCAATGAAGAAGGAAGAGAAGCAGGTACTGATGACCTATGAATCATGCGGGCAGTTTCTCACAACACTCCCTGCTCATACACACATAGGCAAACACACACACACACACACACGAAATTGGAAGTCCCTCCACAACCTAATCGAAAGTAATACATATGCATCCAGTAGTCAACAGGGCGTAGGATACATACAGTAATTTGTGGAAGCTGTCCCGCAGAGATGCTTCTCTCTGGCTGTTTCCTGAGTGCGTCTCGAGTAAGACGCCCTCGGACATCCTGTGTTAAGGTGAATACGCAAATCCGCTTCTATCAGGTCGTCTCGTGTGCGAGCTTGGGTAAACGGCACCACGAGAACAGCAAACATGCAACAGAAGAGTGCGAGCTTCTGCGCTGTACCGAATGCTGCGAAACGACTGCGCTAGTCAGCGGATATCGTCCTGATTCGAAGCAAAGGACACCGGCAGTGCCACTGCTGAGAGACGGGAGAATCCACAGCGGCTCTAGCACTTGTCGGCAAAGCGTGCATGCATAGAGATGCTGCGGCAGCGGCAGATGCTGGGAAGCTCTATCGCAGCAACGTGTTCAGCACACAGAATTCGAGGCTTCTGAGACTCAGCAATTACCGAGCTGCAGGGATCCCAGAGGTGGTCCATTTTGCACAAAACCAGCGTCGACGGGCACCAGCGTTGGCGTTCGTTGTCCTCAGTGGTACCCGCGCTGGGAACTTGCTTTCGAGTTCTTGTCCTCGAGCGCGCGCTTGCGAGTATTTGTTGGATTCCGCTTTCGGGCTCTGGTCGACAAGATAAGAGCATTATACTCCACTGTCTTGGTCCATGGAAAAGTTGCCTGCAATGGCGAAAACACAAATCCAATGAATAGCAGAGCGTTTCGCTGGCATCCTTGAAACTTCTCGGTGGGCATCTTTGTCCTGCGGCATTGCTCGGTCTGTAGCCGCGAAACGAAACACAAAGCAACATTGGACAACATCAGTGACCAGCGAGCAGCAATAGCCGCCCTGTTCGTGTTCGTCACGCGCGGCAAAGCGGGTACCGAGCTTGTCCATTCGAAGCCGGACACGGCTATTGCCGGTACACCTGGTGCGAAGTATCAGCGTCTGGCGCTACAAGGGCCTCGTTTTGCGGCACTGCGTTGCCCCGAATGCCCATGTTATATCGATTCAGAGACAAAAGGCCTCTGAGCAGGCTGGGTGCCAATGTGCAAGCAGAACATCCATGACGATGCCTCAGGTGAGTATTAGAGTACTGCCAAAGGTTTCTCACGCTAATATACGCTGCGCCCTTGTACAGGCAACGCCAGGTTGCTTGACAATAGAGTGCTGCTGGCCTACATATGCTATCAAGAACGATTTCTAATGTACCGAGTGCACGCTGCCGATTGCGGACGTGCGATCCAGGTACCCAGAAACATGGCCTGTTCAGCATGCCTCTGCGGTAACGGCAGCAGCCTCTACACTGCTAGTGCAGCTTCGGATCAGGACACAACTTGCATGCTTTCCAGGTACCAAGAAACTTGCCCCGTTCAGTGCAGCAGCAACAGCAGGAGCAAAAGCATCTGTTGCGCTTGAGGCTTTCACGTTCACGCCATGAAGCAGCAGCCGGCGCCAGTCCGGAGCCTTACAAGGTACAGATGCAAACGCGCCCTGCATCGGCGACTCGATGAAAGTTCCTCTTACAGCGCGCCTTTGGTGGATACTGCCCCCGCTATGCGGTCATTCGAGGTCGTGCGCAGCGCAGCTACCGAAGAAAAACCAATACCCCGAACAAGGCAGGTTCAGGAACCTGTCGTTGTACGCAAGTACGGCTCAACAGCGTGTTCCGAGAGCATCCACAGCTGCTGTGTATTCGCTGGGGCACGCATCCACAGCGGCATCGCGAGAAACCGGGAGCCAGCATCAAGAATGAGCGCCTCACGCTGAGCAACCGTCAAGGCAGTGACCTCCTGCTCTGACTGGTTCCCCGACGGAGTCCGTGCACTCTTGGACGGTGTCGATACAGCCCTTTCATCGGCGTCGCCCGCTAATGGTGCAAAGCAAGCGAACAGGACAGTCGCAGCACCCTCAGCAGGTGTACGAAGCACAAACGATCCGATCCAGGTATAGGCACGTTGGACCCAAGAAGGAAGTCGCCGGACGACCTCGGTGCGAACCTCACCGGGATGCACACACCGAGCATCCAGACCTCGCCGCTGCAGTTCCAGCGAGAGCATATAATTGTACGCCTTGCTCCATCCATAGGCCATGAAGGGCCACTGACCTTGCCTCGACCACTGTGGACCGTGCCAGCTCAGGTCATCCGCGAGCAGCGCGAGAATACTGCTGACAAGCACCACACGACCTCGACGCTGCTCCAGCATATCCATCAAGAGACGCACCAGCAAGTACTGTGCCAAATGATTCACACCAAGGTGTGCCTCGTAACCTTGGGCTGTTTCCTCGTAGCGAAAAGGTGACATGATGCCTGCATTCAGTACCAAGAGGTCCAAAGTCTTCCAGCGCTGATGATAGCGCTCTACGAACGCCACAACAGAGGACAGCTCGCTCAGGTCCAACGGGAGCACCGTCAGCGTACCACGCTTCGCCGAAGCCGATGGGTGCATTTCCGTCTCCAGTATTTGTTTACAGGCCTCTTGGCCACGATTTTCACTTCTGCACGCCAGGATGACGTTGTAGCCTGCCAGCCAGAGGCCGCGTGCAGTTTCGAAGCCGATACCTGAGTTACCCCCGGTTACTATAGCAACTGCACGTTCCGTAACCTGTTCCAGCGGCCTGACGTTCCACGACGGGGCCGCGAGACGAGCCCGAGCCACGTCGACACAAATATGGAACCACGTGCGGATAGAAAAAGGTCCGCTTGGGGCAATGATCGCTCGCCAAACAGCCGCGAGAACGCCAAAAAAACCGCTCCAAAGGAACACGAGCCAGAGTGTGCTTTTCTCGCCCCTAGCTCTGTTCGGTCGCTTCGGTCGTTGTCGCATGATAGCCTGAAGCCCTGTAGGTTGTTCACAAGGTATGCTCGTTCCTGGCCTCTCAGCAGAATAACGGAGCGGCAGTCCAGGTATTTCGCACGCAACAGACGCAAACGAGAATTTTCTTCCAACGCAGTGATACACCGCTCGAGGAGGATTCCATCGATGACGCGAACGCAGACGATAACGAGGCGAAGGACTCGGTATGTTTCGAGCTTAGGCACCCAGTTCATGTCAAGGTCTAGCCGTTGTGCAGATGCTCGGGGTATGCAGTCGATCAATCAGACCGGAGTCTTTCAGATACCTGAACGTTGGCGAAATTTTAAAATGTACACTTGATTCTTCTCAAGCGCCTCTGAATATTCTATTTTCATAACAAGCTCCGTCTTCGAACCAATTGATGGTGCGCAAACGACCACTCTTCCAGTTGCACAAGCGAAAGACGGACATCACCTCAAATCGGGACGATTCCGCGAGAAGCTTGCAGGTTTCTGCTCAAGGATGCTGACGCTACTTGTACCGGATACAGAATTCCAGCATTTTCTGCTTGGGTACCTTCAAGTGCATTTCTTGGACGCATGCACCGACGCCATCTTGACGCACGCTGTCGTACTGCGTATGATATCGACACTGTGCTCGAGATGTTCTCGTTGCTGCTCCATTCCACGTCGCCGGAATTCTTCTGCATAGAGTTTGTACATGAATGGCTCTTCAATCAACCGCGCAGCGACCCAGTATACCAACGACAGCACCACAGCGAGCACAAGCCCCGTCGATGAACGACACCAGAGCGCATAGCCGAAATGCATGAGTGCACTACCCAAGTACATGGGATCTGAGAAAACGTTAAACGGAAAGCTGGAAACCATCTCCGAGCAGAAAAGCCCGAAATACTCGGGCATGTACGTGTAGAGACGCAGCCGCCAGAACCCACTCAAACTGAGCACAGCACCAGTAGTGTACAAGAACGCACCCCAAAAGCGAAGCACGCGAGCAATCTCCGCACCGTGGTGAAGATGCGTCAAACTCCATACTGAACTCGTTCGAACAGCTCTATGGATACAGTACTCTCGAATCGTTGAGCATGCGATGATGAAGAGAGAAAACAGCCGATGTGCGAATACGCTCCGTCCCCGTGTCATTCTTGTCCACAGGCGATAGTGGTACTCGAGGCGAGCGAGTCCATTCCATAGAATCGGCGCTAAAATGATGCTGATTAGCGCCGCGCGTACATCGCTATGATCCAGTCGCACGAGCGCCGTCGACGAAACACTGCGAGCGCGATGCTCCCGCAAAAATAGCACTGGGGCCTTCAGTTGGTGCTCGGCTATCTCCAGGAAAGCCGGTACATCAAGATAGCATAAGAGGTGCGAGGCTACCAGCGAGAGAAGCGCCCAGAGAAGGCTCCGTCGTAGCCGCTGCCGTTTCAAGTCTGGAGAAGCACCCTCGAGCAGGATAGGTGTTTCCTGCAGCCAGCGATCAAGTGCCAACATGCACGTAACAACACAAACACAGCGTCAGTCAGTTCTAGAATCGTGACCAGACCAGCCACGAACACAGCACGAGAAGCACGCAGTCACACCGGATGCAGCCTGCGATACCCCGTCAAGTCGTCTAGTCACAGTACCGTGCGATAATACGAGCTCAGAGTCAGAACGTTGCAGAACTCTTGTTGTCGCTTAGAGACACGACGCAACATTCACGGAAGCAGAGCTCGTCTCTGATAACAAAGCGTCCAGCATCCCTGTACCTGCGAGTTGCTGTGGTGTGAATTCATGGGGCTGGCGGCGATGCGCGCCTGGCGGAATCCGCATCTGGCATCGCCGCATCTGGCGATGGAACGCGCCCGGGCGTATCGCGCATCGGATGATGCAGATGCACCCGCGGGACTTGGTTGGATAGCGACTCGTTTCTTTTGTGGATTGCTGGGGCGAATAGCGTGTTGGATATGGACACTGAGAGCTGCCTCGATACGATCTATACCGATGCTGACGTTCAGCAGGTGGGCATTGTAGACGCTAGCTCTGATTTTTGCACAAATGTTTTGGTTTCCCCTAGTTGTCATCAACAGAAGGCTTTGAGCGATTCTGCTACGAATTTGCCTTTTCCTTGTCTCCGTTCTTAGACACGTCAGTCTTTGATTTATGATCGAGGTTCGTTGTCAGCAGTCACAAGATGTTGGTCGGATGATTCTGGTCCCGATATCGCTGTATCCAGCATTGGTCGATGGGTTTGGGGCTCGGGTGGACGTTGCGATCTACGCGTCGCTTTCCATTTTTTCATTTCGATATCGACCGTTCAGGTGTATTCCTTGCACGAGTAACACTAGACTGTGATGCGGTGTTTCCGCTACGTCTGCAGCACCTCCTGGTTCTTTGAGGAGTGCCCCAAATGGCGTGTAAACGCTCGCTTCCTCGTTCGATACATGCCACCGACGGGTACAGGAGGCGCTCCCGGATACGTGTTCCTTCGTTATCGCGCCCGCTGCCGTCCCTAGCGAAAACGGAATTTTCTTGGACGATTCCCTCGGTGCGTACGCTGTCGGTTGCATGTGCAATCACGCCCTGTGCCATTCAGTAGAGGTTTATGGAACGCGATGCTGTCCATGATAAACACGCGGACTGGAAGAGATATCCAAGCTGGAGTTGAAGTCGGGCGATTTCAATCCATCTACGCTCTGGTCTTGCCAGGCCGTGACGCACGCACCATTGGAGGCAATCGCAGCAGTGACTTGTGTCCGAGTGCAAGACGTCGTTCCGTCCAAACCGAAGAGAGCGGAGCTTTGGAGCATATTTCTCGTGAGGGGTATCATGCTGCTGTCGATTCCCGTTTTGTCCACGGACACCAAGAAAAGAGTATCTGTCTCTGGAACGGAACCGATTATTTGATTTCAGTAGCATTGTGGCATTTCGCCATGATGCTTATGATGCAGGTGTCAATGGACAGCTTCGAGTCACTGATTGTCATCCATGGAGTGCAGCGCATTGCAGCGCCTCCAAGTCGTTTTGAAACATAAAAATAGAAAACATGCAGAATACCTGATTCGAGCATGCTACGTTTGAGATTGAGAGCAGCGTGGAGGCTTGTACGCGTGAATCACACGAAGCTATTGGTTACTTTACGAACTGTGTCTCACGGACGTAGCCGATCATCATGATGACGGTAACATAAGGAACTGTAGTGGCAAGGCGTCGAGAAGCTCTGTCCAAAAAATCTGTAAAACCATTGGACTCGATGAACCGTTCTTGCTCCAACATGAATGTCGAGTTTATCGATGTGAAGGACAAATTGGGTAGGAAATTACAAGGCATGATCGGAACGAGCGTTTCGGTACGCCATGCTCATCTGACACGGGCGCAGCCTGTGCCATGAATCACTCCATATATGCAGAGGTCTTCGCAAGACGCTCTCGATGCGTGGGCTGGTAAGTGCGAACACTGCTCACAACCTGAACCCAGAACGATCGAATCATGACAGAGGATCGTTGTAATGATGAATTCGAGCGTTTGATACGCAAGTGTCGATGCCTCGTCCTGGACACCATGGAAATACCAAGTCGGTTCGGTACCGCGACGTACAGCTATAACTGCGCTGACACCTGCTCTTGCCGGGCCGTCCGCATGCGTCGCATGCACGTTTTCCCTGGGTCGCTGGTGTGGCCGTGTCTGGGAGCAAACCTGGTTCGTCAACCAGGGTTCCAGATGTGCGCTCTACAATCTGTATGTGCACTCGGACACCAGAGCTCTCAAAAAAGTAACACATGGCACCTGCATCGAGCGCTGGTAACTTTACATGAGCCTAGCGCGCGCGTGCTGCAACCCGCTGCAGCGATGCCTTCAGTGGGCATGCGCAACCGCTGCACCTGACCAACGCATTACACTGTGAAGTTGTCTCTATGGCGCTAGCTTGGTGTCGCTAATATTACGAATACTAGTTGTTGCAACCCGCTGCAGCGATGCCTTCAGTGGGCATGCGAAACCGCTGCACCTGACCAACGCATTACACTGCGAAGTTGTCTCTATGGCGCTAGCTTGGTGTCGCAAATATTACGAATACTAGTGGTGGCGTCGGAGACGACGGCTGGCGCAGTAAGCGCCTCGCCCTGTCGCTGCCCTGTTGGACGCATGGGCGCACGAGCTGGCACTCGACGCTGGTGCTGTGAAATGCTGTCGACGGACTGACCGTGCAGCGTTTTCGTGTCATGATTGTAAGCATAGTGCTATTGTTCGCGGGAGTCTTGCTGACTTCGCTGAGAGCGCCAGGAGACTTTGGACCCACACATGTGCATTATTCACCAAGCCGGCAACTACTAATGACACCGAGGGTAACGAGCGTTCCTCGGTGTCCAGATGGCTTCTCTCCAGTCATGTATCCTGATATCCATTGGGAATGGTTCGTATGCGATCGCTCGAAGCAGCTAACGCTGGGGTCCTGCGAGGCCAACGGTAACCCGACGTTAGCAGTTGATGCAGTCGTGGTTCACGCCTCGCATAACATGGTGCTCATGTCCTATGCTACGACGTGCCGAATACCCTGAGAGCACCCAGCCGCCGTCTCGATCGCTTCCGCTATGCGAGACCTTAGGCTTCCAGACAAGTTTCGAACCAACGATCGTGGACATGACGCAATTTCCATTGTCCTAACTTGTCAGTTGCCAATTGCTAGGTATAGAGTACCAACAATAGCAGAACAACGAATACCGCAAACAGTCCCAGCAAGGAACATAAACGTTCCCGTCCCGTCTCCTGAATAAGCGACTCCAAGCGGGACTGTACTTGCCTGAAGCGAGACTGGACTGCGCTCATGCTCGAATCGACTGCATCGATGCGTTCAACGTGCCGCAAAGCCTCACTTCGGATCGCCAGACCCATATCGCCGAGCCTCTTCACGACAGACAACATATCTTCCAAGTCCTGATCCTGTTGTTCGATCAAAACTCGCTGCTCTTTTTGCTCTTGATCCAAAAATACCTCATTTTCGCGCTCAATTCGGTGCGCTGCCTTTTGTGCTGCGTAGTCCAGGGGTCGTCCGGTCGACGCGGTGCTCGCAAACGGCTCCGTGTCTCGCTGACGCGAGCGCGACCCAGGTCGCACGGAGAAATGAGAGTCCACTACAGCGGGTTGTTTTCCTGACAACTCCAAAGCGTCGAGTCGCTGCCAGAGTTCATGAATGGCGTGCTCTCGTTCGGCAAGCTCCGCGTCCGTTATAGGGAAACGTTCGCGGTTGCCTCGAACAACACGAACGGTTTCGGAAAGCTCTCGCAGATTCTCTTTCAGTTTCGCCTTGCTAGCCTCAAAGTTGGAAGATCCGTCGACTGATAGCGAGCCATCATGAGAAGCGAGTTCAAGCCCAAATCCGTTGGGACTCGTCTGTCGTAAGCTTGTCTCGAGCGCGGTCAACTGCTGCTCCACGCTAGCTTTGAAACGATAAAACGGATCATTGTTTGTGGACAGCATCAGCAGAGTCCGCAGCCTCGTCTAGACTCACACCATATCTCGCACGCGGCGATTGCTTTCAACTCTCGAACCGATTGTCTCCTGAAAGCAACTTGTCTACAGTGCTGTAGTACGTCCGCAAATCGCTTCAACGAGCCTCGACGATGGACAGCGAGTCTTTCGAAACGACAGGGCATTTTAATACATTTATGTCCTATTTGTTGTAGTTTCTTGCAACCTGTCTCCGCACCGCATCGCTCCATTGACCTGGGCGCACGAAGCGACTTGTACGGGCAGCGCTTGTCGTCTAGTCTTCGCCGAGTGGGCGACTTCCCGCTCGATCAAGTGGAGACTGGGTGCACGAAAGTGTGTCGTTATTCAAAGGGCGTACGCTGCACTGTGAAACTCGAGCCGGGCGCCTCGGGAGCGTCGTCGACGCCGAACTGCAGCAGCTGTTGCGGTGGCATTCGCTTTTCGAGTCGTCGGAAAAAGTGCACGGCGAAGAGGGCTTGCTACACTATATTGGACAAGTCTGAATCCCAGGTCAAGGAATACGCTCTAGAAAACAGCTTTAACTGAACTCCGGCTCACTGCGAAGACACGTCGACGGGCTTTGACTAGCGGTAGAAGGGCACGTAAAACAGAACAGGTCTTTACCAGGACGCTGTGTTCGGTGCCGACTATTCAAGGTGCTTGGAAGACTGTGCAGTGCCGCTTAGAACGTTCAAACAAGGACGTTGTCGCTGCTTACTTTTTTGCGACCAGGCAGCGAATCGCAGTGCCACAGACCCAAACAGGAAGCGCACTGGCAGAGCAATCTGTCACAAGCTTTTTGTCTCCCTGATCATGGTTGTTGAAGCGCAAATCGAAGACCAAGGAGTTGGAAATACGGCCGATCTCGAGCGATGCGAAAAGTTCGTGCAACGAGCAGTTCATTCGAACCCGACTGTGCAGTTCATGGTGAGAGCGCTCCGCGAGGCCGGGTGCCCAGTGTTCGTTGAACAGACGGGAACGCCGCCTTCGCCCGGGGTGCAGTCCTTGGAGCCCGGTGCCGCGGAGAAGTTGTCTTCTCGGATCTGCTGTCGCCACTGTGAGGCCGCTGTTGGCGGTGGCTTCCAGGACGATGGCACCGTCATCCTGTGTGCCAATCATTTGCAGTCGCAGTCAATGACATCGACGACGCTGGTCCACGAACTTATTCACGCCTACGATCAGTGTAGGGCATATTTGGACTGGAGCAACTGCGTCCACCATGCCTGCAGTGAGATTCGAGCCGCTGCACTCAGCGGTGATTGCGACTGGCTCCGTGAAGTCGCTCGTAGCCATTTTCGCATCGGCGGGCAGTTCCGTCGTTGCATCAAGCGCAGAGCCGAAATGAGCGTCAAAATGAACCGCAACTGTAGTGAAGCAGAAGCTCGAGACGCCGTAGAACGTGCATTTGAACCATGTTATCGCGACACTGCTCCGTTCGAGACCATTCCCTAGAGAAGAGGCGAACGTCGGAGCTGCAAACGTTGAGTTTGCATTTGGCGAGATCCGTCACAACGTTGGTATCAGTGCGCTCCTGGCATCGCAAAAGTTTGGTACGCTTCCATCATAGCATTCCTGGGAGCCAATCGCGCAGCGACCATGCGCTGCACGATCTTCGCTGGGTAGATGCCTGCATCGTTGGTACGGTTGACGCAACCGTGCCTTTCTTATTCGCTGCAAGCCGCGGCGAGTTGCAGACGATGTGCATGGTGCGTCGAATGCTTTGCGCAAGACGACAGCGCTGGTCAGTGCACCAAAGTTGTACGTCACGTGCGCGATGTGGGCCGTGGAGTCCTGACCAGGGCCATGCTAACTCTCTGGATCGCTGCTCTTGACGAAAACAGCTCGAATGTTCGGGAAGCACACACGGCTCGAGTATTCAAAACACCGCTTTCTGGATCGGATATTCGAGCGTTGCAATGGCGGATCAAGGCTAATGCGAACTCGTTGCGTCAAAAGTTTGGGAGGAAGACGCTCTTGCGAATGCGGCGGATAGAAAGCAGCCTTGTCATCCACGAAGAAATTGAGGGAAATCAGATCCGTCGTTCGAATGATCACGACGAAAGTTCAATGCACCATCTGTATCGATACCCCGCGGGTAGGGGCGGATGCTAGACCAACGAACAGGCCTGTAGATGACGCGCGATGCTCGGACTAGAAGCGCAGCGTTGAGCACGACTGATGCATGCACCGCAAGCGCGCTGCAACCAGGTGGCACTCTTTTACGCTGAGGCGGCTGCAGCAACTCATATGCATCACCTATCGCAGTGTTTATGGGTCATGGAATCGGAAGCAGCCGTCTGTGCAGCAGTTGCCACGAAAGTTGCAGCTGCGCTGTTCCTCTGTTGTTTCCACGAGACTCGCGAATGCTCTCGCACCGCACCGGCACCTAAGGCACTCCATTCATTAGATATCGCTTGTATTTGCCGCTATCCGGCTGGGTCTGTTTGCTGCTCTGACGCACACGCTTCGCAAACGCTTATCGCCCGCGACGAATCCAAAAAGCACTCCAACAGCTTCCAGTATGAGCGTGCACACTAGCTGAGCGCTGGCCTCCTGGAAAGATTGCTTTCGACCCGATTCCGTTATCGAACTGCTCTAGAGGCGTTGGTCTCGATACGCAGCACCGGTATCATCCGCTGCACTTGCTGCAGATCGATGCACCGCTGAGCTGCTCGATGGATCGAGGCCGCCACGCAGTTCGTAGAGCAAGGTGCCCGAGTGTGCATCGGTATCAGTTTTTGCCTTCTCCTCTGACCGCTTACCGTTCGAAACGATGAGCGCCTTCTTGGGTCACGTAGGAGAAACGAACTGGTCACCACAGAAGGCTCCATTCCAGCATCCGATGATGCCCAATACCAAAGTCGACTAGCTCAAGAGCGATCTGGCGAACTCACGCCCTCCAGGCAACGCCCGACACCCACAGCCTACACGTATCCGAATGCGGCTGCAGTAGGCGCTCTGCGGTACTGTGTGGATGACATGTAGCGACACAGCATGTGTATAGGTGACGTATATGTGTCGTATACGAGTCGCTCCATACCATCGAAGCAGTGAACGCGAATGGAATACGCTCGGGTCTAGGAATGCTACAGAACGCTAGTGGAGTACCCATGTCACCGTATTGGCAGAAAAAGGATCATGCGATCATCTGCGCGATATCATTCAGGTGTAAATTCTGTCACTTGCGACCGACAACAGGAAGCGACTGCAGCTGTATCTGCACCTGGCCGTGAGCAGATACGCTGAACACTCCCGCAGCGGGACGTGCTCCTCGAAGGTTGTCCCCAGCCCGTGCTCCCTCTTTTGCGTTGCAACAATGGGCAGGTGCCACGCAGCGGGTTCGGTTCATAAACCGGTGAAGCGTGTCAGCAACATCACAAAACAACGTTCTTGACGAGGTACACGCCAAGGCTCGACGCGCTTCCACTCAGTGCGTTCGCAACAAGTAGCCAAGGAGCTCGCTCACGAGCAGCCGCTAGAATACGCTGCGCGATATGTTGCAACTTGGCAGGAAGTGAGGTGTCCCTATCGGAGACTAGCGAGTCTACGAGTCAATGTTCTCGTTTCCCCTGGTTCGAGACGCAACAAACGAACGACCGCCTCGTTACAGCGTGCACCAGCGTCTGCTCCATAGCAACACGTCGCGAGTGATAGTATCATACAAGGCGGTTCCTTCGTGTAGATTCTGTTTCGCTCGACTGATTTCGGTCATAACGAATGCAACGCCGACGACGAGTCCTGCTCGCTTCGAAGCAAGTTCTCGGCCAGCTGGTCAGAAGCCGGAGCTGGGACGCCCGTTCCCGGAACGCTCACAGCTGAAGCAAGCTTCTAGCTATCAGGCATCAAAGCTGGCTTATCCCAGAGCAGGCCATTTCGCTCAAGAGACGTTGTCACTAGTGCAACCGCGCGTTACCCGCGACAAGTCCAGAAACCAACACCGCTAGCGCATCCAACAACGCAGACTTGCGTTTGCCGTTGTTACGGTCATGAAGAAGCGTTCTTCCACGTGCCACCACTGGTTCGTGCTTTGAGCGTCTGGTGCTACGCGTTCACTTCGTACCGCACCGTACTGGTTTAGTTTAGAAGACGGGAAGTTGTAGGTCGGACGCTCCGGGTCCCCGAGGCGAATGGTCGAGTGCCAGGGCAGCTCCACACGGCCCCGCGTAGGACACCGAGGAACATCCAACTTCTCTGGACTGCCTTGCGCACTTGCAGCATACTGCTGCTTCCGTGTCTGCGACGCTGAGGTTTACAGCTGAATCCAGGAGGAAGCTTCTCAACTCACGAGCGAGCACTGCGCTTGAAGCGCGGCTGTTCGTACCGGGAGAGGACTTGCCGGCAGCAAGCCTATGGACACCGCTGAGTTCCACGAAAGAAGCAAAGTACTCGAAGCGCTACCCGATGAAGGTCAGATCTACCTCTCGCCAACCGGACAGGTGCGGTACCGTGGCCGGACACTGCTGCTGCTCCAGTGCCCTGAAGCGTACTGCGATGAAGAGCGCCTTCGCACATACTTCGAACAGGTGGTACCCAAACAAGTGACCCGCGTGCAAGTGCGTCCGCAGAAACGGAGCGCGCTCATAGAGTTTCAGACGCAAAGAGCTGCAGCTGCAGCGCTTCGTAAGGCTCCCAACACGACCACCTCTGCGCTGGGAAACCGACCGAACTTTCGCCTTCGTTACTACATCCCGCCTGCAGCACGAGCGTCCCTGCAGCGCTGGCAAGCTGCGTATCCTCCTCAGAACGCATTCGGACCAGCGATGATTCCCGAAGAGCGTACGGGAACGTCAGCAGGAGCATCTGTCAACGCCGCCAAATCATCCCTGCAGTCGATAACTCGTTCGACCACAGAAGCTGCCGCTTTCCCGCCGCCGACCCAGACCAGTGGATATCAAGCACTACCCGGGACGTTGAACGAGACTTGGGAAACCGCATCACGAACAGCTTCCACTGTCGGTACGTTTCCAGAGCAGCGTATCAGTGCTTTTCAAGCACCGATGCCCGCAACAACCACTGCACACAGTGACGCCCATCATGAAGACCTGAATGCTCAGCACGACGAGACCCTCCGAAGCGACGCCCTGCCACCAAACGCTCGTTCCACAACAGATCCCTGGACGAAGCATCGGGAGCCCGTGTTCGCTTCTGGGGAGCACGGAGACTCTCAGCAACAGGCTGGGAGCAGCGCATCCACTGCGTTGCCGTTGCCGCTGGATGCGCAACCTGCGCTCCTGGGTACCTGCCTGATGATGTGTCCCCTGGAGGAGCAACACCAACGTCGGATGCAACGTGACGTGCATGTTCTCGAAATGAGTTTGAACCCGGAGCGCACCCTCGAGCCGAACCCACAACTCATGGTGAAAAAGTTCGCGCGACCGGCTGCCGGTGCAGAAGCCGTGCGTCCGGAACAAGTACGTCCACCGCACGTGTTGCGTCAGACAATGGAATACCTGTTGCAGCATATTGTGGATCGTGAAGATGTTCCATTTCACGAAGTCTACGCGTTCTTACGGGATCGAACACGCAGTATTCGACAGGATTTCACGTACCAGGGTATCTATGACACCAACTGTGCCTGGGTGCATGAGCAGTGCGTACGCTTTCACATCCTCGCCGAGTATCGATTGGCCGTCACTGGACCAGAGGTCTTCTCCTCAAAACAGAATATGGAGCAGCTTGACAAATGTTTATTAGCGCTTTGTCACCTCTATCGAGAAGCCGCTCGACAGGGTCGTTCTGTAAGTGCCCATCGAAGCGAGTTTGAGGCGTACTATCTATTACTCCAGAACCGCAACGACGCCGTCATCCAGATCCTGCGCGAACTCGATCCGGAGACACTGCACAGTGAGCAAGTTCAGCTTGCACTGCAAGTGATTCGGGCTCGTCAAGCTGGCGATTTTCAGGCGTTTTTCGGTCGATTGCTCGCGCAAGTCTCCTTCCTCCAAGCGTGTATGATGCATCGGCACTTTGGTATGATGCGGCTGTGGGCGCTGGAGCAGTTGGCTCGTGCCGCAGCACGTCAGGAAGTATGGCCTCTCAGCGCGCTGGTGTCGTTGCTTGCCTTTGATGATGATGACGATGCAGCAGCATTCCTGCGGAGCTGCGACTTGCACGTTACCGTCGACGGTGACAGCGTCGCGCTTGCGACACTGGAGCCACACGTGTCCAGACTGCGCGCAAAGACAGCCGACGCCACACAGGCGACCTTGCGACCGCTCTACTGGTTCGTAGGCCAGCGTTGTGTCGAACGCAAGGCGCTGGGCCTCAAACCCAGTGAAATTATCCAAGGCAAGGTGCCGCCCGCATCCCGGGAGCAGTGTTTGCGGGAGCGTATAGCTGCTGAGCTCGCCAGACAGCGTTCCGAACGACAAGTGGCTTCCAAAGACCCGCACGTGGCCGTGCCTGCAACGGCGAACTCGGCGCCGTTTTCTCAGGATAGAAGCGATTCGCATCAGATGAGCGTGGAGTTGAGAAGCGGCGTGCCTGGCGCTGCTGGTGGCGAAAAGTGGTCGGACGCATGCCCTCGTAACGAGATGGCGAGCAGCAGCAGCGGCAGCAGCAGCGGCATCTCGGTGGACTTGCCAACTGCATGTGTCCGCAACGCGCAATCGCTTCTCGAACCGCGTCCATCTCCGGAAGCAGCAACAAAAGAGCCGGTAGCATTTGGCTCACAAGTCGGAACGCCCCAGATGCATGAATGTACTGCTGGTGTTGACCGAGACGTGCACGACTCGGAACGAGCGCAGAGGTTGCAGGATGCGCGGCCGCTGCTGCTCCAAACTGGGACCAACACCCCGACGGCGTCTATCACTGGAGGAGGCAAAGTTTCTGCAGCAGACGCCTATGCCGCGGATGCGCAACAGCCAGCTGCAGCTGAAGGCAGCCGGCGGCGCGAATGGAACGCAGTTGCTACGGCAGCTGTGAACGCTCCAGTACAAGCTGCCGCAGCGGTGATGGGACCGGCCTCGCAACGCACCATACGGCCGGAGGAGGTATCGGAGCGTGCGGTTGCACGCTCGCCATGGTCGTCAACAGGGCAGACAGGAATCGTGCCGCCTACGAAGCCAGCGTCCGCGTCTTTTCAGTTCGACAACAAGGCTCAAAGGCAGGCTACAGATCCTGCTGCTGCTGCTGCTGCTGCTGCTGCTGCTGCTGCTGCTGCTGCTGCTGCTGCTGCTGCTGCTGCTGCTGCTGCAGAAATGGCCTCGGATGCCGTCCAGAGAGCGCCTATTGAAGCGATCCCAGCACTGATGACACCACACCAGACGCGAGCAACGCCAACAGGGCGCGAGTCTGGGCTGGAGCACTCCTCGGTGGCTGTCGATGACAAAACCCTCGCACCAAGTGACGTGCCACGCGAGCGCCCGGTGACGGCAATGCCGCCGCCCATACCGCCCACGGGCGCTGCTCTGGTGCGAATGGAAGCAGCACACGATGAGCAAGTCGAAGCAGCCCTGGAACAATTGGATGCGCAGTGGCTCCTGGCGCGCCACGAGCCCGCCTATGCCATCGAGTACTTGGTGCTCGCTGGTCTCATGCTAGAACGATATCTTGCGCAAAATCTGCGTGAGCGTGGTGGCGCACTACCATCATCTTTCTGGGAGCAATTGACCGAGCTCGAATCACGTCTAGAGCAAACACATCATGTTTTGGGTCAGCTCAAACAGACTGCTGCGCAACTGAGCGCAGCTAGTCGACCGGCTTCAGAGGTTGGCCCACGAATCAACCGCCTACTCCGCCAAATCGCTGCGTATCAAACCGCTGTTGAGCGTGCGGTCCAGGCGGCTTCCAAGCTCCGTGAAGAAGCCACCATCGCACAGACACAACGCCTGCTTCGTGATCGCCTCGTACAAGAGCTGGTACTTCGCCCCAGTCCGCTGACTCGTTTAGTGTCGCTGCCGTTACCGCCGGTCGCGGCCGCTGCAGCGCCCGAGCATCCATCAACAAGCCCGCGCGTGCAGCAAACTGCGCCGCCACCTGAGACCTTCGCGGTACTGCGTCTGGCATCATCCCTAGCAGGAGACCTGCGGATTGGTGTCTGGTGGCCCCCGCACGACATTGTGTGCAAAGACCTCGTCCAAGGACTCTGTCAGGACCTCTGTATCCGATGCAACGAGCAAGATGATTCCGAGTCGTATGCGCAGCATCAGCGGCAACAGCTGCAGCTTGTTTTGCCAGGGAACATGTGTCCCGATAACCTGGCTGGTCTGCTGGCCGTGGTGCGCGGTGACGCACCATCAGCGTGCGCGTCTCCGCTCAAACAAGTGATTCGATCGAAAGCGACCGAGATGTCCACGGATTTTGCGCGCCAACGACGATTCCCGCTGGTGGTGCTCATGATGCTATCGCCACTGGCGACGACAACACCAACACCAACGTCAGCAATGACGACAAAGAGAGCAACGCCTGAGGGTATTTCGTGCACAAAACATTTGCACGATACAGTGCTCGTGTACGAGAACCGCAAATCTGCCTTTGCATGTTTTGCTGTCCGCCATACACAAAACGTTTCTTTCGACATTCTGTGGGACTGGTTCCAAACCCAGTGCATCTCATTCCCCTGTATTTCTGAGCCAATGCCGATGCTACCGCTCTCGGTTGTGCTTCTCAAGCTGAGTGAGACGGATGTGCCAACGGTGGCTGCGGAATCGACTCGTGACGCGCCCACAGACACCAGCTTCACCGCAAGTGGCGTTGCGGGTATTGCCTCACGCTGGGCGAGCTGGGCCAGTGCGCTTCGACGCTGGGCCGATGTCCGAACGAACTCGCGCCACGCGGAGACATGTTATCAAATCGCAACGATCACAGAGCAGTGCGTGACGACCCTGCAAGCTACCATGACAGACGCAAACCAGCAGCATGAATCGTTCTATTTGCAAACGCAGCTGGCGGGCTGGGTTGTGCGTCATTTAACGGAGCTTGGGGCAGCGGATATGCTCGTTCCTGCAACGCTTTGGCCGCAGCAAACGCGCTGTGCTGCCTCGTGGGGCTTTGCTGGGGCGTTACCAGCGGAAAATCGCCAGTACCCGAATGATCCGCAATCACAAGCGTCCATGGAATCACCCGACTCCGCTCCGAGTCGCTGGTACCGACTCGTAAGACAGGTTCGCGATGAAAGGGAATCCTTCGAGCATCTGAAAGCGCGTCTTCGAGAGTGTGTATTCAGTTCAGAAAACAAATTCTGACCCGAGACTGTTCAGGTTCCGTTCGGAACCTGTGTATCGGTTCGGCAACCGCATGCTCTGGATAAAGCAACCTGACGACGCAAGTACTCCCGTATTCGTTCTTCGACAAGGGCTGCATGTTGCAGCTCAGCCCTGATCGCTGCCTCGGCCATGGAACGTCGCAACATGTCAGCGTCGTCAAGAACCCAGGTTCGGCACACCGGGCACTGTGCACGCTTGTGGCATGCCCAACCGCGAATGCAATCGTCATGGAAAACATGACCACACCGGGGCAGTTTTCGAACAGCAGACTCCGGTGCGAAGTTCTCCAGACAGATAGAGCAAGTCTGCGCAGCTGTAGTCTCGACAGTGTGGGCGTCGTTGGCCTCCAGCGATGCGAAGCGCTGCGGCGGACAAACCTGGTCGAGCTCCACTGGACTCACGCGTGCTTTGCGTTGCTGCCACGTGGCCAGCGCGATGAGTGCGTAAGGATCTGCTTCCGTTTCACAAGCAACTCGAATGGCATCCCGTTGACGACGAAGACCCTCCCGTGTCACTACGAGCAACGAACCGTACTCGTCTTCGACAACAACCCGATACCGCAGGTACGGATAGTAGGGTACTTCGGTCAGCGGCCGTATCGGCAGACTCGGTGCGTATATGTGTCGCGTGCCTGCCGCCATTGTAAAGGTTGGCGGAGACTCAGATGCAGGGCCTGGAGCTTGTTGCGGCATCCACGGTACTGACGTGGTCGACGTCGATGAAGTCGGCCCGTTGCGTGCGTTCACAGACCTGCCAGGCGGTGGCGGCGGTGGCGGTTGCCGAGTTGCATCACCCGCCAGCCGTCGCTCCGTGGAGGGTCGGTTACCCATGGGTGCACCAAGTGCTCCGGGGTGTACCGGAACGCTCTTGCGCACGTTCCTGTACAGTAGCGCACGCACGTTGTCGCGTGAAAAACACGAAAGAGAATGAATCAATGAGTGCGGAGGGAGCGTGTGCGCGCAGCGAGCGCTGTACGCACAGCCGTTGCCCGACGATGCGTGCGCACGATGCGTGCACTCGTCGAGGCTGCGGGTGACGTGTCCATCGCAGTGCATGCATGAACATTTGCTCGAAGAAATCAGTGAATCGTGCATGCATAGACTCGTGTGTACAGCGTACACGTCCTACCTGGAGTGTGCGTCTATCCTGGGAGCGTTCCGAATGCGAGTGCTATGAAAATACGGCTTCGATGGGGATTGGCTTTATGGGTACGGGGCACTTGATCGGCATGCTGTCACATACGGATAAAGCGAAGCATAGGCAGATTATGCGTGCTCGGAGCGATGAATATGTGTCTGGCACGATCCTCCGTAGATATGACAACTGGACGCATCCCCGAGAACATCTCTATATACGATCGGAAAACTGAAGCCCCTAGCGAACGTGGTGCTGCAGCGCCATGGGTGTTCCGGTCACGATATGCAGCTCAGGGCGCGTTCGTACTCTTTTCTAGTACGTGGTATGTTTGGTCGCGTCGCGGTACAACAATGAGACTTGAAGCGATCGAGAAACGCTTACCGCTTGTTGGCATTCTCGGACGCTCGGACCTCGTCCGTGTTCCTGCGCCGTCGTCGCCATTCTGGGAATGTATGCGGAAGCGGGTTCCGCGAAACGCTAAGCACAGTATCAGGGACCAAAACAAGCAAGCTCGTCGCAAGGAGCGTACCCTTTGACGCCCATTTCCGGAGCAACGACGCCCAAACGAATGACGTCTGCAGGGCATTGCGCGTTCCCGCAGGCACAGCGCGTCGTCGACGGCATTCGACGGCAGCAGATAGCGCACAGCTGCAGTTGTGCGGCAGCAGCACCGCGGCGCTTACCACCGAGACGAGGGATCGGTTCATGGCCTCGGATCAGGATGATGCAGGCTTCTTGCCTACGCTGGTACAGAGCATGGTAACAGGTGCTCTGCTAGGAACTGCAATGGGTGCTTCCATCGTCTACTGGCACAGCTACGAGCAGAACCCGCTCGCGCAGTTCCAAGCCACGAAACCGGGCGAGCGTCCACGTCGTGCCCCGTTTAGCTTCCAGGGTCTCTCGAGGAGCGTCAGGCCTGTAGACTTCACATCCGCGACGAGCGCACAAGGCGGTGCGCCTGTGCACCCGGCTCTGCAGTCACCGTGGCGCACCGTAGCTGCGCACGCTGGTTTCCTGTCCAGCATTGGCGGTCTGTTCGTCGTGGGCGAATACTCAGCACGAGCGCTTCGTGGTGACAAACAAGACCCCTGGAATAGCGCGATAGGCGGCTGTCTCGCGGGCAGCGCGTTTGGGGTTCGCGCTGGCTCGCTCGGCACTGGGGTCGGTATCTGCGCGGTGCTCGGTGCTTTTGGGGCGTTCCTGGACTGGTCGTTCTCGAAGTCGTCAGAGCCTGCGTTGAACCCGCCGCAGCCTGGAGTTCGACACTGTGTTGAGCTCGCGGAGCAGGCGGATGAAGCGGCGGAAAGCGCCAGGTAACACCCATCTCTAGAGCGGCTAGCATCGTGCTGGGGCGCACGGATACCGCACTATTGAGCAGGCGATCCCGCCCTGTGCGTTGCAGGCGGGGGACGGGCACTTGCTTGAACAGCTTACGTACACCCGCTGTGTGCAATCCGTTCCTGTAACAGGGCTGCTGCATTGGCGTCCATGTCTGATGCGCCGCGACAGAGACGCTGCCTCCTCGACCGCTTCAGGTGCAGATGCTAGATGTGAGCATTCGATTTTACGAAATTGCGTTCACATTAAACTGTGCAAATTTTCATTACGAGCACACGGGGCCCTCACTCGTCAGGTTGTAAGCATCGTCCAGGTGCTGTCGGGTAAGCGCAATCCATGCTTTCGTCCCTGTTGGTCCAAAAGATCCGCTATAACGCTATTTGCGTAGCATCTCTGGACATTGGAGCGCAATCACCGCTACTTCGAACCTTTTCAGGGGAATCAGTTGCCTGTGCGTCTTCAGCGAACCCCAGACAACGTCAACTCTCACGGTTGCCGAGCAGGCCCGCAGCATTGCTGCTGCGGAAAGTAGGGCAAGGCGGCGCACGCAGCGTCACAACTCTTGAGACCGAATCCGAAGCGGACCATGCCAATCAGACAACCAGAGGCATTGAACTGAAAGCGTGTACCTGAGGTGGCGAGCGCGCTGGGGCGCTAGCTCGCATACTCCCGTCAAACGAGGCCTGGGCTTGCTGCAAAGCACCCCTGACCAGTCGTACCACACCCGGTCTCATTCCGCGACAGTTTCAGAAGAACGAATGCAGTAACTTCAACGCAACCGAATACAAGCATCTAGTACCGCTTGCATCAAGACGTTTTTTGCTGGGGAATGCTACCGCTGTCACCCGAACGACGCGGCCGGTGAGCGATTCCCCGCATCCTCTGCTGTTCACGGAACGGCGTGTGAGGCAGATTCAGAAGGGTTCTGCGATAGCCCCGTCGTCGCAGTAGTAGCACCCTGCGAGTAGTTCAACGGGCGTCTAAATAGGAGAATATGGGGCTCTGGTCGATGGATAGCGTAGTGAACCCAGCCCCGTGACTGCTGCACGCCAAGGCTCCGCCACTCTGCCTCGCTGAGAAGTTTGTTCTTCGGCAAAAGACGCGCAATATCTGGGGGCAGAATAACGTGACGGTACTCGTATGTATCATCATAATATTTTTCCGAGTACTGTATCTGCTGAGCCGGCATTCTATCACGCACTTTTGGCGCTGGAACTCGTGCCTATAAGGAGCACTGCGTTTGAAAACGCTCGAATCGATTGGAAACGGGGCGCCTGCGCGCAGCCTGCGGGTACGCGCGGCGTAGCGCAGCGGGAATTCTGTCGATGGCTGAAAAGTGTCCGTTGACCTTGGATTTCAGGTTGCGGATTGGATGGATATTGGCTTTCGAGGAGGCGTACATCGTGCTGCTGCATCCTTTCTCCAAGTTGCATGACCTATACTTCTTTTCGGATATACAATTCGTTTTGTACGTTCGATCGAGCGCCGAGTGCCTGTCGTGCTGTACCTGCAGGAGCGCCTATGCCGCTGGAGCACAAGCATCACGGAGATAGATCGTTTTTACCATGCGAGTGATGACGTTGGCTCGAGGCGTGGCTAGCGCGATACCGGGTCGCGATTCATTATCATTCTGGGGGCTTGGAATCTGTTCAGACAGATCTACTGCATGCGGCAGCGCGAAGGAATACACGAGGAGTCCGCTGAGACAAGCGCGATGCCCAGATGCAAGCTAGCCGCTCCTAGTCCCAGAATAAGCAGCGTTTCGGACGAGTTGCGCAGGTCTCAATAAAGCATCTGCCACTGGGGCGAGCACGAAGCATTAGCCCTGCAGACTCGTCCGGCACGCGGGACATGCCACCTGTAGACATTCGATTATACGGAAAGCGTTTGCCATTTTCTAACGTTTACCGTAGAGGGGAAAGAAATTGCCATCTCGTTGCTATTTAATGGTTCGTTTCTGTTCTTTGCTCTGTATAGTCCGGTCGGTTAGCGCATTTCCGCATCTTGGAGGCATCAGACGCGACGAGCATCTCGGCATTGAAGGGATATGCGATCCTGATCATTCGTTGACTTGGTGTCTAACGCACAACTTGTATTTACATTCAAGTCATAACAAAGTATAGTTTTCAGTTCACTTATGCTTCGACCCTCAAGTTAGTGAATTCAAGTGATTTTACACTGTTTACAGCAGAGGCGTTCAAAGAGCATTCAATCTAAAATTATAGAAAAAAGGCAAGTTGTGGAGAAGGAAGTAGAGGATCCTGGAGGCCTGGTGTCACCGGCTGCCGGAAGAAAACGGAGAACAGTGCCGAGCAAAGAGGAACAAGACACGTCCAAGAAGCTGAGACAGGATCCCAGACGTCTATGCCTGCATCAAAGACGACAGTACGACGAGATGGTAGTGAAAGCTCGTTTTCTTGGATGTATCAAGGATCCGTACAAGCAGAAGTTGCGAGAGGCCATCGGAAACCGTGTCGAGTCGTACTCCTTGAGTATTGTAAAGGCTTTTCCAGTACTAATGCATTTGGTAAAAGAGATATACAACAACGTGACGGACACCAAAAAAGTCGAGGTTCCGGAGGAATTTTTCAACGAGACCGTTATACGCCACCGGATGGTAAGCACCTGGGATATGTCGACGAAAAATGAGCGAGTGTGTACACTGCACAAAAAGTACGCCGAATACCGCCTCAACGGTACTCGATAGAGGGGAGACTGGCGAATTCGCACCTACGGAGCGATGAAGTACCCCACGTACCTGATGAGCGATATGACTATGAACCTCGAACGTTTCATGATACGCACCGCATTTGCATTATAGGCGGCCCTGCCTCACAGGGCGAGATGGGTCACCATCGATGGCATCACGAACGATAGGGAGAATGAACAGAGGATCGAATCCGTAGACAAGAAGACATCACACATGAGAAGGAATGAAGCTTCTGGAATCCGTGCGTCTATTCAAGAGCGTCGTGCGGTACTGGGGCTAGCGAATCCAGTAGAAAAGATATCAGAGTTGAAAAAGGATACGGAAAGATACTATCGCCTCATTCTACGGTATTTTGTGTTTTTGGACCGAGAACTCGAACGCAAGGCAGAGATGAAGCTGAGTGGGGAAAAAATGAAGAGTCGGAGAGACGGGAGGCTGCCCTAATGGGTAAGCGCTTCCATGTCGCTCCGTTGTGCACCGTCAAGTCAGATATTGTGGCAATCGACTCGAGCGTCCTTCATGGCATCATGAAGGAGATCAGTCCAGAGTTCGATGTAAGGAATTTCGAGTTCTCCGGTGAAAACCGGGAGACGTACTGGAAGAATATGTTCGATTTCGAACGCCTCAAAGTGAGCAAGCAAAAGTTATTCCCTGGGATGATCAAAAGTGATGGAGTAGCCATATTTGTAGATTATAAGTGCTTGAAGGTAGATCGTCCAGTTCCGTCCCCGGCTTCGCCCGCGACGAAGCATGAACATATATACGAGGCGGATCCTGTGATGCAGGAGGTCCAGGAGAACGACAATGTCGTTGGCGCGGACCCTGGGGACACGAATATCATGACCATCGCAGCACCCAAGCGTGCGGAAGATGGCACTGACGGCAGCTTACGTCAGAAGACATGTGTCTTTTAAATTTCTCGAGAGCAAGATACGATCGAGAATCCGGAAAAATGAACGCGAGGAAAAAATTAAGGAATAGAATCGAGGAGTGAAAGAGCACCTGGAAGCTTTGAGCGAGGTGACTAGCCGAGGAGCGGACTTTGAGGCTTTTCTGGAATTCATGAAAGTTTGTACTGCTCATTGGGAGGCGCTGTGGCAACAGTACACCAAGACCAGATGGGCTCGTCTGCATATGCATCTGCACAGAGGAAAGCAGCGTGCATTTGACAAGTTCTTCAATGAGTTGAGGGCCCTCAAGGAGGACAAGCGTAAAATGCTCGTATTAGCATACGGATCAGGACGCTGGGCGTCCACAAAAGGTTGTATACCAGCTCCGTCGACACGAGCGTACAAGGACTGCGCACACCGTTTCGTTTCGATACTGATGAATGCGTTCGGAACGTCATCCATTCATCACGAGCTAGGGTGTACACTTCAGAGGGTTGAGATGGAAAAGTGCCAAAGGAGCACTGAGGATATCCAAAAGTACGGAGCGGTGACGGAAGGGCAGGAAATGGAAAGCAGGGCACAGGTTCGAGGACTCCCTGCACTGGTGAGTACAAGCGGCGGCGAGAAACGCCTGGAGTGCGTGAACCGAGACTTAAGTGCTTCTATCAATATAAAGAGCTGTGCCGTGCTGGAGAAGAGACTCCTGGAACTGACGAGAGACAACTTTGTCGGTCAGCCTCTCAAGGTAGAAACGTAGAAGAACAAGTTGAAACCGGTAACAGGGAGCCGGTCAAAAAGACTGGGAAACTTCTGCACGTTGGTGCATCGATAAGCACGCGATCGGTGTGGCGTGCTCTATCGCGCCGACTTGTGCGCAGGGAAGCAGTTGCAGAACCTACAGGTTAGATACTGGAGTTTTTGTACGGGTTTCGACGTCGACACCAGTGAGCTGCCTTTGTAGCTCGGAGGAACGCGTTCTTTACTCCCTTAGCGGTGCCTGCTTCCGTCGAGGTAAGTTTTCGTTAACGCACTTTATCAGTCTGTGGTCAGTGGCTTCTTGCGAAGCTTGCTGGAGACAGGCCAGTGGCGCCCGAGTGTCGTCATTCCGGTCAGGGGTGTTTTGCTTTGCGAGCTGGCACTAGTGCTCGTGCGACGCCAACGGAACGAGTCAACGCGGATCGTAAGAAACTCGTTTGTACGAGTAAAATTCCAGGAACCTGAGCTTCCTGAGGAGCTCCAGTGCACTTATTGCAGGTGGAAAAGCGGGTGAGCTTGTCGTGGCGCGGACAAGGTTGCTTTCAGTGGAGCGTGCAAGGCTTGCGAACCGGTGTGTGTGTGTCTGTGTGTCTCCGTGGAACCCAGCACTCAAGACCCTGCGTAAGGTTCCGGAAATAACGCGGAACAGAGCGGAACACGCTGAGCGGCAACGCTGCCGAGCAGGTTATGAATCAAAAGACGCTCTCTGGGCGTTATGTACGTATCGGCAGTGACGCGAGTGATTCAAGATCGCGTACGGGAACAGAGAGCTTTGACTCGAGCCCTGAGCGTATCTCCCGGGGCTCTGCGCTTCCTGAAATGAGTTATTCGTCACTGCGCTCCTACGGTAGCGCACTCGACCTGGCTGCCACTCCGCAAGAGACCACAGAAGTGGATCCCGCACCCCTTGACTGCAAGTCGTTGGTATCTGAAATCGAAAGAGGCTCTGGCGGTGCCGTTGTATCAACTAGTGACATCGCTGGACCAGCTGCTGCCCGACATTCACTCGGTGAGGTGGGCTCCAGCTCCGATGTACCTGCTTCGGACTCCTCGTGGTTGAGCTTCCGCGGCTTCTTCTCTTCCGTTCGAGGCTTCGTCGGGAAAAACCTCCCCAAACGGACCAGTATAGTTTCGGAGACGCGTGCAAGGCACCCGGAGCATCAGCGCTCGGGTTCCAGCACCGGTCAGCGGCATCGCAGCCGCAGTGTCGATGACGCCACGTACCCGCCGGCTTTCGAAAGGAGCGGAAGCGGCAGTTTAGCTGCACCAATCGGCACCAGTGCAGGTGGTGACACGGACCTGAGGGGCCGCCTCAGCACTGCCCCAGAGTCGGGACGCAGTTTGCTGCACAGGCTAACCCAGCCACTGCGCAAACCGTCTCCGGATTCGAGTCGACGAGATCTGCTTCTAGAGTTCGGTACTGCTGAAGTGGATCAAGCTGGGTTTCAAGTGATCACTCGGATGAGAGAGCGATCCGCGGGTGATTCGAGGAAGCCGCAGCAGGGTGTAGAATTTCTTATTAAGAACTTGGATACCGGTGAAGAACGGTATCTCACTGAGCAGGAAGTTGCCCAGATGACTTCCGCGGATACAGTGCAGCAACTGATGCGGCGACAACGTTCCGTCATGCAGCGTCGTGACCCCCACCAGGACGATCCGACGGGCGCAAGCTCCGGTACGAAAAGTCGCCGTTCACGTACCTTTTCCTCAACGCCACTGGGGCGAATTCGAGCATTTTCATTATTACCGCGCGCGAAAACAGCACCGACGCATGCGTCGCCCTCGATATCCTCGACACAAGCCGCGGCTTTGCAGCACAGCAAGTCGGCAGCGACCCGCACCAGGCAAGACGGTGCAATGCTCAATACACAGCGAGTGCAAGCCGGTGCAGACTCGCTCACATCGCTGACATCAACCGCCGGTGCGGCCGCAGAGACGCCGCTCGCTGGCGATGGAAAAGCGTTCGGCTCCGTAGTCGACGACACAGTCGAGGATTTTCGGTCACCCGCGGGCAGCCTCGACCGGGGCCTGCTTACAAAAGCCGCCGCACCAGCGACTGCCAGTACAGCGACGCAACGCGCTATCACTGAGGACACGACCGTACTCGGTAGGCCGCGCTTTCTATTCAAGTTCCCTGAAAAGGGTAGCGCTTTGAACAAGCGTGAGTACCAACGGCTGCTTCGGGAATTCCGTGTTGCACAGCGCTTTGTGCGCGTCCATGCTCCGAACAAGTCGCGAGGAGCTAACACCACCGCCAACATGTGTCTGGTACAGTGCTTCAGGCCGCATACAGGACCTGTCTGGAGTATGGAATTCTCTGCCGATGGTCGATATCTGGCGACTGGCGGTCAAGACGCCGTGATCATGGTTTGGAAAGTGCAGAACGAGCCGCACACGCTGAATTATTCGAATGCGGACTTGTTGGAGATTGCCAGCTGGTTGCGCTCACCGGCTACGGCAGGCGCGCGAGCGTTTCAAAGGCTGCTGACCCCGCCTCCGGAAAGCAGCGACGGAGCAGCGGTCACCGTGGACGACGGACCCGAGCGTCTGTACGCACGCTGTCTATTCGAGGTCCGAGAGCCTCATCGAGTGTTTCGCGGACACGGGGGTGACGTTCTCTGTGTCGCGTGGTCTGCCAATAATTTCCTTTTATCCAGCTCTATGGACAAAACTGTGCGTCTTTGGCACGTAGACTACAACCAGGTGTTGCGCAAGTTCCTGCATGCCGATTTTGTAACCTGTGTCGCCTTTCATCCGCGGAACGAGAATTTCTTCCTCAGTGGCTCTTTGGACGAGCGTATTCGTCTCTGGAACATTAGCTCGCGGCACGTTTCAGACTATGCAGAAGTGCGGGGCCTCGTAACCGCTTGTGGGTTTACACCCAACGGCGAGCAGGCGCTCGTTGGCACGTATCGCGGTGAGTGCAAAGTCTACAACGTTGTCCGTTTCGAGGAGGGCGAACGGGCTCTCCAGTACATCACGACCCTGGAGGTGCACAGTCGTCGCGGACGCAATAGCAAGGGCAGCAAAATCACCAGTTTCGCCATGATGCCAACACCGGATCGAGGCCCTGGTCGAGGCACCAACAGCGGCAGCGGCAGTACCGCTCCAGCGGTGTTGACGACCTCCAACGTTTTCGTACCTGGACAGAACGCCGGCAACGAGTTTGCAGCGACCATGGCACCGAGTGCACACAGCAGCAGCAACACCGGCAGCAGCAGCAGCAGCAGCAACAGCTCTCAGCACTACGAAGTATTGATCAGCACCAACGACAGTCGTATACGGTTGTATCGGGTTCAGGACTTGCGCATTGTAAGCAAGTTCGTCGGACACTCCTGTACTTGGAACCATATCCGGGCAAGTTTCAGTGACGATTTTCGGTACGTGATCACGGCTAGTGAGGATCGGCTCGTCTACATCTGGAATACGGTGCTGTACGAGCAAGCCGGACACCACAGCGCACCCGGTTGTGCCTTGCACCTAAGCCAGTGGTCGAAAGGCACGCCCCGGTTGCGTGACGCAGGTGGCGGCACCGCTGCTGCAGCTCATGAAACGGCACCCGAAGCGTCAGCGGCACTTGCGAGTAACCCGCAGACGCGGCACACAGGGCCCATTACCAACACCAACAACCCGAGTAGCACGACGAATGCGGCCCGTACCGAGCAGCAGTACTATCCAGACCGTATGCTGTCGGAACGGGCATCCGCATCTGCATTGACCTCGAGTCCGTCCAGCAGCGCAGCAGCAGGCACAAGCCGCGACGGTACCAGTTCGAGTCAACTGCCTCGTATTCGTCGTTACCGTAACGACCGTTTCGAGGCCTTCATGCCGTTCGGTGAAGCGCACGTTACAGCTGCGGTGTTTGCACCCCAGCGCAGCACCAATCGACTGGACGTCATCGAGCGAAGCCCGTCCACTTCCATCTACCCAACACGTGCGAAAATAGCACCAGCACCAGTAACAGCAGCAGCAGCAGCAACGACCTTGTCGTCGTCTGCAACTGGTACGGCGGCACTGCTGCGCGCAACGTCCACTTCTGACGGCCTGGTGGTCGTCGTTGCTGCACACGACGGCACCATTGGGGTTTTCGAGAACATCCCTGCAGACTTTGTGCCTTGGTAAAAGACTCCTCTTCCATGCATGGAGCACGAGAGCCGATCCCGGTCACAGACGGGACCCAGGCGGGCGCTTCCGTACGCTAGCACGACATCAGCGGCTAGTGCGGTGTTCGCGTCCGCAGCGCGCTGTCGCCCGAGGCGCCTCGAGTGCGCTGGGCGTACCTTCTTCGAGTGCTTTGAGTCCAGCCTTCGCGATGCGTTGCCTGAAGCCGACTCCACCGGCACGCACGACGACCCGAGCGTGTCGGATAACGCACCACAACCGGCAAAGCTGGACGCATTGTTGATCGCTGTTCGCCAAGGCGACTGGTACCGGCTTTTGGGACTGGAAAACATTCGATACCTGGCCAGCACAGACGATATTCGACAAGCGTATAAGCGGGTATCCCTTGCTGTGCACCCGGATCGAGTGGTGCGTCTGTCTCCGAACGCACGTCAGCAGGCGCATGAGGTATTCCAGGGACTCCAGCAGGCGCTGCGGGTGCTCCTACACCCGCAACGTCGCCTGATTTATGACTCGAAGGACGGAGACTTTGACGATAGTCTCCCGGATGAAGAGGATGCGCACGATGAAGCTGCGTTCTACGCAGTCTTCGGGGCAACGTTTCGCCGCAATGCACGCTGGAGTTGCCGGCAGCCGGTGCCGCTTCTCGGCGATGCCTCGACACCAGACGATGAAGTGCTAGCGTTTTACGCGTTCTGGCAAGCGTTTGAGTCGTGGCGCGAGTTCCCTTCGGAAGATGCGGATCAGCTGTGGGAGGATCAGAGTATGACTCGCGAGGAACGTCGCTTTCATGAACGCCAGGAGCGCAAAGCGCGCCTGCGACGGAAGCAGCTGGAGCGCGCACGTATTCGGCAGCTTGTCGAGCGGAGTTATCGGTTGGATCCGCGTATGCGCAGGATACGCGAAGCTGAGCGCCAGCGCAAAGCGGCTGAGCGGGCAGCACGGCGACGCTTTCGGGAGCAGTGGCTGGAGGCAGCGGATGGAGCGCCTGCGCAGGCGCAGCATCCCGCGGAAACGTCATTATCTCAGAATGCAGCCGTCTATGGAGAAGCTGTGCGCCCTGCGTTGCGCACTGCGTCTGTGGAAGTAGACGCTGTGCCGTCGCATGCGTCCACGGATCATCGAGTGACGCCTGGGGCACAGTGCCAGACACTGGTACAACCGCCTGGTGTTCATGAGGGTACCGGACGTGCCGGGCGCGCTGATGCGCTCGAAAGGCATCAGAGGCATCGCGGCGAGTTCGCAGACGCTGGAAGCACCACCATGGATGCGGGTGGCGATGCAGCTGCACTCGCGACGACTGCCGGCTCTAACTCGTCGTCGCGGTTGTCATCGCTCAGCGGAGACGCAGAGGGATCGCACGAAACGTCATGCGGTGTGGGCGGTTGCCGAAATGGGGCAGCGACGATTGCTCCTGATACCGCGTCTACGCAGCGCGCTGCAAATGCGGATGCATGGAGTGCGCAGGAGCTGGCGCTTCTCTCGCGTGCACTGAAAAAGTATCCCGCTGGTACGCGAGACCGCTGGACGCGCATCGCGGAAGCGTTGCAGCACCGGTATACGCCGGCTGAGATACGGGCTCAAGCGCAGGCGCTCATGCGGGCGCCACAGAGCGTTGGTCAACGCATTGCCAGCCTGACGCCACCGAATGTTGCTTCCTGGACGGTCAGTGAGCAGCGGCAACTGGAGGAGGCGCTGCGACGTTTTGGTGCTTCCAAAGGTGCAGCCCGGTGGCAGCTTATCGCCTCCCTCGTTCCGACACGAAGCGCAGCCGCATGCGCTGCTCGTTTTGAGGAACTGCGCGTGTTTTACGCGTCGCTGCAACATTCGGCTACTACTACTACTGCTGCTGCTGCTGCTGCTGCTGCTGCTGCTGCTGCTGACTATGATCATACTGCGGATGGACATCAGCGGACGTCACCGGTGACACTGGCGACACCAGCGAGCCGACCAGCACTGGGTGCGTTCTCGACGAAACGGGAGTAGCGGTTTAGGACGATGAATCGGTGCAGCCGTATCCCCGTGTAATGTTCATGGTTATTCAGGCCTGATGAGCGGATTGGTACATTCATATCGGGCGCTTTTTTTCGACAAGATATGCATACCGCGTGGTGCGCGTCGTTAAAAAGCAGCTTTTCTGCGAAGCTTCCTTCAGCATATTTGTGTATTGATGTGTAGGTGTTTGCAACAGCGGCGCGCTTCGAGCGCATTTGCGTCTTCCACAGCAATACTCGTTTCGCGAGCGATAAACGCAACAGCACTGCCTGCTCCGTACTCGCTCCTAGTCGGGTTGTGCTCCTCGCGTGTCTAGATCGACCACGGCAATGACAAGGCCCGGGTGCTGGTTACGAATCCGCGCCTACAGTCTGCCGCTGCGGCAGCCAGCGGAATGGTGGAGGTTTTCGCGCCCATCAACGCCGAACGATGATGCGTATTTGTTCTCGAGAATCAGCGTGCGCTTGCATCGCTATCGCGGGTACTTCGGACCGGGTGTGTCGTCAGGGCGCGCACTTGGCATGCCCCGGTTGCCGGGCGAGGTAGAGAAGCCCCAGCAGCGGCAACAGCGTGCCCCTCAGCAGACGCGCTTTGAACCCATGCCCATGCAGGGGTGTGCGGTGCGCTCGGCCTGTCTCTGTTGCGCGACTGTGGCGACATGGCATGCGTTGCAGCGACCGCTCATGTGAGGCTCGGCACCTGCAGACCCGCTCGATTCTTCAAGCCTCATTCGCATCTGGGAAATGCAGAGCAGAAACCAGCCCAACGTTCCCATGCATGTAGAGCACGTGAGATCGCTTCGCTGGGCATCAGCGGCACAGGTGCATCCGATCACATCCAGGTAGACGCATGGGATGCGTACTGTGTCGCTGTGCGCATGTAATCTGCCGTCGCCCAAAAGCGCTGAAGCCGCGGGCGCTCCCGACGATGCCGTCTGGTACGCAGATACCGGCCGGGGATGATGCGCTGCTCGGCGGCAGCAATGGGAATATATGGCGCTGGCACCCGCTGTGCGACGCTTCGTGAACACCGTCATCGGTGCGCAGTTGCGGATGAACGCGCATAGCTTCACTGATTGTCCGTTTCGTGCGCCGGGTTCGAGTGCTTATCGGGGATGCCCGACGGTATCCGGTAGCATCGATCGGTGTGGTCGATGCACGCCCAGGCTTGCTGCGCCTGAATCCCGAAGCGGTGCTTGGTGCGCGGCATCTCGGGGAACGTCGCACGACGTCTCCTGCCTGGTGTGGTGCTGCAGTCGATCTCGCCTGGACGGTGCCCATGGTCCTGTACATGGGAAACGCCCCCGAGATGCGTCGACGCTAGGGCAGATATGGGGAAGCGATGTATTCTGGATCGAGGCGAGTGGCAAAAGAGCGTTCGGTCGGACCTATGGGTTATGAGCCCATCACGCTTCCGCTGCGCCATCTCGCTTTTGAGACGGTGCCTGCCTCTGACGGTGGTGTATCGTTGCCGCCGCCGCCGCCGAAGGCCGCATCCGCTCCTAGCGAGACGAGGTTTCGATCCTTGGGTCCCGTACGTCTTGGGATTTGCTCTCGTAAATTGATATATAAAGCGTAATGATGTGGTGGCGATCGCCGCGATCGCCGCCGTCGCCGCCGCGCCCGGCCCGTCCCTGCCGCTGCGACCCCTGGCGAGCACTGGGCTGCGCTTTTACGGAAACATACGCGTGCAGACGCTGACCGGTACTCTCCGAAACGATGGAGACCGTTCCCAGCGACTCGGGCGTTATCATGAGAAGGATTGTGAAACAAACGAAAGAGCGCATACGCCCGATTGAGGAGCAAGTGGCGCAAGCGATGTACGATCTCGAGTCGGGGTCGGCGGAGTGGCGCGCGGACCTGCGCGAGCTCGTGTTTCATAGCGCCGTGGAAATCGATGTAGGTGGTGGTGGACGTCGCGCCATTTTGCTTGTTGTTCCGTACCGTCTCCTGTCCAAGTACCACCGAGTGCACACGAGACTTGTACGAGAACTAGAGAAAAAGTTCAGTGGGAAGCAGGTCGTGATCATCGGGAAACGACGCATTCTGCCTAGGGAGCGGAACGGGCGCCGGCTCTTGAAACAGAAACGTCCACACTCACGCACGCTCACAGCTGTCCATGAGGCATACCTCGAAGACGTCGTGTACCCCACGGATATTGTCGGGAAACGGATTCTGTACCGTACGGACCAGACGCGCCTGTTGCGGGTGCACCTGGACCCCAACGAGCGCAACCAGGTCGAGCATCGTATCGACACGTATGCCATCGTTTACAAGAAGCTTACGGGCAAGGATGTTGTGTTTGAGTTTCCAGACGTCTGACATAGCGCGAACCGTCAATGAATCCATGTAAAGGCGTCTTTTCCGTGACAGGTATTCTGACCGGCGACAGGCGTCAAGGCCTGGCCCTGGCCCTGGCCCTGGCTCCCCGCCGTGCACCGCTCTTTCGAGTCGGCAACGCCGCCGCTTTCCGCTTTCAGGCTCAGCGTCGCTGTCGAAGACAATGCCGAAAGACACGCAGACGAAGAGGAGGAAGATGGCGACGGGGTCGATGGCGTCGCGGAAAGCGGCATCGAGGCCGCACTGAATGCCGTCCACAGACTCCGAGCACTACCCCAGGTGGTGGACACGGATTTGGGGAGCTCCTCAGCGGCAGCACCCGCGACGATATTTGCCGGCGTTATTGGGCTAAGACTCTCCTCCATACTGTGCCAGGTCATGACGCGCTCTTGCTTCACGGATAGCGGTAATACGTCCATGGGAAGCACCTTGGCGGCTTCGAGTGCGTGCCTGCTCACTGGCGAGTGCTCCGCACTCCACCAATTCCAATACGATATTGCGGTTGCATCCAGCGGCCTCGAATTCGGTGTTTCCACGCTTCGCGCTGGCGACAGCTGTGATCGATCGCTGGGCTCAGACCGCTTTCCCGTCGCTTCCGGTGCCGACGGAGGCAGCGACAGGCAGGCGCCCGAACCTGGCGACGGCAGCAAAGGATTTTCGGGCCACGAGTTCGCGAGGGCTTTTGTTGTCTGTGCACTTACGGCGGCTGCCTTGCTGCTGCTGCTGCTGCTGCTGCTGCTGCTGCTGCAGTTTGGCGGCAGCGGCGACGACAGCACAGGCGACGACAGCACAGGCGACGGAGGCGAAGGCGGCTCAGCAACGAATGTTCCGAAAAAGCGGTCTCGCTGGCGCTCCGGCGAGACACACTCGCGACTGGGTGTCGCAGGTCTGGCGCCAAGCGGGCGGGCGGTATCGATTTCGATGCTGTGGTGGAGCTGCTCGAAGATGGGCAGTTTGCGTGGTGTCGCGCTGGAGCCAGCCGTCACGACAGCTAGGAGCTCGGGCTCGAGACCCTCAAAGCTTCCCGTTCGGGTACGTTCGTGAATAAAGCGGCACCTGCTCCCGTAGGGACAACTTCCATTTTCCGCAAAGTTTTTGCACACTTTGGTCTTGTATTTCGGATGGCGGGGTAGCGGGCGCAATTCCTCCTGTCCGTGCGCAAACTGACACTTGCTCCCGTAGCGACAGGCGCCAGTCTCTATCCACGACCGACACAGTTCTGTTTTGTACAGGTCGTTGACTGCGTGGGCGCCAATGGGCGGTGCACTTGCAGGCGTCCGTGGTGGATGTGCTGCTGCTGCTGCTGCTGCTGCTGTTGGTGTTGTCCATGGGTGCGCTTCTGGACGTGTCTCGTGCGTAGATGTGCGCGACTGCGCGCCCCAGCCGGGAGTCCGGTTTCCTGTGTGTGCGGGTCGGCAGCTGCTGCAGCCGCGTCCGATATTCGGCTCGAGCGCACCGGGCGATCTCAGCTCTTTCTTCGTCGGCGAGATAGCAAAGGGCTGCTCGCTTAGGTTCGCTCTGCTCAGGTTACTCAGGGTACCCCTGCGAGAAGGTGTATGCACCGCGTCGCCAGGCGCATCTGAGCGCGAAGCTAACGACAGCGTACTGCCCGAGCGAATTCCAAAACCCGAATCCTTTCCGTTCGTATGGACCACGGGTGTCGTGTCGATGCGGAATCCAGGTAACGACCGCTTCTCCCAGAGCGGCACGCTCGCGTGTGAGCAAGCAGTCGCAGAGGAAGCGGGCTTGGGACGCTCCGCGGGCGACGCAGCGTCGCTCGGACTCGCCTGCGGTGCAGCGCTCTGACCGGCAGCTTCGAGTTCACCTCGAGCGGCCGCGTGCGTGGCCCGCTCCTGCAACGGCATCTCCAACGAGGTCCGTCGACTTGCGTGCGCGGCGAACTGCTCCTGCCCCGCAAAGGCTCCAGCACCTGATCCGTACATGTCAATCCAATAAAACAATGGAGTCAAAGGCTTTCGCAATAAGTTCAATCAGATACCAAAACCCCCCTGAACAGTCTTTGTTATCTGGAACGCACTTTACGATGTTCAGCACCGCTCCCAGGGGTATTCGCCCTGAGGCACGGTATGCTGTACGAGGCGGTTTGTTCCGGCAGCTAGCGCCCAAGCCAGTTTTGTTTCACACCGAGACCTGCCTTGTTGCACCGATAACCCCAAAAGTGTCGGACTTGGCAGTAGAGATAGAGCGGAGAACTATGCCCGCTCCGAACTGCCTTATTTGGGTAAGTGCACCAATCTGCAAAGAAAAGAATGGCCGGCGATCGCGGGTAGGCCTACAACGTGGAACCGTCGGAGGAGAAAATGGGACACGTGTACGCCCTCGCGTCGAACGCAGGCGAGGCACGCTCTCGAAATCGATCCTAGGTCTGGACAAAGCGGACATCGCCGAGGGTACCGCGCTGGCGCTGCACCAGCAATGGACGCAGTGCCGCTGCGGCGTGCATCAAACGGCCCTAGAGATGCGGGCGACTGGCAATGCGGGCTCCAAGTCCTTTTTTCCGGGACGAGATCGATACTTCTGGCGATCCGGCTGTGGATCTGGCACTTGTACTTGTTGGTAGGGATGAAAGCGCAGTAGATGTTACGAAGCCGTCGCGTTCAACAACATCTAGAATAGGATGCATGCAGTGTCAATAGAGAAACGCCGTACTTGCTGGAAACTTGACGATTTCGAGTCGAGTGCATGGGTTAGCTATCGCGCTGAATGCGCAGCCCTGGCTGTTGAATCAGTACAGAAGGGCTCTGTCGTGTACCCTGGCAGGTATCCGCTTTCGAGAGATCAGGCGTTTCCTCTGATTCTCTAATGCGTCCGTGATAGGTTTGGTCACGCGAATCCCAAAGAATCCAATGCGCAAAATGATGATGATCGCTCGTTACCTAAACAGACACCACAGCTGCCTCCATGAAGCAACTTCACTGTCGCACGCTCGAGTCGGATCCACGCGCTGGAGCGCGTCCGACGCATATGGCGAACCAGCTGCGAGGCAGCACGCGAGCCCGGGTTCTTTGATAAACGCATCGTTGCCATGCATGGTACATACCCGATGATGGTTTTCATAGAGGCGTTCGGGCAAGGCGTGCAGGCTTGCATTTCCCTCTCACTGAATAACGCATCATCGCCATGCATGGTACATACCCGATAATGGTTTTCATAGAGGCGTTCGGGCAAGGCGTGCAGGCTTGCATTTCCCTCTCACTGAATAACGCATCATCGCCATGCATGGTACATACCCGATGATGGTTTTCATACAGGCATCCGGGGAAGCGGGCTGGATACGCAAGGTGCGCACGTCGTGCAACGCTGCGGATCGTCTAGGGCCCAGATCCTTCGTTCCTGTCCATGTGGTGTCATTGCTGCTGTAGAATGCCGGATGCGTTATACTCATGTTCGAATGAAATGGGCAAGGCGCACGCAGCCAACTCGGGCGTCCATGCTGGAGTTTGTATCACTGTCCACTGTCATCGACACTAGCTTCTGGCGGATTTTTCTTCAACTGCATTGTTTTCCTCTCCCGTTGAGCTTTGGCATGAAACACGCCGGGCTCTTCTTTCCCTTCAGCTCTATTGCTTGGAGTCAAAAGGTATTGATGGAAGCAGAAACATCGCGATTTTGCAGCTTCCAGCTGTTGTCGACATTTTTCAGGTACCGAAGTTCGTCGCGAGCTACGCTTTGCTTGCCGTTTTCTACGCCTTTGCCTACTTCTGCAGTGCACTCCCCGCAGCGGTTACACTTTGCTATAGACAGTATTTCCGAAAGCTCAACAACAGCTCCACCGTCGGGCGCTGCCCTGTGGCGCATGAAGACTCATATCATCGCTTGATGCATGCTCTTGAAACACGTCCGTGGGGCCTCTCCTCGAAGCGCCTCCCCAATGCCGTACCCCTTACGATATCCCTCGATCGCGTGCTTTCTTCTGGGCGATCCCTTTTGAGCCTGTTCTATCTGCTGCAGAGGGTAGCGAACGCTGGTCCATTCGATACAGGATTTCTAGAACACGATGTCGTCCATGATGAAACGAGTAACCGAATAAGAATCAACATCGGAAATCATGCGGAGCATTTTCGATCCTCGCATGCTCGCTTCGTGCAAAACGGTACCGAACTCGACATCGGAAGCGATGGCTGTGGTGACTGCATTCGGAGTTCAAGGCGCTTTGCCGTGCAAAAAAAGAAGCGACGGGGGCGTCTTGACGCATATCCCATGAGGGGAATCAGCCGGGTGTCGATGTCCATCTCATTGATGGTCGCAAAGAGATGAAGGTTTGTCTTTCCGAACGAGATCGATGATTTGACGTGCTCGTCTCGAAGAACGTTTTCCTTGAACTTGTGGAGGATTCCTCCTATGACGACGCTGAAGTTTTTCTCGTCAGTGCGTCCGCACAGATAGCTGCCCTACGAGCAGCCTCAAAACGAACTGTTCCAAACAATTGAAGCATGCGGCATTTGAGCATGGTATACGGAGGGAAATGAGAATCATAGAGGCTTGCACGTATGAACAGCTTAATCAAATCACTTATATCATGCACCCGTGCTCGAGAGCGTACCGAGTCATCTTGATTCCGTTGACATCACACGTTCCAACAGCAAACCGTCGAATGAACCACTCCGAAAAGACGTCCGAGAATCCACAAACCACGCATGAGTCTGTCAACGCTTATAGCTTCACTGTGAATATCAAAACTCTACATGGAAAACAAGTTCGCAAAACAAATCCCGAGGCAGCGCATAGCCAGTTGTTCAGCGTTCCGGTTTCCTATTCTCCACGTGGTGGCAACGCTGTGCACGCGAGAACGCTTCTGCGAACCGGGATAAGAGCAGGGCAAGCGGGCCAGAGGCTCCGGTCAAGTTTGGGCGTAACTGCGTACTCCAGCGGTACGCTTCGTACACAACCTCACTAATGCAGGAGTGGGAGCTTCCCGCCCTGGTCACACCGTTCCGGTTCGGGTGCGTGGAGGACGGCCTCTACCGTGGCGCGTACCCCACGCTGAAGAACTGGCGTTTCTTGCGCCGTCTGCAACTTCGGTCGATCGTAACGCTCTCAGCCGACGCACCGACGAAAGACCTGCGCGAGTTTTGCCAAAACGAAAACATTCGCCTGTGGCACTGGCACGCGGACAAGTTCGAGGATGTGCCAACGCTTGCGCCAAGCACGATAGCGTCGATTCTCTTCTGTCTGCTGGATCAGAGAAACCAACCGCTTTTTATCCATTGTCGTGACGGAGGGCATAATACCGGTCTCGTTATTATGTGTTTGCGAAGACTACAGAACTGGAACCTCTCTGTCATATTTTCAGAGTTTTGTCGATACGTGAAGGGCAGCGAGATCCGGCTCAGTGAGTCCCAGTACGTCGAGAGCTTTAAAGCCGAGATCACCCTGCCCTCAGAGCTGCCGTACTGGCTTTGGGGCGGTCGACGTATCACCCGACATCCCTATTTACGTCTACGGTACATAGACGCAGCATCGATGAACGGCACTGCTCGCGTGGCGAGTTCGCGGCCCGGTCCAGGACCGTCCCGTGTACCGACACCCGGGGATACGTCATCGTGGAATACCAGCAGCGTGATCACTTGTGCGACGACTGCTGCTGCCGCCACGACTGCTGTTGTCGAAGGATCGCCCTCCTCTCGCGCGACTGCGACCGAACCCAGAATGCCTGGTGCTTCTGCTAGCAGTACAGTCCCGAGCCCAGGGGCAGCAGCCCTGATCGCCACATCATCAGCATCAGCTCCGTTTGACCAGGCAGGGCGCTCTCGAGGGCAACAGGATGCGCAGGCTGCACTGGAACGAACACCACTACCACCGCGAACAATAACAACAACAACAACAACAACTCCAGCAGCAGCGGCTGAAGAAGAAGGAGCAGAAGAAGAAGAAGAAGAAGCATATCCAGCGACCTCCACAGATATCCAGCTGCAACCAGGATCGGTTCGTGCAAACGATGCTTCCGACGCGCTGTGGTTCGCGGCAACGAGCACACCTGTCGATAGCGAACCTGGGCATGAGGCTCCGCAACGAGCTTTGCAACCCGCAGACCTGGTAGGACACAGCGTCCCGAATACCATATTGCTCGATAATGCATTGCAATGGTCGCAGATGCAGGGGGCACTTCAGCGCGCGCTCCGCCCTACCGAATGGGACTACATTCTAGACGGTCTGGTATTTGGAAATCGATGTGCAGACGTTTTTGTGGATCTTGTTGACTCGACATCCCTGCGTCGATTGTTACGACTGCCCAGATCACGAACGCGCGACATGGAAGAGCGCGAGCGTGACGACCTGACACCACGACGATCCGCGAAAGCAACGCCCAGCCGCCGACACGTATTACGGACCCGCGCATGGCGAACGTTGATGCCGGATAGCAGCCATTTGGATGCCAGTAGCCGGGGACAGTCGCATTTGATCGAAGCGCTCGCTCTCGATCAAATGGGATAAGCAGTATTGAGCACCTGTACATTGTTGTGTCCGCCGCCTTTTGCGTATCCCAGGCACGACGCAACTGCGAATCACCTCGCTCATGAATCACATCGATCGTCCGAGAGCGTCATGTCTGCTCCCGGTTTTTCTCTAGTGCCGTGAACCCGCCCCCTTGCCTGAGTGTCCGTCTGTTGCAAGCGCCAGGCCAGTGTTGCAATGCTCGGGTTGTAGGCATGTGGCCCAGATGGACCGGCAGTTGCACCAAGCCACTTTGGTGACGCTCTCGGCACCATCGTTGCGGTCTCCAGGTACGCTGTTTAACGGAGTTGTGAGCAAGCGCGTGATCTGTTGCCGCTCGTAGTACGCTTCATCCAGCAAATCGGTGATGGTGCCATTGCCCGGCATCACAGGTCGTCAGGGTCCATTCAATCGGCGGCCTGCTTCTCGACGCCACTCGCTTGCTCGCTAGCCGTATCCTCGAGCGGTCGCGCATCCTGTGTCTCTTCTGCTGCTTCGTCTGCTGCTGCGCTGACGGAAACACTTGCTCGCATCGAACTGGTAGGTGGATGGGGCTCGGCGGGCCTCGTTGCCATCGTTTGTGGTGTGGTCTCAGATGCGCCTTCATTCGGATGCGCCTTGTCTGGGTGGACGGCTGACGATGTCGTACCAGGAGCGTTAAACTCCTGCCGAAAGAAACCCACTTCGAGCACGTGATCGACTGCATCGACGCGGATTCGCCTTTTGCGGCTTGTTGCAGGCCCAGAGAACTCCGGATGCCTCGGGATCCTCGACGACGCATCGGGGCTGGCAGGTGGCGTCTCGGACGCTACCGACTCCGAGGGCCCCTTCTCCGGTTTCGTAGCACTTGTCGCAGGGGCTGCTGCTGCTGCTGCTGCTGCTGCTGCTGATCCAGCGTCATTCGGTGCACCATCCGGGAACGGAATGGATGCCCGGTGATGCTCTATCCACGCCTGGATCTGCTGGCGAAGCTGCGCATTCTGTCGTTCGAGTCGGGCGCGCTCCTCGGACTCGGCGTCTAGCATCCCTGTTCGTGCGTCCAGTTTGGACTGAAGCTCCTCGTAGTCTGTACGCAGCTGCTTCCATGCACGCAGAAGCGCAGCGTATCGCTGTGACTTTTCCGAATGCTGGCCCCGAAGCTCCTGTTCGCGTTCCGATAACGACTCCATATCCGCCGAAAGTGATGCCAGCTGAGCCGAAAGCACCTGTGCCCGATTCTGCCATTTCTTTGCCTGCACCATGCTCTCCTCAAGCTGCGTCTGCAGCGTCGTCAAACGCTTCTCGGCTGTACGCCTCAGACCCTGTAGTTGTGCCTCTGCTTTGGATCGCAGGGCAGCCATCTGCTCCTCATGTCTTTTCTCCAATTGTTGATAGGCTGTTTCGATTTGTGCAAGCTCTTTCCGTAGAGCTTGCCTTCGTGCTTTCTCTGCACGATACCGCTGCTCGAGCTCTCGACTCTGGCGCTCGAGCGCTTGGTTGCTCTTTTGTTGCTCTGCAAGCCGCGTTTCGAGCTCTCGTAAACGTTTGTTGAGCTGACGCAGCGTCTCACCGAGCCCGACACGCTCGCTGCCGTCTGCACTGGGCGTGTCTGTACTTGCCGCTGGCCCAGAGACCTGGTCCAGTTCAGCTGGTTGTCGGACTCTGGTCTTGAGGCCTGCTGGCCGCGTACCTGCACGCTGCTGGTCTGCGTAGTCGGGATCCAATGCCGGTTCAGTATCCTGGCCAGATACGACGTCATCAGTGCGGGTAGGCCTCAAAGAAAGCCTCTTCCATACCCAAAGACCCATATTCATGACGAGTGCTCCCAGGAAGACCGCTGAGAGGAGCACGTTCGGCTCCCAGCGAGTCACCCCTGTTACTTGTCCAGAGGGAGGCGACGCTGCCACCGGCTGCATAGCAAGATGCAGCCCAGCAGCACGCGTCCGGCACGCTGGCGGGACCCAAACGCGGCTGCAGCGGACGAGGTACACTCGCTCTACCCCAGCGGTGTGGATCAGCTTCGTACTTGCCTGCAACGAGGTCGACGTCGCCGGGCAGGCTGCAGGATCCCCAGCTTGCGCCGCTCGCAACCACCGGGTGCATCCACGCTTGGCGGCGCTCCTTTCCGCATATGAAGTGCGTTGCTGTTGTCGAGCCAACGGGTCAGGGGTCAGCGCCCATGCGTCCGAAGGTAAAGAGCGTCGTCGATGTGTGCTTCGGGGACGTGCCCAAACGGCGCAAAACCCCAGCATCACAGCACAGCCAGAGAGCCGGCTAGTCGTAGCGGTGTACCGTCCTGGGAAACCGAACCAAAAACTTGTGAATCTGGTGTCCTGGCTCCTTCTAGCGTACGTTCCAGAGTACAGCGCCTCGGTAGCTTCGAGGCAGACGTTCGCGTCCTTGGGTGCTCCTCACAAGAACAAGTAACTCGAGCGCAGGGCTCAGGTCAGGGCCCCTGCGGAGCGTTCCGTACCGGTTCCGCTCAGTGCACTTCACCAGACGCCTTCGGATGCGTTCAAGTGTTGTCAACAGCCAGGGAAGCGTTCAGTGCACCTGTTCGAGAAGCTATTGAACACTGTACGAGCCAGCGTCTCGTGAAGCCATTCGGTATCGCTTTGTAGTTCGATCACTCAGACGCCCTGCGAGGCGATACATCCGGGTTGCATGCCGCACTTCGAGGAGACGCTGTCGTCGAGGCTATCAAGACGCTTCAGAGACGAAGCTGTATGTTTATGTATATGTGTATGTATGTCGGGCAGGAAACGTGCTTGAAAACTTTTCAGTTTAAAGTGGAGCACTGAACTGCGCGCTCTTTTCCTGTTATTCCATTGCGTTTCCGCACTGCTCCTTAGATGAACAGCGCCGTGAACTGAAGTACCGCAACAGAGGGCTTTCGGATGCGTATGTTGGTTTTGGATTCTCGGTCGCTTTGTTTTTCTGGAGTGGCACCTTCGACGCTTTGCTGCTGGTGTTCTTGACGTCACCGGAACCAAAATGTTTCGTGACGTTTTCCATCAGGAGTCCGTAAAAGAACGCATATGGTTGTCTAAAATATGACACATAAGCCGCCAATGGTCTCCGTCGTTGACGTGCGGCATGCCTGTGTTGTGCCTGCTTCAAAACTTTCGATACTGGCGTTTCCAAGAAACGCTTGGGCTTACTGGTTCACGTTCCTGGATTAAAGATGGAAAATTCGCAACGTCGTCCATCGACGACGTTTTCAAGAGCAGCTGCCGAATGATCGCTTCATTGGACACATGGAACAAACATCAATGCTGTTTGGGGTACATATCCTGCTCGCGTTTTTCGCAATCGTCGAAGTGCGATTCCACGCCAGTATGATACCTCTCACGAGATATGCTCCCAGAGGATTCCGTTCCATGAACTTGAATGGAAGAAGAATCTTGGACTCGAACTTGCGAACTTGAAGGAATCGCGTCTAGTGGAGTGTCTGTCACTGCTTTGCAACAAGGGCGCGTACGCGCATCGATATTTCTCGACTTGTTCTCCTTGCTGGATTTTCATTTCGGTGCTCACTCGACCATGGATAACACTGCGTTCCACTAATTCCGAATTGGATGGAATATCTTGCAGCTGCTCGTACAGCAGAGAGCGTACGCGACAAGCGCATCGACCAGGAGAAGCCCGTAATCGTACGGCAGACCATCGGACGCGGGACCGGAAAAGGACAACCAGGGTAGCCACCGGTACCAGTCAAAGGCGTATGCCGAGCACTGACGCAAGCGTTCATGCACCGCAGCACAACACCCGCTGGAGGTTATCTGGTGGAAACCAGAAACATTTGATCACTGTCGAGTATCGACGCTCCAACGGGCGCAAAGAGGCTCCAAGCAAAGAAGATGAGAAGCGCGAGAGAAGCGTAGGTCGTAACGACCGCCTGTGCATGAAAGGCGTCGGCTCCAACTGAAAGCAGCGTCATCGAGACTCGGACGCTGCCGTGAACTTGCTTCGACTACTGACACCGGCGCTGGACGCAAATGCGGGATCGATATGTGATGAAAGCCTTCGATACATGAGGGGAAGCGAACCATGTCACAGAACGAGCCTACAAACGTCCGTTTTGACGACAATGGAATGAAAAGAAGACTTTGGTGTCCACGACCGAGATTTGTGCATCCGTTCCACTAGAGTTTCCAATGAGTGTAACGGGGTCGTGATATCGCATGTGCGTTTCGTTTTCCTAGAAGGACACGGCACCGGGGATGCTATCATAAAGAGGCGGCCGCCTCCAGCGTGCGACTCTTGCTGCCGTTGTCGCTGGCGTCCGCGTATCCCACAGAAAGCGTCACTTCCGAACGATCCTCCGAGCACCCCGAACGTGTCCAGACCGAAATGAGATCAACGCCCGAGGGATCGTCCCCATGTGCCTTTTTTCGAGTCATCATCAGCGTCAACGTCATTGTGGTAGCAGCACCTCGCGAGTCGCTGTGCGGAAGCAACCGACAGGCACGAGCGACTCATGCATTGCTGCGGCCATATCCGCGGCTGCCTTGGCTGCATGCGAAGCAGTGCCATATCTTGTCCCGTTTTCACGATGAACGAAACATTTCCCCAGGCGTCTGAGAAAGAGTCCAAGCAACGTCACACCTACTGGCGACATGACACGATGAGCGTACCCACTTCTCGTAACGTGTCGGATGCTGGGCAGTGCGTCGGACGCACAAAACACCGCTGGCATCAGCTGCTGCTCACGCAAACACAAACACACACACACACACACGATGAAGATGCAGCGAGGACCAGGAAGTCGCCGCTGCGGATGCGCGACTCCTGCGTCATCGTCGAGCGCCTAGTGCACCATCTTCTGGACGATGGGACGCTCAGGAGCGGACCTCTGCCTCACGATGCGAATCACGACGATGATGCATGGTCCGGTTCATATCAATGCAGTCGATACGATACGCGCCGAGCTTGTGTCTGAATATGGTCTCGGTGCACAGTGATCACGGTCAGTGTCGAGCTTGTGCGCGTTGGATGGTGTTCCTTCGGGGGGTGTACGAGCTGTCGTCGTCACCATCGCACTTGAGGTCATCGAGAACGGTCTCGAAACGCTTGCGGATATCGGCGCAACGAGTTCGCGTCGACGGCGTGTCGTAGGCTCTGGAAGCGATCCAGGTACCGTCCTGCACGATGCACCTCTGGGTCTATCTGTTGCAGCTGATGATGATTCCAGACGACCGTACCGCATTCCGAAACACATCCGCGATGCCTCTTCTCATATCAGCGACAGGGATCAACGGATTCCGGACTGGATGCACCAACGGACAATTGCCTGTGCGACATGAAGCAACATCCGGAGACGCTTAGTTCTGGGTACATCTAACCACAGATCAAGTGCGTCGATATCAGGGTCCATACGCATGGAGCGTCCGGCATTTCCGTGAGAAAACAAGCGTCCTCGCAGCACCTTGAATGCGGAGCACACATCCGCTTGCTGCATGCAGTACTGCTGATAAACACACGGCGTTGTCGATCCGGTTCATGGATGTAGTGTTGCAGGCTCCTCCTCAGGAACAGGAGGATGCCTCGGAATCGTCGTCACTGCTCCATTGCTCTGAGCTAGGGCTGGGTGACGGGCTTGCATCCACAACCCGCTGAACGAGCGCTTCGATCGACGACGCCGAAGCGCTGTCGCTCGCACCATCGTGGTCCTCCAGTGTATCCGACGTTGACCTCAGCGGCTCGCTGCCGCACAACGCCATGCTCCCCTGATCATACAAATTCTCGTCTACCGCACATGATACCTGCACCGCTGGTACCTCTGTTCGGGTCGGCTGGCGCACGCTCGCGAAAAGCGTCTCCGGGTGCAGAGGATTCTCGCCTTGTGCGGACGACGGAGTCGCATCGAGCAATGCCGCCGCCTTCAGGTCGCTGCTCTGGTCTGACGCTAGAGCGGCATCCGCGGTTGGCCGGGTATGCACCGAGTCCGACTGGCCCGGGACCTGCAAACGCCAGTCCGGCTCGTCGGTATGCGCCCCGCCGCGACTTGCAGGCAGCGCCGGAGTGGAACGCAGCCCGTGAGCGGGTCTCCGCTTAGCCTCTTGCTCCCCGTTCTGGTGCTTTGCATCGAGCAAAATCGACTGTGTTGCAAACGACTCGAGCGGAAAGCCGCGTGGATGCGAGAGCGCCTCGAAAAGCGCCCCTGCCTCGTGCCGCAACGCTCTATCGCGCTGGATGCGGCGGGCAACCCATTCCAGCGCGTGTGCATCCCGCGCTGTACCCGCCATCACGACAAGTGCTCGTGCTGCCCAGGTCTTCTGCTCCCTAAAAGCGACGTCATTCTGGGAAAGGAGAACGCGAAGCGCCTCTGCCAACGCCTGCGTGATACCCGACGATAGCATCGCACACGCTGCTGGGGATCGATAAACGGCGATGATGAGCTTGCACCAGCTCGTCTGGGAGCTTGGAATCTCATTCAGATTCGTAAGACGCTTTGCCACATACGTCACCAAGTAGCGTTCCACAGACGGTGCTGCAGCGATCCCGACTCGGCAACACGCCTGGTAAAGCAGGCGGTGCAATGCGGAGCTCCCTGGGCAACAGCGCACCGCGTCGGTGAGCCACTTGGTTACCACGGGAAGCGTTGCAACGCCGAACCTTTCCAAGGATGCCTCCCAGATCAGGAGGATATCCTGATGCCATGCTGGGCGTACATGCAGCCATAGCTCCAGTGGCAGCAGCAGCGCACCATTGACGTCATTGTAAACGTTGATGCTATCCTCGCTGATAGCCCTGAAGGACAGGTGCCGTGCGGGCAGGTGCAAAGGTGCCTCGGATAGTCGATGCCAGTGCCGAAGCAGCTGGGCGACCAACCTGCTCAAGGCGCGATGCCTGTCCCTGAGCATGATCGCGACTGTGAACGCCGCCTCGGCATCATCTGTGTCATGTCTGGGCGCTTCGGGGGTTTCAGAGCACCGACTCAGGGCACGCTCCTCCAGTTCATGAAGAGCATCCAACGCCCTGTACAACAAGGCACTGGGATCCGCGATGGCGAGCATGCTCAGGGCCTCGGTGGCAAGGAGTCGCTCGGCCATGCTCGACGTGTCCGCTGTTAGGATCGACCAACTGCGTTCACGTAGCTCATGCTGGAGCCGGTCGTCAGTAGCATGCACTGCGGTGCCTGCAAAGTACGCAAGCAGAGGAACCAGAGCGCGTGCGTCGCAGGTCGCCCAACAAGTCAGTGTCTCGACGAGCGTCGCAAGCTCGCTCGAATCGGCCGCCTTTGTTCGCGTCATTGCTCGCTGCATCCACATACTTAGCGCCGTATACACGCTTGAGGAAAAGTATTTTGGATCGTTCTTCAACTGGGAAAAGAGCGAACCCCAGTCCGCGGCACTGACGGACGTCTCGAGCGGTGGCTGCTCCCACAGGTGCTCCGCGTTTGCCAGTTTGCACAGTTTTTCTAGAATCGAGTCTCGCGCGTTACCTCCTTTTGCGTCCAGCTTGCTACGCGTGACCTGTTTCCACTGTGTAAGCCACCAGGAGGCCAGCGCGTACTGTGCATCGCTGCTCTGGAACTTGAGAACACCGGCAGTGCCCTCGACCCGGAGCTGACGCTGTACCAGCGCATCGTCGGACCCAGCGCCATGACCGCCAGAAAGCTGTGAACGCTTCACACGTTTTCTTCCCATGATTGGAAACGCTTCCTCGCAGTGGATCTAGATGTAACCAAACATTTACGCACAAGACGTGGACTCGCCCTGTGAGCGGCGTACTCGTTCCGGCTGTCGTGTGCCGGGCGTCCACGGCAGGCGCTCAGGGCGTCGCTACTGCAGACAGACGGACAGTGTAGCGGTGCGCAGGTCCCGTTACTTCTTGGGAACGCTTCCGGCACGCTCTGCTTTCCCTGGGGACAAACTAGGGACTATTCACTGGGGTCAGGATGGTCAACCGCTTCGACTGGGATGCAATCGATAAACCCGCGACAGGTTTTGGTATAGCGGTGGCACTCGCAGGCGTCGCGGGCTACGTACGGAAGCGCTCGACACCGTCGCTGGTAGCGGGCGTGGGCTTTGGCACCGGCATCGCGGTTGCCGCGAACATGCAGCCCGAGAAACCGGTTATAGCAACAGTACTCTCGGCGTTGCTCACTGTTAGCATGCTCAGTAGATACTTGCGGAGCAAAAAGTTTATTCCGAGTGGTCTTGTAGCGGTGGCCGCTGCTGGGATGACTGGCAAGTTTATCGTGCAGCTTTACGACGCAGGGTTTCGTCTCTGACAGTGTCAAAACAATAGACGATAGCGGTAGCACGTTCTCTCTATGTTCCTTGACGGACAATGTCGATCGAGGTGTACTGAAATTGAGTTCGTCACCAGCGGAACGGCAACCGTCGTATAGGGTTCCTCGTGAGCGTCTCACCTACTGCTGCTGATTTTGCTCTTATCCATAAAGAATTTTCGCTCTTACCTTGCCGCGAGCACGTAACGCTCGGTTCTTGCGCTCCTTGCGTTGCTTCCGACTTCCCTCACGCGCCTTGGCTAGACCTTTCCGCACAAGACGATATCGCGGTTCAATGGAGAGCAACGAGTCCAGGTCGTCGTAGATCAACCCAAATCCAGTGGTTCTACCGCCTCCGAAAGCGTACCGAAACCCGAACAGCACAACGTTTTGGGGATCACAGTTATACATCTGGGCTATTCGTTCCGCAGTCTCGTTCTTCGAGACGCAGGCGCGCCCTGGATGCAGGATTTCCACAACAAACTGCCGCCGACGGAGGAGCGGGTTGCGCATGAACTTGCGCGTGCGTATGATCACAGCCCCCTTATCCATGACGGTACAGTAATGAAGAGCCTGTCCAAGCGGGAACCGCTCCTGTGCACAGTCGACTTGTCGCGTGTGGAATGAATGCGAATGAGGATGGCAGCGGGGTGGCGGAGCGGTCGACGCGGGTCGCCGACGGCGGCGCCTCCGCAGGCATGATAAGTACAATAATAGATATCTTTATACAGCAATGTATAGTCTATTCTATGACGTTGAGGCTCGCACTGGACGAGCCTTCCGCGCTCCACCGAGGGCGTTCGACGTCGTGTACCCCGGTGTATGGTGTCGTTTCGTCGTGTCGACGATGATGAGGTCATCTACTTTCAAAAACGAGTGCATCTATGGGACTAGAGCGCGTTTCTGGTGAAAACGGATCCCAAATGCTTGGGCTGTGACTTGGGGCACGCAAGGAGTGCATCGCGACCGCAGGATCCAGCGAGAAACCCTGCTTTCGCCGCGCTGCTCTGCATGCAATCTATATCGGTTGAATGCTACAGGTGACTTGCTGCATTTCGCGATGATAAAGGTAGCACCAGTAATATGAAACCGCTGGTGCACCGTTCACCGTCACATTCGACAGGGAGCAGAAAACCCTTTTTTGCCTCATGTATGCTCATCGAACGCACGCCCTTGCACCGACGGCGCGGCGGATAGCCTCTCGTCACTGCTCCGCTCTGTGACACCGGTACAGACAAACCGCGTCGTTGCTTGCGTCAGGCCAGTGGGCAACCACTGAGTGCGGCCATAGAGTTTTAGGGGCCGCGTTGGCTCACTGCGAAATGCATCTTTTGAGCGTGCACAGTGCAATGGACTGCTCACGAAGCGCAGCGTCTTCGCGATGCCTCAGGCTTTCGCGCCAACATCCCTCTTTCCGGTCATCGCGTGCACCCATCATACCGCCGTCAGCAATATCATGATGAACAGGGATCCTTTCGAGAAACAGAGCAACTACAGTGCGGGCCTGCCGCACACGTGGCGCTGCTTCTGCAAGCCAGCGCAGACGGTACCGAGATCGGTCGTGCACTAGCTCGCTTTGATGCATGAACACGACAGCAAATGCTATTCAATAACACGCTACACTAGAGCCGCTACCGAGTGTCCGATACAAAAACGCAGCTCGAGGACGTGTGCTCACAGTTCAAGTCTCTGCAGCACCATCCGAGTATGGCATCCATCTACGGTCGTTGGCGCTGTAGGCTGCGCGCATTGAAAGCGACGAGCAGTCTTGAGAACGCGCTCCTTGTCCAGAGGTAGCTCTCTGTATGCAGCCATCATACATATGCGTTTGGTGCGAGACATCTTGCATTCAAGCGAGCGACAACCGCGTCAGCGATTCTCGTCACCCGTGGAGACCTTGCACAGATGCCGGTGCAACTTGCTTTCACGTGATCGTGAAGATGTTTACTGGCATGGCACGGACTATCCAGAGAGTGAATGAAAGAGAGCGCGCGCGCGCTCCATGTCGGTAATACCAATAGCGGCTCGCAGCGTCGCAGATCTCGCTGTGCGGAACGCACCAGAAGCGTCCTCATGCTTGCAACAGAAATCGCACCAACGTACTCGTACGCTTTTCCGTGGTACCTTTCAGACAGGGTCCGCTGGTGACAACGCATTCGTGCGGGTGCTGCTTCTCTGAACGCATGCACCACTGGTGTGAACACCACCGCCCAACGCATGCCAGTAGGTCACGCGCACAGCGCATCCAGTAGCGGAAGCATGACGGCGAAGCGCAGAGACAACAGCTTGCGTCCCAGCTTGCTTGACGTTTGCTCCACTCGGGTGCGAGTAGCTACCCGCTCCACATCCTCTGTATCGAAGCGTCATCCGGGGCACGCAACGTATCCGGTGACGGCGCATGGAGCATACGCAAACCTGCTCACGTCTGCAGCGCATCATTCGAGCGGGCAGGAACAAGGTCAGTACGCCGTCTACCAGCGTCATTCCAGATTATCTGTACATGGTACGCCCGAGGATGCCGTCCAGTGAATACATGGAAAGAGAACGCCATCTTTATCGAATAGCGCTTCGTTCAGAGCGATTTTGCACAAGGACAAGCAGCACTCGGGGCCGTCCACGCTCGACCCTAAACAGCAGATGCTTCAACCACCGCTGCAGGCTCGCCGAGCGTCTACAGCGCAGCCGTCTTCAACCGCTACCACGAGCACTGACCTTGCTCCCTGTTGCCGAGTCTGTAGTGAGCGCTACGATACGGTGCTCCAAGGGACGGCTAGCGGGAATTCTCGGCGGTAGGCTAGAAAGCGCCCTTACAGCAAACTTGCTCATAAATATATGGACGGTGCATTTCCAATCGATGAGGTGCTAGGGGCCTTGGATCTGAAGAGACGCTCCCGATGCGGAGGAGCAGCAACCAATGAGGATAGGATTCACAGCGTTGCTGCCTGTGGCGCATGATACCAGCGCCAAGCCGGATCCACCATGACCCAGCAAGCGGTACAGGATTGCAACGGTGTACAGCGCGAGCGTTTCCGCCTATCTGCTGGATGCTTTCAGTCTGGACAAGGAGCGCTGACCCCGTGGTGTTGCCTGAAAGCGCTCATATACACGCAACAGGTTCGGGTCTGTTCGCGGGCGAACACGCTGCAGCGCCTCCAGCAGATGGTACGGCTGGATGCAGTCGGCGTTCGCTGGATTCTCCTCCATGGCCAGCAGGCATGCCTCTCGGACAAGCGCAGCGAGTTCGGCACCACTGTAGCCTTCGGTGCGAGCAGCGAGCTCCGCACAGAGCCTCTCTCGAGATGTTGCGGGAGCAGCGGTCGAAGCATCTGAACCACAGGTTTGCATTGACATAGCGAGAGGCACTTTCCCCAGATGAATCGCGAGGATATGCTCACGTTCCTCCGTTTCCGGTAATGCCACGTATACCAACCGGTCGAAGCGACCGGGTCGTAGAAGCGCCTCATCCAAAAGATCCGGTCGATTGGTTGCTGCGAGCACCACAACATCGCGGAGTGGATCAATACCGTCAAGTTCCGTTAAGAGTTGCGCAAGAACACGCTCTTCTGCTCCCGTGGATCCGTCGGAAGCCGCTCGGGAACGATTCGTGGCCAGAGCGTCAATTTCGTCGAAGAAGAGCAACGATGGAGCGGCGGCACGAGCACGTTGGAATACGCGTTGCACTGCCTTTTCGCTCTCGCCCACGTATTTGTTGAAGAGTTCCGGGCCTCGGACCATCAGCATGGGTAGACGACTCTCAGCGGCGGCAGCACGAGCGAGCAGCGTTTTGCTGCAGCCCGGAGGTCCGTACAACAGGATGGCGCGGGGCAGGCGGAATCCGCGTGCCTCCAGTGCTTTCGCGCTGCCCTGCAGGAGCGCCAAGGTCTCCTGCAGCACGCGCTTGGCATACGCTTGGCCACCAACATCGGACCAGCGCGTAACAGGCCGTTCCAACGACCAGTCTGGTGCGAAGCTGGGTCGAGTGACGACCAGCGCTTCTCGCCAGTCAGCTGAGCTAGGGTGCGGCGCTTCACCGGTCGACGCATCTACAGCGTCTGCATCGGAATTCGTTGCCGAGCGTCGGCTCCATGCTGCAAACGACGCATGCCTCCAGAGCGCCGTCAAGTCGGCTGCTGTGAAGCCTCGTGTCTGCTCAGCTACCTCTGGAAGAACGGCAGAGGCATCTGGACACGATCCGCTCGTCAGGTTCTGGAGGATTTCGAGTCTCTCTGAATGATCCGGCATACGCAGCGCTACCTCTAGACCAAAGAAGCCGCTCGAGCCAAGGACGCGGTCCACACTGGCGCGTTCACGAACGGTGGCAACAACCAGCACCGCTCCTGATCCATCAGGTAACCGGATATCCAGACGCTTTTCGTGTGAGCGGAGGTCCATGAAAAAGCGCAGAAGCATCGCGTTCGTGCGTTCGACCTCTTCGGATGCATCTAACGCATCTCGACGCATCAATAGGGCGTCAAGGTCATCGATAAGTAGCACACTGGGCGCGTCCATGATGGCCAACTCAATGGCCTCCTCGAAGCGGTGTCGGATCTGACGCGTTCCGAGTCCCGCGAGCGTTGCGCAACGAAGCAGTTCCAAGTGGGCAGGCAACTTGCGTGCCAGCGCTTGTCCTAAGGTGGTTTTTCCTATCCCGCTGGGTCCACATAAAAGTATTCCCTCAATACGGAATACGTGATCCCGGGCGGCATCACGAAAGAGATCCAAAGCGGCGCGGAGGAGTATTGCTCGTGCCTCAGCGTTGCCCGGGAGTGTGTCCCACAACATGTGTGTACTTGTTTCGAGGCGAGCTTCTGGAATAGAATGCGCTGCGCTACCGTTCAAAGACCGTTCCATGCAAGCGTGCTCTATGTGTAGCGCTGGAGCGCCCTCCACAGAGCACGTCCGCAACGGTTCCGTCTGCAGCATGATACGAGTACGCGCGTCGAGCTGGAAACCATCGCGAGTCTCCCCAGTGACACCTGCTGCGTCGCTGTCCGCAATCATTGCTGTATTTCGCTGGGATAACCGGATGTTCACGCCCCGAATGCAGATATTCAAGAGAACGCCCATGAAAGGTACACCAACGAGCCAGCCGCCCTGGCAGAGCAGACGACCCGCGGCGCTCCAGCGTATGTGTCGCACGAGCTCGGTGCGTATGTCGACCGAAAGATCAACTCGCTGTCGCAGCAGCGCTGCCGTTGTCTCCTCCATCGTGCAGTAGATGCTTCGAGCGGTCGGGATCGCTGCCAGTTCCGATACGGATAATGTCGATGGCTTCGCTCCTGCATCCAGGTAGGCGAGTCGTGCTAGCGGCGGGCATGGAGCGTCCCGCTCGGTCGAGGGACCGCTCAAGAGCCGATAGGTTTCCGGGTCTACAACCAGGGCATTCGGAGCGACGTTGTCGTCGAACCAGAGCAACACAGAGACCGATCGTTGCGCGCTGAACTCCTGGCTAGGTGCTTTCGCCTCGTCGCCTATCGTCAACGCCGAGTAGGACGCTGTGAGGGCGTCAGTATCTGCTTTTGAGTCCAGGGCTTGTACTAGAACCGCGGATCCGTTAGCAAGTGCTGAGCCCGTGGTGAGCAGCAGCACGTTTCGCGTCGACATCACAGCCAGTCCTCGTTTGCCGAGGTGACTCGTGATCAGACCCGCTAGCACGCTTTTCTTACGCTTGGATGTGTTCGAGCTTTGCTGCAACCGCAGCGGAGCACTATACCGCATCATGGTTTTTCAGAACGACGCCTAACCTGGGTCCACGGGCGTCGACGCTGTTCCGAAACTCCCCGCAAGTACCTAGTCAGGTGTAGAGGCACGCTTTCCGTCGCATGGACGGGAGACTCTACGCCTGCGAGGACTCGCACAGCTGCAATCGCCTTGTATATCGGGCAGGGTGCAGGTACCAAGCACAACCTTCGCTCCCCAGGCCAGCGTGTCGAAAACACAGTAGTTGCGAGCCAAAACCCTCAAGCAAAAAAATAACAGGCGCAACGCGTAAAAAGCGTTCAGGATGGATCCGTACTGGACTAGTGTTACCGACTCTGTAGCGGTGCTTCTCGGTACGAGACGGTTGAGATTCTTCGCATCGAACGAGACTACCCACGTGATTAGCATACGCCTCGAGGTGAGGACTTGGAATCGAGCAGAAGTTTCCTCGGAAGCTGACGCGTTACGCGTGTACAAGGGCGCGAGTCTCGTTCAAGCCCTGTATGAACGCGAAAGCGGCCAACCCGGGGTTTCGTGTAGAAGAACGACGTGCTCATGGAGCACCTTCTAGAACAAATTGTTAGGAGCGCTTCTTTCCGTGTGTAAAGGCGTGCTCTAGGCCCTGGTCCGGCACCTCTCTGGGCTGCTGACTCGCTTAGAGCGATTGCGTGGGAGTGCGAGTGCAAGCACTCGTCGAAGCAGTCTTCCGAACAGTAGACGAAAGCTGCTTTCGAACATTAGCCAGAGCCAGCGCTCCAGGAGCGGCTCCCTGCTTGGCATTTCACGCTGCAGTCTTCTAGCGATCGGGCTCACTTGGAAATACAGCCATGGAGCGTCACATATCCAAGGAGTCTACTCGATGAAACGCTTGCAATGTCGTTCAATGGAAACACAGCCATGGAGCGTCACATATCCAAGGAGTCTACTCGATGAAACGCTTGC